>Ga0067045_1027785_pt1 | contig 60840 bp, 51 predicted proteins | sample TerdegcTABiofilm_FD_59184 | JGI IMG/M metagenome (GOLD analysis project Ga0067045, IMG submission 59184) | Combined Assembly of (Gp0054472, Gp0054536) Wastewater bioreactor microbial communities from Singapore -Terephthalate degrading...
AATTTTCTCTTCTTGGTAAGTTGGAATAATTATGCTCAATAATAATTGTGTAGAAGAATTAGTATTACTTATGGACTTCTTCAATGATTTTGTAGAAGTATGAATTTTTGACAGAGTGGGTGACTTTTCGTTAAACATTATATTTAGAAAAATTCAAAATTATCAATTTTTCAGATAAAATTGAACATAATTGATTTTATTTAAAGAAACATCTTGCAAATCACCAAATTATAAAGAATTAAGTATAACGTAAAAAAATATCCCCTAAAAAAGCGTGAATGTATCTTGCAAGTGGCTAAAACCAGCTGTCGTTAATGATCTATATTAGCAACAGATGGCTTCAGCCCTCTCAAATGGGTTTACACTTCCCCAATGATAATAGGAAAAAATAATAATTCAAAAATAGGAATTATTTTGTATAATTTATCTCAATGCCCGACCATATCCAGCAATAGTATGAAATGTAGAATATCTTTCCAAATTATCATGGATTACACCATTGCTGGTGCTGGCATGGATAAATTCAGAGTTGCTAATATATATGCCAACGTGATTGACTACACCGTGACTTTTGAAAAATACTAAATCGGCAGGTTTAACTTCATTGGGGCTAACACGCATTGTATAATTATATTGCAGTTGGGCAGTGCGTGGCAAATTTACCCCTACACGCATAAATACATTTTGCACAAATCCCGAGCAATCCACGCAATTTTCATCCTCCCCGCCATAGCAATACCGTGTGCCAACCCATTTGTCAGCTTCATTTAAAACAGCCCGTTGTTTTTCATTTAATGTGAGATAGGAATTATTATAATTATTTATAATAGGTTCACTATGTTTCGTATTGTTATTCGATGAAACATCCTTGCTCGTTTTGTTTGTTTTATTTTCTGAAGTAAAGCGTGTAATAGATAGACACGACTGAAAAAGACACAGTGTTAAAACCACAGGTAATATTTTATAGAGAAATTTCATCATTAAGAATAAATCAAAAATAATACCAAATTTATTTTTGAGGATAATAGTGTGACAAAAGCATCCACGGAAATGGTTAAAACCATCTGTTGCAATAAGCACAGAATATGCAACAGAGGGCTTCAACCCTCTGCAAAAAGAAGGTGCTGCTGATACACCATAGGGTTTCACCCATCTGCATATTGAACAAGGTGTGGCCCACCCTTGTTCATAGTGAAATTTTGCAACAAGATTTTGCAGAAACATAAATAATGTGACAAAAGCAAGGATTCTTTTGTAAAATCCTCACTCTTTTATCATTTTCTCCACCACTTGCTTGCCACTATTGTAAAATCGCACTGTATAAAATCCAGCTGATAATTGATTGATGTTTATTTTGTCTGATTCTATCATCCCGCTTTGTACGCAATTACCTAGTATATCATAGATCTGATATTGCCAACCCCCACACGAATTATTATAAACACCCCCTGCCCACTCAATTAGATGGGAATTTATATAAATATAATCGCTTGCGGGATTGGGGAAAATGGAAAAGCCTTGCTCATCGATTTCTTTTACATCTGAAGTATTTGTTAAATCACTTATTTTTGCCCTATAAATACCTTTATCAGTGGCTGCAAATAAATATTCACCCATAATTTTAAAATCTGAAAAATATGGAAACTTTTGAAACCCACTATTCTTTTCACCAAACCAATGGGATCCTTTATCGGTTGAAATATATATAGTCGTATTAGACACTAAGAATGTGTCCATTAATGCAACAAAAATATTAATGCTTGAAACTGCAATTGCTTTAATCTGGCCACCAATTGTATCTGATTTGATAATTATTGGAATTTTTTCCCAATTATAACCATAATCACTCGATGCCCATAATCCTCGACGCGATCCTGTATAAATACGTTCTTTATCCGTAGTGAATTTAAAAATTTGTTCATAATATAATTTAGTATTATATTGTGACCAGTTGTTACCATTATTAGGAGAGACACTTATGGGAATATCAGCCATAGTGTTTTCACAAAAGCTCCAACTATTAGCAGCAAGAATATAGTCATCTTTTGATGTCAATGCTACTGTAATTAATCTATTTAAACCTTTATTGCAAGTAATCCAGCTCTCTCCATTATCAGTTGAGCGCGATATTCCGTTACCTCCAGCGAATATTGTTCCATCATACTTTATTGTAAGAGTAATAATATCCTGATTTGCTAAACCATTATTTTTTTTCTCCCAATTTTCACCCATATTTGTAGATCGCCATACACCCTGTCCGGGAGTGGCAATAAATATGTTATTCCCACTATGAGCAATGGCATAAATTGAATTATCCCCTAGTCCATTATTCTCAACTATCCAACTTTCACCGTAATCTGTGGATATAAAAACCCCATTTGTTCTACTTGCTGCAAATAATGTATTATTAATTGTATCCAATGCCATAATATCCAGTTCATTTAATCCATTATTTCTTGGAGTCCAACTTTCACCGTAATCTGTAGATAAATACAATCCTCTCCTCGTTCCCGCCCATATTTTATTGCCAAGTGTAGCAAGTGAAATAATAAAATTATCTCCTAAACCTTTATTTTTCAATTCCCAAGTCTGACAATTATCCATTGAAATGAATATGCTATTCCCAAAAGTTCCCGCAATTACCATATTATTATTGATTGCTAATTTCATTATGGGCCAAACACTTATTTTATTATTTGTTCTTTGCCAATTATCACCATTGTCAGTTGAAATGAAAACACCTTTATTCCAACTACCTGCATATATCGTATCTCCTTTAGTTGCAAGTGAAATAATCGAATCTGTTGTTAACCCCTTGTTTTTTTGTATCCAAGTTTCTCCTTTATCTGTCGTAGCATAAATACCCTTTCCCATAGTCCCTGCAAAAAGAGTATTACTATTATGAGCAAGAGCAACTATATAGACAGTTTCCAATTTATATTTCAATCCACCTGAGCTTGACCAAATATAAATACCACCATCTTTTATAGTACGCCAATTATTAGCGGGAAGAAAAAAAGTCGAATCAATCACATCAATTGTTGACATACCACCAGTAGTAGTTTTTAATATCCAATTCTCCCCATTGTCTGATGATGTATATAAACCACCATGTCCTGCGGAAACAATCTTATTATCGGCATATAGTCCCCCTAATGAAAATAGATATTGTTTCAACTTATAGTCATATTGAGCAGAATTACACCCTAAGGTTAATTGATAAAATGAACGATGATAGTCTTCTGCTTTATCACTTAATTTTTTAATCCAACTATTTCCGTCATCCGTGGTCAAATATATACCATCATAAGTTGAAACAAATGTCCTATTTTCATTTGCTGCGATTGATAAAATAGGAACTCCATAAAGTCCATTATTACATTCAACCCATTGTGAAAATACAACCTGAAATGTAATAAGAAGAAATGCAATAATTAGTATTAACTTTTTCATAGTTTAATTTATATATTAATTTACTAAAAATTAGAAATTACCAATGATCATATTATTCTACTAATAATTTAATGTATATAATTTGTTCTCAATCATTTTATTCAATAATTTATCATTACCTTTTAACTTAAACGTTTTTTTTGATGAAATAATATAATAAAAAGATAATTTAAAATATTTCAGGAATACCCTAACAAAAATCCAAGTGTTTATTAAAAAATGACTAAATAATATTTTTGAAGAATAATAATAGTGTATTCAATATGCATCTAACGAATCTGCGCAAGGATAGCACAGGCAAACAACATGTCCCCAGCCCTAAGTCACTTAGTGCAATGTATAATGAATTGACACATTTTGGTAATGCAATATTTCTATTGCTCTAACTTCTTTTATTGATTAACATTATAACAATATGGCAGATACAATTGTAGCGTTGGCGACTCCACCGGGTGTAAGTGGAATTGCTGTAATTCGACTTTCGGGGGATAATGCAATTGATATTGCAGCATCTTGCTTTCAAGGCAAAACCGATTTACGGAATTCGCCGACACATCGCATTTACTATGGTAAATTTGTAAATAATTCAGAATTCATCGATGATGTAACTGTTTCAATATTTCATAAGCCTAATTCATATACTGGTGAGGATGTGGTTGAAATATCTTGCCATGGAGGAATGATTATATATAATGAGATAATTAAAACTTTAATACATAATGGCGCTCGATTAGCACAACCAGGAGAATATACAAAGCGAGCTTTTATCAATGGAAAAATGGATCTGTTACAAGCCGAAGCTGTGGCGGATTTGATAAATTCAGTCTCATATATTTCAGAGCAAACTTCCGCACGTCAATTATTCGGAGAATTCACTAATCATATTAGCAAATTTCGTAAAGATTTAATCGATATTGCATCAATGCTCGAAATTGAACTTGATTTTGTAGATGATGATGTTGAATTTGTTTCAAAAACAAAAATAAAAGATAAATTAATTGAAATAAAAAGATTTGCTCAATCATTAATTGATTCTTATAAGTCAGCTCAGATATTGCGTTCTGGATATTTCGTTGCAATTGTGGGTTATCCAAATTCAGGTAAATCTACATTGTTCAATACATTGCTGAAAAGAAATCGTGCAATTGTAAGCGATGTGCCAGGTACAACACGCGACTATCTTGAAGAATATATCTATTTAGATGCTATGCCAATAAAATTGATTGATACAGCAGGAATTCGACAAACAACTGATATAATTGAAATAGAGGGAATCAAATTTGTTCAATCATTGTTGGAGCAAAGTAATATGATACTTGTTTTGAATGACGCTTCAATATCATTGGATAATTCAAATCATCTATATAATAAATTAAATACGACATATAAATCATCTAAGACAGTCTTAATACAGAACAAAATCGATAAAATTGAGAATATTGGTAATTTTGAAAATAAAGAAAATGAAATTTATATTTCAGCAAAAACAGAAACGGGAATTGAAAAATTGACAAAAACGATTTCTGATAATGCATTGCAATCAATAAATCGGGAGCAAGATGTATTGCTAAATATGAGACACTATGAAATATTAGAAAAAGTAAAGGAAAATCTCGAAAATGCATTAATATCGATAGAAGCAAATATGGGGAATGAATTTATAGCAATGGATATACGCTCGGCGTTAAATCATTTAGGTGAACTGACAGGTGAGGTATATAATGAGGAAATATTGAATAACATATTCTCAAAATTCTGTATAGGGAAATAATGTTCCACGTGGAACATTGAATTAAAAAAAATGATAGAAAATAAATATGATATTATAGTAATAGGTGGCGGCCACGCTGGAATTGAGGCGTCCTATGTTGCTTCAAAAATGGGAGCAAAAACGGCGCTTTTAACTATGAACAAATATACTATGGGGCGCCCGTCCTGCAATCCATCAATTGGTGGAACAGCAAAGGGACATTTAGTAAAGGAAATTGATGCACTTGGCGGCGCAATGGGTGTGCTTGCTGATAAAGGAGGATTGCAATTTAAGATGTTGAATAAATCGCGTGGTCCTGCAGTATGGTCACCACGAGCACAGATTGATAAATCATTGTATCCTTGGATTGTATTCGAGTTTTTATCAAAACAACCAAATTTAACAATTATTGAATCAACGGCTGCAGAAATTTTAATAGATAATCACAAAATCAAAGGCATTCGCACAAAGGATAATCAAATATTATATTCAAATTGCGTAATTCTTTCAGCGGGAACATTTTTGAATGGATTGATGTGGACAGGATTGCAATCATCTTGTGGAGGCAGAATTGGAGAACCTGCTGCTGATAGATTATCAGATTTATTGAGAAATGAAGGATTTGAAGTTTCAAGATTGAAAACAGGTACTCCACCCCGTGTGAAATCCAATACCATTAATTATTCAAAAACTGAACTGCATCCTGGAGATGAAAATCCTGAGCCATTTTCTTTTAGAACATCAGAAGTAAAAAATATTGTTATGTGCTATGCAACAAGCACAAATCCTGCTACACACGATATTTTGCGGACGGGTTTCAACGAATCGCCAATGTTTACGGGATTAATACACGGAGTCGGTCCTCGTTATTGCCCATCAATTGAAGATAAAGTAAATCGCTTCGCTGATAGAGATTCGCATAAAATAGTGCTTGAACCCGAAAGTATTCATTCTCAATCTATTTATGTTAATGGATTTTCGACAAGCCTACCAAAACAAGTGCAAGCTAATGCTTTGAAAACTATTCCAGGACTTGAGAGTGCTGAGATATTACAGTACGGCTATGCAATTGAATACGATTATTTCAATCCATATCAATTGAAACCAACATTAGAAACAAAGCAAGTCGATGGATTGTTCTTTGCAGGGCAGATAAATGGAACATCAGGTTACGAAGAGGCAGCTGCTCAGGGATTGATTGCAGGAATTAATGCAGTATTGAAAATTCGTAATGAAGAACCATTTATATTAAAACGTAATGAAGCATATATTGGAGTGTTGATTGATGATTTAATCAATAAAGAACATAATGAACCATATCGTATATTTACATCAAATGCAGAATATAGATTACTCTTGCGGCAAGATACTGCATATTATAGATTATCTAAATATGGGCACAAATTTGGTTTATTGAGCGATATTGAATATGAAAAAATTGAGCGAAATCAGGAATTGCTTCAAGCGGGAATTGAAACTGCAATGCAAACAAGAATTAAACCTTCGGAAGTAAATGATTATCTTGAAGAAATTGAAGAAAGTACAATTTCCGAATCAATTGATCTCTATGCACTTGCTAAGCGTCCGAAAGTGGAATTAAGTAAATTAGTAGATTATTTGCATTTGAATGGTATTTATTCAAAGATTAAATCAAAAAAGGATTTATTAAATCAAATTGAATTAGAAATAAAATATTCAGGTTATATTCAGAGACAAATGAAAGAAGTTGAATATTTTTTGCAAAATGAAGAAAAAATAATACCCGATAGCTTTGATTATACTAAAATACCATCAATATCGACTGAAGCAAGGAATAAATTAATGAAAATCCGCCCGAAGTCATTAGGACAAGCCTCGCGTATTCAAGGTGTATCGGCAACGGATATTTCAATTATTTCACTGTTTTTGAGAAATTAATGTTTCACGTGGAACAATTATGAAAAAACGAATTGTAATACTCGGTCCTTTTGGAAAAGTTGGCGAGGCAATTACAAATCTCTTAGCACAGGAAAAGAATTGCGAGTTATTTGCCCTATCCAAATTGACAGACGAAAAGACTAAATATTGGAAAAATTATCATATTAATATAGATATCTTGGATTTTAATGAATTGCGTAATATTTTCGCTTTTGCAAAACCCGATATTATAATTAATGCTGCTGCTTATACAAATGTGGATGATGCAGAAATTGAGCGAGCAAGTTGTTGGAAATTGAATGTAGATTTAGTCAATCGTCTTGTGCGTTACGCAAAGATTTATAATTCACATTTGATTCATTTTTCGTCGGATTATATTTTTGACGGTGAAGCAGGTCCTTATTTGGAAACATCGCGTCCAAATCCTATCAATTTTTATGGAAAATCTAAACTTGCATCCGAAAATCAAATAAAACTTGCAAAAATTAAAAGCACAATTATACGCACTAATTTGCTCTTTGGTTATACTTCATTAAATAAACCTAATTTTGTTTCAGGTCTTATAGATAGTTTTAAACATAATCAAAAAATTAAAGTTGTTGATTCGCTTTATTCCTCGCCTATTCTTACAAATGATATTGCTTATGGGGTGATACGTGTCATTCTTTTGGAAGCTTATGGAATTTATAATTTTTCAGGTCCTAATTATCTTTCACGATATGGAATTTCAAGAGCGGTTGCTGATGTGTTTGGATTTAATCCAAGTTTGATAACCCCTATTGAATTGTCTGATATTGAGTTTCAAGCCCGAAGACCAATCAAAGCAGGTTTGCTAAATCAAAAATCACAAAAACAGTTAGGTATTCAATTCCAAAATATTACTGATGCTTTAGGCGAGTATAAAAGTGTTTTGGAATTAAACCAAACAGTTCATGATATAGCAACTGTGAAGCATTACCATAACTAAGGAAAGAAATCTTGTTAGACATTTAATGTCATTCAATAACAAATTAAATAATGATTATGATATTTGTTTCAGAACAATTTCACCAAAATTTTTCATTAACTCCGGCAATTTGCTTATATCTTTTGCCCCGGCTGTTGCAAGGTGAGGTCGCCCGCCACCGCTTCCGCCAAGATATTGCGCAGCAATGCTGACAAGTTTTCCTGCGGGATATTTGTTTTTTACATCATCAGTTACAACGCAGCAAAGTTGTACATTTTGTTTATTTACACTTGCTAAAAAGCCAATTCCATTATTGCGAAGCTTATTCCGAAGATCATCGCCAAGTTCACGCAATGAATCTATATCGATATCTTCAATCGTTCCTGTTGCAATCAATAATCCATCATATTTTTTTGCTGATTTGATAGATTGGTCTATGATTGATTTTAATTTTTCGATATTACTTTGATTTAAAGATTTCTCTAATTGTTTTATTTGCTCTAATGTTTCCTGAAGTTCCTTTTCTTTATTGGATAGCTTATTTTGCAATTCATAAATATATGATTGAATAGCAATGCTTGTAATCGCTTCAATTCTTCTAATACCTGAGGCAATTGAACCTTCGGATATAATTTTAAATAATCCAATTTCCTCAGTATTTTGAACGTGTGTACCACCGCATAATTCTATAGAAAATCCTGCATCCATTGTAATAACTCGTACAACATCTCCATATTTTTCATCAAAATACATCTTTATTTTTGGATTTTTTCTTGCTTCTTCTAAAGGTATTTCTCTGATAATCACAGGATGTGCTTCAAGTATCTTTTCATTTACGATAGATTCGATTTTTTTTATTTCCTCTTGAGTAATTTTTTGGAAATGATTAAAATCAAATCTTAAATAATCGGGTGTGACAAGTGATCCTGCCTGCTTTATATGACCACCAAGCACCTGCCGCAATGCTTCGTGAAGTAAATGTGTTGCGCTATGATTTTTCATTGTTAATTTCCGCCTGCGAATATCTACTTTGGAAATAGCAACCTCGCCAATCAATGGTTCAATATCTCTATCGCATATAATGATGTATGCATTTCCATATTTCTGCACATCCACAACATTATATAATTCACCACCAAGTAAAATTGTGCCTGTATCAGCAACTTGCCCACCACTTTCAGCATAAAGACAAGTTTTATCAAGTATTAATCGGTTATCCTTTACCCAAAGAACACGTCCCTCTTCTTCGTATGTATCATATCCTGTGAATTTTGTTGAATATTGCTCATCGGGTTGGAGAACTTCATAAATATGATTTTTCCGCGATTGACGTGACCTTTCACGTTGTTCGTTCATAAATTTTTCAAAACCTTTCGTATCAACCGGAAGATTTTGCTCTTTTGCAAGCAATTGAGTTAAATCTAATGGGAATCCAAATGTATCATATAATAGAAATGCATCCTGTCCTGAGATTTGCTTCGATTCAATAGTATCTTGTTTACTAATAATTTCTGAGAACTTTGCTAAACCTCTATCAAGAGTTGATAAAAAGGCTTCTTCTTCTGCTTTAACAACTTTTTCAATTGTTTGTTGTGATGATTTTAACTCAGGAAATGTATCTCCAAGTGTTTCAATTACTTGCGGTATTAATTTATATAATACGGGTTCTTTGAATCCTAAATTACGACCATATCGCGCTGCACGTCTTAAAATACGTCTTAAAACATAACCGCGTCCTTCATTTCCAGGCATTGCTCCATCTGCAATTGCCACTGATAGTGTGCGAATATGATCGGCAAGCACTCGCATCGCTATACCATCAGGATGAGAAGCATCAGAAGGGTAGTTTCTATTACTTAATTTCTCAATTTCATTTATAATTGGCTGGAAAATATCTGTATCATAATTCGAGGTTTTGTCTTGTATTACAGCCGTCACACGCTCAAATCCCATTCCTGTATCTACAAACTTTGCTTTTAATTCCTCAAGCTCTCCATTTTCTTTTCGATTATATTGAATAAAAACAAGATTCCATATTTCTATAACATCGGATGAACCTGTATTTACAAGCTTTAATCCACTTAAATCTTGTGTTCGGTCATAATGAATTTCTGAGCAAGGACCGCAGGGACCTGTATCGCCCATTTCCCAGAAATTATCTTTTTCATCAAATCGAAGTACTTTATCTTCAGGTAAATATTTTTTCCAAATATTATACGCTTCTTCATCTGTGCGATATACGGTTGCATATAATCTATTTTCGGGGATATTCCAAATTTTTGTTAATAATTCCCACGCCCACGCAATTGCTTCTTCTTTATAATAATCATTAAAACTCCAATTGCCAAGCATTTCAAAAAATGTGTGATGATAAGTATCCACACCTACTTCTTCAAGATCATTATGTTTACCACTTACTCGGATGCACTTTTGTGTATCAACAGCGCGGGTATAATCGCGCTTACCTTGTCCAAGAAATACATCTTTGAATTGATTCATTCCCGCATTTGTAAATAATAATGTTGGATCTCCGTGCGGAATTACGGATGCAGAAGGCACAATCTTATGTCCTTTTGACGCAAAATAATCAAGAAATGATTGGCGAATCTCTTTTGCTTTCATAATAATATATAAAATTTACAAAATTAAGGATAATGAATGTTTTTCAATGAAAAGGGAGTTATAATATTCCAACCATCTTTTTTAGTTCGAATACTTCATTTCGTGTCAAAAAACGCCATTCCCCCCTTGGCAATCGTGATGTCGTAATATTTGCAAATGCTTTTCTATCGAGCTGTTTTACCTTATAGCCAAGATTCTCAAAAATCAATCTAACCTCGTGATTTTTGCCTTCGTTTAATGTTAAATATATTTTTTTATTATTATTAGGGTCAATAAATAATTCAGAAACAGTTGTTTTGCTTCCTTCTATTTCGACTCCTGAAAGGATTGCTTTCGCATCCTTCTCTGTTAAAACCTTATCAAGCAAAGTTGAGTAAGTGCGTTCAATTTCGTAGCTTGGATGCAATAAGCGGTGCGATAGCTCGCCATCATTTGTCATTAACAATGCACCTGTTGTATTTCTATCCAACCTGCCAACAGGAAATATCCTTGTTTTAATATTGACTAATTCCATAACAGTTCGGCGGTTATGCTCATCTTTTGCCGACACAATATAATCTTTTGGTTTATTTAGAACTATATATATTTTCCTAACATTTTGTGGAATGGGATTCCCATTTACTGTTATTTCGTCATTAGCTGAAACACGAAATCCAAGGGTTGTGACAACTTTACCATTAACTCTTACTGCGCCTTTTTCTATAAGTTCGTCAGCTTTCCTACGAGAAGTAATTCCTGAATCTGCAATAACTTTGTTCAAGCGAGTTGATTGATTTTCATCGCTTTGCTGTCTTGAGGCAGATGATTTTTTTATTGATAGTTTCGGCTTTCCAATATTGCTTGCTTCAGTTGTAGAACGGGTGAATCTTTGTTTTCTGTGAGAGTTAAATGTCCTTTCGCTTGCCTGTTTTTCTTCATAATGTTTCTTTGTCTTAATTACTTTACTACTATCAATTCTTTTTTCCATTTTTACTCCAATTTATATTTGATAATATCTTTTAATTTTATCTTTCAACATTTATATAGTAAAAACTATATTTGTTCTAATAAAATTTTCGAGAAACTTAATAATTCATTTTCATTAAAATGATTTGCTTGCAGCTGCATTCCTATGGGAAGTCCATTTCGAGATTTGCCAAGTGGTAGACTTATTGCAGGTATATTACCTAAATTGGCGGATGTTGTAAATAAATCAGATAGATACATCGATATTGGATCGTTTATTTTTTCACCTAATCGGAATGCCGGAGTTGGCGATGTAGGTAAAAATAAAAAATCAAAATCGCTAAAGATATTTTTATATGTATCATAAATTAATTTTCGAGATTTCAATGCTTTACCATAATATGCTTCATAATATCCTGATGATAACACATAAGTGCCAAGCATAATTCGGCGTTTGACTTCCATACCAAATCCTTCAGAACGAGTTTTGGTTATTAAGTCAACATTATCCTCATCTTGCGCTCGAAATCCATAACGCATCCCATCAAATCTTGCTAAATTTGATGATGCTTCAGCTGTAGCAATTATATGATAAGTTGCAACCATAGCATCAAAATTCCCCATATTCACTTCCTCAATTGTGCAGCCTAATGATCTTAACTTGTCAAGTGATGCATTATATACACTAATAACATCAGGGTCGCAATTAGCAAATTGTTCGTTTGGTAAAATCGCAATTTTATAATTATTTTTATTGGTATTTTCTATAAATTCCAATGTATTAGTAGCAGGCATATTAGCTGAAGTTGAATCATTTGTATCTTTGCCCGAAATAATATCAAGCAAGCGAGCTACATCTTCAATCGAATTAGCAAAAATGCCAATCTGGTCGAGTGATGATGCGAAAGCAACTAATCCGAAACGTGATACTCTCCCATAGGTTGGCTTAAATCCTATATTTCCACACAATGCAGCGGGTTGCCTAATTGAACCACCCGTATCGGAACCGAGTGCTGTATGGCAAAAGTTTGCAGCAACAGCAACTGCACTTCCACCTGATGAACCACCAGGCACATATTCATAATTATAAGGATTATGAACAGGACCAAAATAGGATGTTTCATTACTTGAACCCATTGCAAATTCATCCATATTCGTTTTGCCTATTATTATACCCCCTTCTGCTTTTATACGTTCAATTACTGTTGCATCATAAACAGGTATGAAATTTTCGAGCATTTTTGAACCACAAGTGGTTCGCATTCCTTTTGTAGAAATATTATCTTTTATGGCAATAACCATACCTTCCAATTTGCGGGGATTTCCTGCTTTAAAATTCAAATCGCTTTCCTTTGCATCTGAAAATAAGTCTTTTTTATCTCGCAATGTTATGAATGCGTTGAGATTATTTCTATTATTTATATTATTTAAGAAAAATTCAATTATGTCGTATGTAGAAATTTTATTTTTTTTGGCTAATTGCCTAAATTCATTATAAGTGGTTGGATAATCCATTTCTATTTTTACTCTTTTATATTGTTTTTTGGAACTGTTTTTGTAACGCTCTCTGTAATAGAATTTATCTCTTTTGTAAATTCATTTTTAGCGTGTTGATATTTAGCAGTACCTTTGCGGACATAGCCTAATATTTCAGGCATTTTCTCAGGCCCGAATAATAATATTATTGCTAATATAATTACTAATAGTTCTGGACCGCCAATATCGAACATTTTTTGCCTATTCTTTCTTAGTAATTCCTTCTTCTTTTTTCTCGTCGTCTGGATTTACTGCTTTTTTGAATTCTTTTATTCCTGAGCCGAGGCTTTTCATCATTTCGGGAATTTTGCGAGCTCCAAAAAGTAAAAGAATTATTAGAGCAATTATAAGTATTTCACCCCATCCTATGGAGGACATATTTCCCTCTTTTTTTATATAAACTATTAATAAATAATATTATTTTATTTATTTAAATATATTAATTAATGAGTTAAAAATAAATAACCCATCCTCGCTTCCTAATAAATTTTCACTTGCTCGCTCAGGATGAGGCATCATCCCCATTATATTGCCTCCTTTATTGATTATTCCTGCAATATTGAGCATTGCACCATTTGGATTTGCTCTTTCTTCTATTTCGCCATCTTCTGTACAATAACGAAACACAATTTGATTATTTGTTAATAATTCATCAATTATTCCCTTATCAGCGTAATAATTGCCCTCTGCGTGTGCTATTGGAATTTTTAAAATTCTATTTTTGGGTATTTGTGAAGTAAATGCTGTATTATAATTATCTGTTTTCAAATAGACATATTTGCAAATGAAATTTAAAGATTTATTTTTCATTAAAGTCCCCGGAAGCAATCCAGCTTCAGTAAGAATTTGGAAACCATTACAGATTCCAAGAATATAACCGCCTTTATTTGCAAAATTAATAACTTCTTTCATAATTGGTGAAAATCTTGCGATGGCACCAGCTCTCAAATAATCCCCATAAGAAAATCCTCCTGGCAAAATCAGACAATCTATATCTCTTGGAATTTCGCTATCTTTATGCCAAAGATAAATAGCCTCCGCCTTTGCATTATGTGAGGCTGCCCAATATGCATCGCTATCGCAATTCGATCCAGGAAATACTACTATACCGAATTTCATATCCTTTCCCTACTTAACTTCTTCAATTTGAATATCATAATCTTCAATTATTGGATTTGCAATTAGCTTATCGCAAGCTGATTTTACAAGTTCATTTGCTTGCTCGATTGACTCGGCTTGGATTTCGAGCTGAACGTATTTGCCAATTCGAACATTTTGCATTGATTCAAACCCTATTGAATGCAATGAATTCTCAACGGTTTTCCCTTGCACATCGAGAATCCCGCGTTTAAGCATAATCTTTATCGACACTTGATATTTTTTCATCTTTTTTCAATTTATGTTTTTGATTTCTTTTCCTAATTAATTCATAAAAATGCCTTGTATAACACGCCACTACATAAAATGCCATAAATGGAAATAAAAATTTCCCCCCTGTTGCAAGTATCAAAATAAACCCAACAAGTGCTACAATAAAATTAACAGGGTGCCTTTTTATCATTGCCAAATCAGGTCGTGGTAAATTGTCGAATTTTACATTTGTTATCATTGATATAGCTGAGACTATAACAATTAAATATAAAATGGGCACTTTCCAATTGTTGTCAAATTTAGGATCCAGAAAATAAAATATAATGTATGAGACAATAAGTAATGCAGTGGATGGCACTGGCATCCCCTTGAAATACATTTTATCTTCAAAAGTGGCTTGAGAGTTGAACCGCGCAAGTCGCAATACAGCCATAATTGAGGTTGATGCTGCTAAGAATAAACCAATTGGACCTAATGTGTGAAAATAAACAGAATAAAGCATCATTGACGGGGCAATTCCAAAAGATATTGAGTCTGCAAATGAATCCAATTGAATTCCAATTTGGCTTGCTGAATGTACCAATCGTGCTACAATGCCATCCAATACGTCAAATATGCCCGCAAATAGCAATATCAGTGCAGCCATTTCATATTCGTGCATTGATATATACGCAATACCTGTAAAACCTAAAAAGAGATTGGCAAGTGTTAGTAAGTTTGGAATAATTGAGCGGGTGATTCTTAATCTCATCAATTTTCCGTTTCTTTTTGTTTCAATATTGCTATCTGGGTTTGACCAGCTTTTACTTTTTGCCCTACTTTTACGTTTATTTCAGCATCAACGGGCAAATGTATATCCATTCGAGAACCAAACTTCATCATACCAAATTTTTGTCCCACAATAACTTTATCAGATTCTTTAATATCCCATACTATACGACGAGCAAGAACTCCAACAATTTGCTTAAAAAGTATTTTTCCGTTTGGATTTCTCAAACCAAATAAAGATTGCTGATTTTCTTTAGATGCTTTGTTATTGCTCGCTATAAGTTTCTTCCCTGGTATAAATTTGACATATTCAATAACGCCACTCGCAGGTACTCGATTCACATGTACATCCATAACAGATAAAAATATGCTTACTCTCTTTGTTTTCGAGTGTATATAATTATCTTCATAATCTTCACAAATTTCCATTATTTTTCCATCAGCAGGGGATAAGACGACGGCAGGATTATTTAAAGCATATTCGGGAATTTTTCGAGCTGGATCCCTGAAAAACCACAATGCTACAGCTACAAAAAATATACCGATTATTAAAAAAGCTATAGATAATCCTTTGCTCCATTTATACACATATATACAGAGAATTATAAATATTATACCAAAAAAAAATATTATTAAAAAATTATCGATTCCGTATTTTGATATCATTTTTTATTTGAAAATGTTTTAAATTGCAAATTTATGAATATTGAAAATAATAATTTTATAATAAAATTGGAGAAAGTATGAAATTCTCAATAACACTCGAGAAAATGCAGGATATTCTCAATCAATTTATTCCCATTATTCCAACTAAAGCCACAATTATGGCACTTCAGCATTTCCATTTCTCGTTGATTGGAAATACTCTCAAGGTGCTTGCAACAAATGAAGAAATTTCTATGTTGTCCTCTTATGAAGTTGAAGGAGAAGAAAATGGCGAGATTCTTATTCCTGCAAAAACATTAAATGATCGTATCAGGGTTTTACCCAAAGGTGGAAGTATTACTATTGATGCCGATCCTGACACCTATGAAATTGTTTTACGATATGAAAAAGGCAAATTTACATTCAAGGGTTTGGGAACAGATGAATATGTTTCAATCCCATATTTATTTGAAACAGATAATCCCGATATTGATGAAATTGCCAAACCTGTTGAAAATGCTGAAAATAAAGCAATACTCCCCGCAGGATTGATTTCAAAAATTGGTTTTAGAACACTTTTTGCCGTTTCTGACGAAGAATATCGACCTGCAATGACAGGTGTTCTTTTCCAATTCCGTGGCGATTTGCTCACCGCTGTTTCAACGGATGGCTATAGAATGAATCGATTTAATTACAAATCTGATGAAGAAGAATTTCCCAAGATGTTGGATATTGTAATTCCTTCAACCACTGTCGATTATTTGCATCGAGTGGAAAGCGATATAACAATGACTTTAATTGAACCAAGTGACGAATCTAAATTCCTTCGCTTCGATTTTGATAATACCATCTTGACATCTCGAATAATTCGCGAAAAGTTTCCACCTTACGAAACTATCATTCCCCCGAGCTTCGCATATCAAGCAATGATACCAATAAATGATTTATTGGATACTGTCCGACGCGTATCATTAAGTTCATATCGTATTTCAAAAGCGGTTATATTCAATTTCAGTGGTAATTCCTTGCTTGTCAGTGCAGAAAATGATGAGACAGGTGAATCTGCCGAAGAAACAATACAATGCGAATTTATAGGCGATGATCTACGAATTGGTGTCCGCTATGATTATATTTTGCAATCATTGCAACACATTAATGAAGAAATTGCAAATGATGATATGATAGAGCTTCTTTTTAATGGACCCCAAAAAGCATATATTATATGCCAAAAAGAAAAGATGGATGAATTCCTGATGTTAAATATGCCTGTGCGTATCTAATATCTTTTGCATTAGAATAAAGTATATTTATATGGGCGAGTACGTTTCGCCCATATTTTTATATTAATTCCTGTTCTAAATCACTATAATATTCATCAATTTGCTGCTGGGTTTCTATTGTTTTTGCAATGGCTGTGATAATTCGACAATATTGAGGTGGGTCATCCATTTGCCTGCCTTTGCGATCTTTTAAAAATTTCTGCAGCACTTGGTATCCTCCAATATAATAATTCCAAAGCTCGGGCGCCACATTATCGAAATATTTATCTTTATTTATGTATATCCTTTGCTCCAGCTCGTTATATTCAATTTTTTCAATTTTATCATTATCTGATATGCCTTGATACCGTGATATAGGCCTCTCGAGATCCGTACTCTTTAGCAAATGCAAATCTGCTAATTTCTTTCCATATTCGGCAAATTTTAAAAAGGTATTGTAATTAGCTGTAAATGGAATGCGTGGAAAATCAATTTTCAGAAATTCTGCATATTTTTCCCGATATGTATTTGAATATAAAATTGCATAAATATAATATAGAATTTCCTCAGGAATTGGTATTTTGCCATAAACTTTCGATAATTTCTCAACTAATTGGTGATTTAGATTTGGCTTTTTATTTTCAGATTTTGAATGATTAAAAGCATGATTTTCATCGGTGAAAATATAGAGAGGGAAAAAGTAAGAACTAGATGAAGTATTTTGAGCTAATAACGCAGCATCAGTTATATTTTTACTGATAAAACAATGTTGATATTTATCTCCTTTAACTATTCTTGATGTAATAATTCCCAAATTTCCACCATTCCACATATGTTGCATTACCTTATATCTATTCCTTTCAATAAGCAATTTGTGATAGAATATATATCTAATATCAAACGGTCTATAATGTATTTTTTTAATATGAGTTTCCCAGTCTTCATCATTTGCTATTTCTTTCCTAAATTTGTCAAGTTTGAAAGATGCGGTATTATGAATATTATAAGTTCTCCTTATATAAGAATTCTCAATTGTTAAATTTCTAAATTGTCGGATTCTATTTTTTAAAATATTTTCGTCAAAATCTATAGAAAATTGATCTTTACCAGTCAAAACACCTACACTATTTACAGGGAAAATATTGTTTATTTGCTCCCATTCCAAAAATTGCCTAATATTTTCTATATCATAAAGTACAAAGAAATACCAAGGGGTTTCGGGATTTAACTTTATATAATTTTCTTTTTTCAATTCATTTTTATTTAACCAATCGAATTTCTCTTCTCTCAATCCATATAAATCTCGATAATAAACCTCGCATCCTGTCTTGTCTTTTTGTTTTACAAATATTGATATTGCTGTTCCAACCCTTATATCAAACACGTTCTCATCTTTAGTACCATCTGGAGATTTTTCCTTTTTTAAACTATTACCGTGCAAATTAATAATATAAATTTCATTAAAAGTTCCCATTAGACTTTGACGCATACCTCGAAATGTGGGATTGTCCAAATAACCGTGATTTGTTATCATACCTACAATACCATATCCAGCTTGATTTATTTTCCATTGGGCAAATCGCAAAAATTTCACATAATCATCTTGAAGCATTTTTGGATTTTTTTCTCTTATTGATTCCCCATTCACTTTATAATAGCTTTGTGCGCCGACTAAATCATCTTTTACAATTTTATCACTCCATTCATTCTTGTTTTCTGAACTTCCACTATAGGGTGGATTGCCAAGAATAACCAAAATATTCTTTTCTTTCTTTATTTCTGCTGCTGAATGACTTTCTCTGCTAAGCGAACGGAATAGCGGTATTTCAATTTGCGCTAAGTCTTCCATATCCAACGTATTTGTCAAATATAACTTAAATCGTTCATCATCGCTTAATTTGTAGCCCAGCTCCTCTAATAAAAATCCAATCTTTATATGCCCTATCGCATAAGGCGCCATCATCAATTCAAATGCATAATAATTGGGCAATATCTTATTGCGTATTAAATTCGATATTCCACCTGGACCATATTTTTCTACATATTCCTGAACTGCAATTTTTACAGCTTCTGCGGGGAATGTTAATGTCCCCGCAGCTGGATCCAATAATGTTATACCATTGCCAGCTAATCCATCAGCTATTCCAAAATGCGTTTTCAGTAATTTGTGAATTGAGCGAACAATATAGCCCACCACAGGCTCCGGTGTATAATATACCCCTCGCTTTTCTCGAATGTTTGGATCATATTCCGTCAAAAATGTTTCGTAAAAATGCATTATCGGATCCTGTCCTTTGCCCTCATTGTAATAATCTTGCAATATTTTATTTACATCAGTGGCAGCTAATACTTCCGATATATCATCAATTATTACTTGCATAGATTTTGGAGGATCTTCTAATGATATAAATCGAAACACATCACGCAAAATGCCAATCGTTTGTGGAATATATTGAAATGCCAATTGTCTATTAAATTCCTCCTTTGCCCTTGACCGCGATGCAAATAATCCATACGTCAAAGTTTGAGAATATAAATCAGCAAATGCCTTTTCCGTCAGCGTTCCAATCAGAAATTCACGGAATGCATCATAATAAGCCCGTAAAATGCTCTGGCCCTTCTTTGCCTCCTCAGCCAATTCAATTGTTATTACTTCATCGCGCAAAAATCGGGTGCGCTTTGCCAATTCCTTTGCAAGTGAGCGGGATGTCTGCACTTTTGGTAATGAAAATGAAAAAAATAAGTCGAGTAGCTCTTGAAATTCTTGAATATGTTCTAAAGGTGGAGCGGTGCGCAATTTATCTGCAATAACAGGGCGCGCAATCATCACTTGCCTTATCCGCTCCTCATCTCGATAAAGTCGAAATTCATAAAAATTTGTAAGAATTACATTCGGGAAGGTTTCTCTATATCTCTTTAATTGTTCGGTATTTTCAATATAATCAAGATTGGTGACCGACGGATCTTTTGCTTCAATATAGCCTGTAATATGATTTCTACCATCCCAGATACGAAAATCGGGATTGCCTGCTTCGGTTTGCTTTGGCAATATTGTTATATCAATTTTCGCGATGTTTTTGGATTCAGCATAAGAAAGAATCAAATCTTTCAAATGCTCATAAAAGCTTTCCTCCCGAGCGTCACCTTTATTTAACGTATTTTGGAGACTTTCTAAATATTCTTTAAACATTATAGCATTTTTAGAATATACAATTTACAAAATTTTATGATGTTATGGAAAAATACTTTATATATATAAATACTTCCGTATTCGCTTGAATAATTGCCAGGTTGCTGCAACATCACGCAGGCAATAACGCGCGATTACCTCATACTCACCTTGCGCAAATAAATCGCTAACTACCGAACCATTTACTTCCTTCGACTTTGGCGATTCCAAACCAAATGCTTGTGTATAAAAATCAAAATTGAATCGACGCGTCGCTCCATATTGCGTTTGAGTGAAAAATGTGAGCTCGTCGAGCAAATCTATATGCAATGGATAATTGAATTTTGTGCCTTCCATTAAATTTCGCGTTGGCACAATCTCGAGCAATGCTGAACGCAACATCAAAAACGGTGCATCAAAATTCCGCCCATTGAATGTGATAAGCGTAGAATTTTTATAATGTGCAATTAAATTCCAAAATCCCCGCAGTACATCCTTTTCATCCGATTGATGAAATGAAATTTCATTCCCCTCGTTATCTGTTTCCTTATCCAATATAACTTCATCTTCGATAATGTTCGGATTGAACATTAAAGCACCCGTTTTAAGAATGTTTTCCTCTCCTTCTTCATTAAGTTCTATGATTTTTAGACCTATAGTTGCAACTTGTGAAGTCAATGGAGAAAGCGCCATCTCAGCTTTCTTCTTTGCGACTTCCTCTTCATTTTTTGCGCCACGAAGCAAATATTCCTGTTGCGATTCCGAAAAATTCTCAAATGGAATTGCAGCTGTTTCAATATCGTAAATAAAATATGTCTGAGTTGCCATTATTTACTTATTTAAAAAATTAAAATTAAGAAAAATTATCAATTTAATTTAATCTTATCAATATTTTGACGTCTTATTATTATTTATCAAATTTTATTTTATTGATTATTTAGTAAATTCGTAATATGAAAAAAGAAAAATATTCAATCTATATACTGCTGTTTATTTTCACTTTTATCACTTGTATGATTGCAGGCACTCAATGGCTTAACAAAAATTATACGGAAGTACTAAATTGGAAATACGGCTTGACTTACACTGTGCTATTACTTACATTTTTATCTTCTCACGAATTTGGACATTACTTTGCATCCCGTCATTACGGCATAAGAACAACCTTGCCATATTATATCCCTTTTCCATTTCCTATAATGCTGAATTTCGGAACAATGGGCGCTGTAATTCGCATAAAAGAACCTGTCACCTCACGTAAGGCATTGTTCGATATAGGAATTGCGGGACCAATTTCGGGCTATATTGTTTGCTGTATTTTTTTAATTATTGGATTTTCGACTTTACCGGATATAAATTACATTTACCAAATTCATCCAGAATATTTGCAGCAGAATAATGGCGCCATACCCCCAACGGGTTTGCATTTTGGTGATACATTGCTTTATTCATTATTTGCTAAATGGTTTGCAAATCCAAATGGTTTCCTCCCACCAATGAACGAAATGTATCATTATCCATTTCTCAATGTTGGGTGGTTTGGATTATTTGTTACAACTTTGAATTTGCTCCCAATGGGGCAACTGGATGGCGGACATATAACTTATGCTATATTTGGCACGAAAGGTCATTATGCAATATCACGTGTATTCTTTTGGTTGCTATTGATTTTGGGATTATTAGGATTGTCATTTGATTGGTATTTATATTTAGAAGAAGTTAAAAAAACAGAAATTTTAGTCGGTGCTGGAAATTCTATTTACTTATTTTTCAAACAATTTTTCAATAGTTTTCCAATATTAAAAGGGATGTGGTCAGGATGGCTGGTCTGGGCATTATTAGCGAAATTTATATTGAAATTGAAACATCCCCCCGTTGAAAATGAGGAGGATATTGGAACATTTAGAAAAATGCTTGGTGTATTTGCATTATTTATGCTGGTATCAAGTTTTTCTTTCAATGCTATCTATATTATAGAATAAATAAAAAGGTAAAATTATGCATCTAATTATTATGGGACCTCCGGGTGCAGGCAAAGGCACTCAAGCAGAACGTATTTGCGAGCATTACGGCATAAGGCAAATCTCTACGGGCGATATTTTGCGTAAAAATGTTAAGGACCAAACTGAACTTGGACTTTATGCGAAAAGCTATATGGATGCGGGCGGGCTTGTTCCCGATGAGATAATTATCAATATGATTCGCCAAGAACTTCAAAAGCCTGAATACGAAAAAGGCTTCCTGCTTGATGGATTCCCCCGAACTATTCCACAAGCAATTGCATTAGACAATTTGCTCAAAGAGTTAAATATTAAAATTGATGCAGTTCTGCTGCTTGAAGTTGATGATAATATTATAATTGAGAGATTATCGGGAAGGAGAACCTGCCGCACTTGCAATCGCACATTCCATATTATTTATAATCCACCACCTGATCCAAAGGATTGCGATAGAGGCGTTTGCGATATTTATCAACGCGATGATGATAAAGAAGAAACCGTCCGAAATCGCTTGAAAGTCTATCACGAAAGCACACAACCTTTAATAGATTATTATAAAGAAAAAGAGCTTCTTATTAGCATTGATGGAGTTGGCGAACTTGATGATGTGTTTGCACGGATAACAAATGCATTACAAAATAAAATATAATAAATATAGAGAAATTATGTAAATTATAATTCTAGAAAAATGATATATCGATTTATAGGCAATAAATATGGAATTAGATACAAATAAAATATATAATATGGATTGCATCGAAGGGATGAAAATTATCCCTGATAATACTATAGACCTTGTCATTACAGATCCACCTTTTGCTATTGATTTTAAAGCTATAAGAAATAATTATAATCGGAAAGATTCGCGGGTTATTGCTGGATATAATGAAATATCGAAAGAAAATTATAAAAAATTCACAATGCAATGGATGAGTGAAGTTTTCCGCGTTCTTAAAGATTCGGGAAGTATGTATGTTTTTTCAGGTTGGAATAATTTAAAGGACATTTTAAATGCGCTTGATGATATTGGATTTATAACAGTAAATCATATAATTTGGAAATATCAATTTGGTGTGGTTACAAAGAGAAAATTTGTCACTTCCCATTACCATTGTCTTTATGTTTGCAAAAATGATGATAAGCGGAAATTTTTCCCGTATTCAAGATATAAAAAAGAAGATGTCGACAAAGATGGAAGCAGCCTTCATTATAAAGATAAAGAAGATGTCTGGGTAATAAAAAGGGAATATTGGACAGGCGACCAAAAAACGCCAACAAAATTACCCACCGAGTTAATCGAAAAAATCCTAATGTATTCAAGCGAAGAGGGAGATATTGTTTTGGATCCTTTCTTGGGTTCCGGTCAAGTCGCTGTTGTAAGCAAAATGCATAACCGTAAATATATAGGCTTTGAAATTGTAAAAGAATATTACGAATTTATAAAGGAAAGATTAGAAAAGAATGCATATAGGATTAAGGAAAAATGATATGAACGAAATTATTCCAAAAACGAATGGCTCGTACCCCGATGCAAAATTATTAAATCGTGAAAAGAAAGTTGTCGATAGGGATAATAAAGAAAAAATACGGGGCGGCACAAAGCATTTGAAGGAAACAACAAATAATGAGCAAATAGATATATCAAATTTATTAAATACAGTTATTTGTGGAGATAGCGAGTCTGTTCTTAAAGATTTGCCTGATAATTGCATAGATATAATAATTACATCTCCACCCTATAATTTTGGTTTGGATTATAAAGATGATGACAATAAAGATGCCCTATTTTGGCAAGATTATTTTGATAAATTAAATAGAATATGGGCTGAATGTTATCGCATTTTAAAACCAGGCGGTAGATTATGCATAAATATTCAACCATTATTTTCCGATTATATGCCGACTCACCATATTATTTCTAATCAATTAATGAAATTAGGTATGCTGTGGAAGGCAGAAATTTTATGGGAGAAACATAATTATAATTGCAAATATACAGCATGGGGGAGTTGGAAAAGCCCCAGTATGCCATATTTAAAATATACTTGGGAATTTATTGAGGTATTTTGTAAAGAATCTCACAAAAAAGAAGGTCCACCTGATAAAATTGATATTACCGGTGATGAATTTAAAAAATGGGTTTATGCAAAGTGGAATATTGCTCCCGAAAGTAATATGAAAAAATACAATCACCCTGCAATGTTTCCTGAGGAATTAATTACTAGATTATTAAAATTATTTAGTTATCAAGATGATATTGTTCTAGATCCATTTAACGGTGTTGGCACCACTACTGTTGTAGCATATAAAATGAAAAGAAAATACATCGGTATTGATATTTCCCAGGATTACTGCAAAACTGCAGAGCAAAGATTAAAAAATGCACAACTACAAGAACCATTATTTTAATATTTAAGTGCTATGAGCATCCCTATTCATTATGTAATGTACTTGCACTATTATGGTGCAGAATATTACAACAAAGAGCTGAAACGCGTTGTTTATGTGAGTATCTAAAAGCATATACAATACACGTCTTTTATTATTCCCCCTTTTTAGTGTTAGCATATCTGGATCCAAAATTTCCCCTTAAATCAGATGGGCAAGTGTATTTCTTCTCAATATAAACCACCGGATGCAATTTATTGTTTTGCAAAATCAAATATGCTTGTGCTATATTAATTGAGCAAAACAATTCTATAACCTCGTAGTTCTTAACATTTTAATAAATATTCGTATTTTTGATTTTTATTAATTTGTATTATTATTTATAACAAAAAAATTATTAATAAATATTTAAAGAATATAATTTATTCAAAAGGAATAATATATTTCATTATTATAATATTTGATAAGCACATATATACATATTAAACAAATTTTACATAATATTATATAAGAAATTTTATGCAAATTTCATTTCTCTTAAAAAGAATTCAAAAAGCTTTAAAATATCCAGATAAAGCATATCAATTTTTTGTTCTTAAATTTAGGGGAGCCTTTTTATGGAATCATTACTATGAAGAGATCCGCGACCCTAAGGTTAATTCACCATTAGAACAATCACCTCAAATTCACGAAGATATTATAGACGAACTCAAAAAGAATGATTTCGATGTAATTGATTATAATATAGATATAGAGGATTATCAACGTTATCTCGAAAAGGCAGAATATCAAAATTATCCATATTATTATGGTGGTGGAAAAGCAGATAAATTTGCTGAAAAATCTCTCGAGCATTATATATCAGCGAAGTTATTAAATCTTAATAAAGATGATGTTTACATTGATATTGCTAATGCAAATTCTCCCGCTGGGGAAATATACCATAAATTATATGGTTGCCAAGTTTATCAACAAGATTTGATATATCCCGAAGGTATACATGGGAATACAATAGGCGGTGACGCATCGAATATGCCTCTCCAAGATGGCTTTGCAACAAAAATGGCTATGCATTGTTCTTTTGAACATTTCGAGCAAGATTCTGATATAAGATTCATAAAGGAAGCAAATCGTGTGTTGCGTAAAGGTGGATGCCTTTGCATAGCCCCACTGTATTTATTTAATAAATATGTCATACAGACAGATCCAACTACCCTGCCAAAAGGAGGCATTCCATTTGAAGATGATGCGATAATTTACTGCGTAAAGGGCTGGAGAAATCGACACGCTCGCTATTATGATGTACCTCATTTTATAAGCCGAATTCGTGATAATATGCAGGATTTAAATTTGACAATTTATGTCGTACGTAACGAAAAAGATATTTCACAATTTTGCCATATTAAATTTGTTGCTCTTTTCAAAAAAGAATAGATGAAAGTCAGTACATTTTTAAATGTACAATGATCGTATTAAACCCGCGACTTCAGTTGTGAGTTCAATTTTTGTATGTCATTCCGAACAAAGCGAGAAATTTATCCTATTGGGGAGTAGATTCTTCACTTCGTTCTGAATGACAATCCCTATATTGAACCCGCGACTTCAGTTGTGGTGGGGACAGTGATCTGAACAAGGGAGGCAACCACTTGTTCAATATGCAGAGGGCTAAAGCCCTCTGTTGCAATATTCCAAATTATTTTTCCCTTCATTTTTTCTTTTTTATTTAATTTTATATTTTTATTATATTGATAATTAATAATTTAATGACTGATAAAGAATCTGTTAAAAATACCATTGCTGCTTTGGTTGAGAAATATAATCGAGTGGCAACCCAGAAAGTAATTAACAAATATAATGAGGAGATGACCAAAAAGGATTTCATCCTGCCTTTATTTAAAGCGCTTGGATGGAATACAGAGGATTCCCGTGAGGTCGCAGCAGAGGAAAAAATCTCCAAAGGTCGTGCTGATTATTCATTTCGCATCAATGGTATTCCTAAATTCTTTCTCGAAGCAAAAGCACTCAAAGAAAATCTCGATGGCTGGCGTATTGAAAATGGCAAAAAAGTCACCTTTAGTGAACAAGCTATCAATTATGCCTGGCATAAAGGTTGCACTTGGGCTGTGCTGACCGATTTTGAAAGTGTGCGCGTTTATAATGCTGAAATTAAAGCAGCTGATACACGGCAAAGCCTTTTCAAATCAATTGCTTGCCAGGAATACATTTCACGTTTTGATGAACTTTGGCTTTTATCTAAAGAAAGCTTCGAGAATGGTATTATCGATAAAGAGGCGGAGAATTGGGGCAAACGCTCCAAAAAAATTCCCGTTGGCGAGCAATTGCTTGCTGATTTTACAAAATTTCGCGAATTGCTATCCAAAAATATTACAAAACTCAATCAAAATTGTCAACTTACCGAAGATGAGCTTGATGAAGCAATTCAGCGAATTTTGGATAGATTGATTTTTATCCGATGTTGTGAAGACCGCGGACTTGAGGAACGTAAGCTTTGGGAAGCAAAAAATGATTTAAAAATTTTGAAGCGTTTCCGCAATGTTTTTAAATATTATGATGAGCATTATAATAGCAAAATCTTTGCAAATCACCTCTGCGATAATTTGGAAATCGATAATGATGTGTTGCAGAAAATTATTGAGGGACTTTATTATACGGCTGATAAATCTGTTGCTTACGATTTTTCGGCAATCGAAGCCGATGTGCTTGGAAATATCTATGAGCAATATTTGAGCTATATCTTAAAGAAAACTCCAAAACGTGCAAAACTTTCGCAAAGCCACTCCCATCGTAAAGAGCAAGGGATTTATTATACTCCAACTTATATTGTGGATTATATTGTGCGGAACACTTTGGGTGAGCTTCTGAAAGATGAAAGTGTGGATGCACGAAAAATTCGAGTGCTTGACCCTGCTTGCGGTTCGGGTTCATTTTTAATAAAGGCTTATGATGTGTTGAATGAATATTGGAAAAATAAGGAAAATTATGATAGATTGGGAATTGATTACGCAGGGGATGGCGATAACTATTCAAAAAATTTAGAGATATTGCAAAATAATATATTTGGAGTCGATATAGATAAACAAGCGGTGGAAATTGCACAACTCAATTTGTTGCTGAAAATTGCGGAACGTGGCAAGCGATTGCCATTATTGCAGCAAAATATAAAATGTGGCAATTCATTAATCGACGACCCCACAGTGGCAGGCGATAAAGCATTTCGTTGGGAGGAAGAATTTCCAGAAGTAATGCATGAGGGCGGTTTTGATGTGGTGATTGGCAATCCGCCGTATGGAGCTAATTTTAAAAAGATTGAAAAAGATTTTCTTAAAAATACTTATATATCAGTATCAAAGGTTATAGATTCTTATATTCTATTTATAGAAAAGGCTACAAAATTAATTAAGGAAAATGGAATTGTAGGTTTTATATTACCTGAAACTTGGCTTGCTAATCCTACATGTTCAAATTTAAGAGAATATTTGTTAAGAAATTTTTCAATATTAGAAATATTAGATTTACCTGGAATGGTATTCACTCACGTAACTGTAGATACAGTAATTCTTATTTTAAAAAAATCCAAAAAGAATAATCATAAAGTTAATATCAATTTTGTTAAAAATTATACTCCTATAATTATATCAAAAAGGAAAACGATATTACAAGAGAAATTCTTAAAAATTAAAAATTTCTGTATGAATACTATTTTAGACGAAAGTATGATTAATCTTATAGAAAAAATTGAGCAGAATTCAATTTTATTGAGGGATATATGCAAAAATACAAGAGGTATCGAAACAGGCAATAATATAAAATATATAAGTACTACTAAAATAGATAAAAATTATTTACCCTTAATAACTGGTGACGATATAAAACGGTATACACCCCCTTCAAATAAATATTATGTAAAATATGGTGATTGGCTTAGTAATCCTAAATCATTATCCCTTTTTACAGGGGAAAAAATAATACTTCAAAGGATTAAGAATCAAAATTTAAAAAGAAGACTTATAGCAACTATAGATGAAAAAAATAGGTTAATATTAGATTCAGTTCATATGATTTATAAAATCAATAAAAAATTCCATACCTACTTTATTTTAGGTCTATTAAATTCTTCTTTATTAAATTTCTATTTTAAATTATTTAGTCTTTACCCAAGAATTAATGCTAATGATTTAGATAATCTTCCCATCAAAGTTGTACCAGAATCTGAGCAGCAACCACTTATTAATCTTGTTGATAAAATGCTCAATTTAAATAAGCGATTGAATGAATTTGGCAATAAATTGACAGACGAGCGGGCAAAAATCGAAGCCGAAATAAAAAAGACCGATGCTGAAATCGACCACCTTGTATATCAGCTTTACGGTTTAACCGACGAGGAAATTGCAGTGGTAGAGGGAAAGTGAAGGGAAGCACTGTAGAGACGCAAAATTTTGCGTCTTTACATATTGTAGGGGCAATTTATGAATTGCCCCTACGTGTGTTCCGTTGCAATGTACATAGGTTACGCAACGGAGGGCTTTAGCCCTCTGCAAGACATCCCCCAACCCCCTTTGATAAGGGGGAATTGGGACATCCCCCTGCCCTCTTTGATAAGGGGGAATTATTGGTCTGTAGAGATGCTATCTTTACTGTCTCTACTAAACAAATCCCCAATCTCCAGTCCCCAACCCCAAAGCCTACATCTTATGTCGTAGGTTAAAAGTAAAAGCAAGGATGCTTTTGACACACTTCCCTTATCTTTACATCATTTATATTTTATATTCGTATTAATAAAAAGCAATTATCAAGTATTATAAAAATTGAATAATAATTCTGTTAATCAATACCTATTCCAGCCGCCTTTTGTTTGGAGCGATTTTCCAAAATTTAATTCTGATACATCGCTTGATAATGCTTATAAAATATGCCAGAGGATTTCGCAAAAGCATTATGAGAATTTCCCCGTTGCGTCATTTATAATACCAAAAAAAATTAGGAAGTATTTTTTCTCAATCTATGCTTTTGCTCGCTATGCTGATGATATTGCTGATGAAAAATCAAATCTTGATGGAGCTGAGCGTATATCAATTCTTGATAATATGGGCTATTTAATAGAAAATATTAATGATGGGCAAATTGAACAATATCCAATTTTATTCGCATTACGCGACACAATCAATGAAATGCAATTGCCCGCTGAACCTTTTTTGAAATTGCTTAAAGCATTTAAAATGGATGTAAACTTTAATCAGCCTGAAACTTTGCAGGATCTGATTTACTATTGCGAGCATTCTGCAAATCCTGTGGGAGAGCTAATATTGCGATTATTTAATGAATATAATCAGGAAACAGCATATTACTCGGATAAGATCACAACAGCTTTGCAACTGATTAATTTCTGGCAAGATTTATCAATTGATTTGCAAAATAGCAGATGCTATATACCAAAAGAAATTATTAATAAATATATTAATGAAGTAGAACATAATGAATATGGAATACTTGATGAAGAAAATCAAAACCAAGATGCTTTTGCCACATTTCAAAAGCAAGATGCTTTTGGCACACTACCCATTGGGATACTGATTGATAATTTATTGGAATATACTGAGGCAATGCTTTCCGAAGGAAATAATTTAGTAAATTTGTTAAAAAATAAAAGATTACAATTTGAAATAAGATTAATCGTAAAATCAGCAGAGAGGATGCTTGCAAAAGAAAAGATGATGAATTACATATTGCTATTCACAAGGCCAAGGCTTAGGTGGCGCGATTATTTTGTAATATTTATAAAAAGTATATTATGGAAATTTTAACACCTACTCATTTAGCATTATACGAGAATGAACCTATCGAAAAAATCGAGGGTTCAAATTTCGATATGTCATTCAAAGTATTGCCAAAAGAGAAGCGCAAAGCAATTACATCAATTTATAACCTATTGAGTTATCTCGATAATATTGTAGATAAGCCTGAGCCAGTCGAAACAGAAGCAAAGCAGAAAAAACTCGACCGCTTATCTCGATGGGAAGAAACAATCTATAATATTTATGATGAAGACAAGCATATTAGCCCCCTACTTGCCCCTTTACGTTATGTAATTCGCCGATTTGATTTACCCTTTCAATATTTCTCAACATTAATTAATGGATTCCGACGCGATCTAACGCAAAACAGATATGAAACATTTGATGATTTGAAAAATTATTTATTTGAGGTTGCAAGCATTGTGGGACTTATAACGATTGAAATATTTGGATATAAATACGAAACAACAAAGCAGTATGCTATAAATTTGGGATATGGATTGCAATTGACTAATATTTTGCGTGATATAAAATCTGATAAAAATCGCGGTTATATTTATATACCACAGGAGGATTTAGAAAGATTTGATTATAGCGAAGAGAATCTTATTAATGAAGTATATAATGATAATTTCATTGAATTAATGCGGTTTGAAACGCAACGCGCACGGGAATACTATTTCAAAGCACGTTCATACCTCAGACCAGAGGAGCGCAAGACATTGCTTGCTGCGGGAATTATGGATGAGATTTATTATAGATTACTTGAAAAAATTGAATTGAAGGAATATAATGTTTATCAAAAGAAAATCAAGGTAAATAACCTACATAAATTAAGTATCGCTTTAAAGCATCTTATAAATGTCAAATTCTTTATAAACCGCATAAAGAAATTACCATAAATTATTAACTGCATATAAAACATATACTTAATTATTAATAAAGCAAAACAATCTTTTCTCCGTCTTAATTTCAAATTGTGAATAAATATTTGAGACTTTTTTTAAATTTTTTTTCTAATTTTATTTTTTAATAAATATTAATTTTTAAATAATTAAAATTCTATTTTAAAAATTTTTTAAGGTTAATAATGAAAATATCCCGAATATATACAAAATCAGGTCAGAATCCGTACGATTTATTTTCATATACAAAGAGGAAAACGCAATTACGTAATACTGATGGCTCAATTGCCTTTGAATCAGCAGAGGTTGAGGTGCCAACTAATTGGTCGCAAATGGCAACCGATATTCTAGCCCAAAAATACTTCCGCAAAACGGGAGTGCCGCAATATGATGAGCAGGGTAAGCCATTATTAGATAAAGATGGCAATCCTGTGTTTGGCTCGGAGACAAGCATAAAGCAGACTGTGCATCGCTTAGCATATACATGGCAATGGTGGGGTGAAAATAATGGCTATTTCGATACGCCCGATGACGCTCAGGCATTTTATGATGAAATTGTTTATATGATACTCAATCAAAATGCATCGCCAAACTCACCGCAATGGTTTAATACCGGCTTATCGACAGTATATGGAATAACAGGCAATAGGCAAGGGCATTATTATTATGACCCTGTGGATAAAGAAGTCAAGCAATCTAATGATGCATATTCACGCCCACAACCTCATGCTTGCTTTATCAATTCCGTGAAGGACGATTTGCTAAATCCAGGGGGGATATTTGACTTACTAACTCGGGAAGCGAGGATATTTAAATTCGGGAGCGGCTCGGGATCGAATTTTTCGCAATTAAGAGCGGAAGGTGAATTGCTTTCAGGGGGTGGTGTATCATCAGGCTTAATGAGTTTTTTAAAGGTATTTGACCGAGCAGCAGGGGCAATAAAATCAGGTGGCACCACACGGCGTGCTGCAAAAATGGTTATTTTAGATATTGACCATCCTGATATTGAGCAATTTATCGAATGGAAAGCAAATGAAGAACAGAAAGTAGCGGCAATGGTTACAGGTTCACGTATAATATCAAAATTCCTCACAGCAATTACAGATGAAGCAATTAAAAATGGTGCAAATCCAAAGGAAAATAAAGATTTAGAAAAATTAATTCAAAAAGCACTCAATCGCGGTGTTCCCTCAAATTATATAAAGCGATATTTGGATTTAGTTGAGCAAGGATTTAAAAATTTCAATTTTAAAGAATTCGATACAAATTATGAAGGGGAAGCATATTCAACTGTAAGTGGGCAAAATTCAAACAACTCAGTGCGGGTAACAAACGATTTTATGCGGGCAGTGGAAAATGATGAAATATGGGAATTGCGTTGGCGAACCACAAAACAAGTTGCAAAGACATTGCCTGCCCGCAATTTGTGGAATAAAATATTAATGAGTGCCTGGCAAAGTGCTGACCCTGGATTGCAATTTGACACTACAATAAATGAGTGGCATACTTGCCCAAAATCAGGCAGAATTAACGCAAGCAATCCTTGCAGTGAATATATGTTTTTGGATGATACAGCTTGCAACCTTGCAAGCCTCAATCTTATGAAATTCTATGATGAAGCAAATCAAGTATTCAAAATAGATGAATATCTTCATGCCGTTAGGTTATGGACAATTGTTCTGGAAATATCAGTATTGATGGCGCAATACCCATCTCCCGAAATGGCAATAAATAGTTATAAATTCCGAACACTTGGCTTGGGATATGCGAATCTTGGAACGCTATTAATGGTAAATGGCATACCTTATGACTCGCCCGAAGCACTTGCTTGGACCGGTGCAATTACGTCACTTCTTACAGCACAAGCATATAAAACATCAGCCGAGATGGCAAAGGAATTAGGTCAATTCGAGGAATTCAATATAAACAGGGAAGATATGTTGCGTGTGATACGCAACCACAGGCGTGCAGCATATAACGCAGTTCCAAGCGAATACGAAGGGCTAACAGTTCGCCCGAAAGGAATTAATCCAAAATTTGCTCCGAAATATTTAGTTGATGCTTCAAAAAAAGCGTGGGATGAAGCTCTCAAGCTTGGGGAAAAATATGGATACAGAAATGCACAAGTGTCTGTAATTGCACCAACGGGAACAATTGGACTTGTAATGGATTGCGATACAACGGGCATTGAACCTGATTATGCAATCGTAAAGTTCAAAAAGTTAGCGGGTGGTGGATATTTCAAAATTATAAATCAATCTGTGCGCAAGGCATTGCAAAAATTAGGATACACAGAAAATCAAATTGCAGATATTGAAAAATATGCGAAAGGAACAGGCACACTCTCGGGATGCCCATATATCAATAAAACAAGTTTAATAGAAAAAGGATTTACTGAGGATAAAATTCAAGCCATCGAAAAGCAATTGCCAAACGTATTTGATATTAAATTTGCATTTACAAAATGGGCATTAGGAGAAGATTTTCTGAAATCTCTGGGGATAAGCGAGCAAGCAATGAACTCTCCGTCGTTCAATTTGCTAAAGGAATTAGGATTTACTGATAAGCAAATTGATGTGGCAAATGATTATGTTTGCGGTACAATGATGCTTGAAAATGCGCCACATTTAAAAGAGGAGCATTTGCCAATATTCGATACAGCAACAAAATGCGGCAAAAATGGGACGCGTTTTATACCATATATGGCACACGTTCGTATTATGGCTGCTGCGCAACCATTTATCAGCGGTGCAATATCGAAGACAGTGAATATGCCCGAAGAAGCAACTGTGGAAGAGATTGGTTCTGTTTATATGACATCGTGGAAATCGATGATTAAAGCAATTGCTATATATAGGGACCATTCAAAGCTTTCTCAACCGTTGAGTGCAAAGTTGGATGATGAATTAAGTGAAGAAGTCACACTTTCTGATGATAAATTTAATGATGTGAATCAGCCTACTGAAATAATTGTAAAGAATCCAGAATTTAGAAAGCCTGTCAGGCAGAAGCTTCCCCCATTACGCCATGGCAATATTCGGGAAGCCACTATTAATTTCCATAAGATATACTTACGAACGGGGGAATATGAAGATGGGACGTTAGGGGAAATCTTCATTGATATGTACAAAGAGGGTGCAGCATTTAGAGGACTTTTGAATAGCTTCGCAATACTGACTTCAAAAGCATTACAATATGGAATACCATTGAGCGAGTTGGTAGATACATTTACATTTACTCGCTTCGAACCATCGGGAGTTGTAGAGGGTCACGAGAGAATAAAAACAGCAACATCAGTTCTTGACTTTATTTTCCGTTCGCTTGCGATTGATTATCTCCATAGAGACGATCTGGCACAAGTGCCTGCTCATATTGACGAGGATGATATTCAAAAATCCCCACAAAGCAAGGTCTCGCAAAATGACGATTCAGGACAAATGGAGGACATAAATTCGCCTAATGAGAATATTACTCCAGAACCTCAATCGAATAATATGAATGAAAACAAAGTAGATACGGCAGAGACCAACTTTGTAAAAAAATATGCAAATTCACAAGTAAAATACGAACTCAAAATGGAAATGAGCCAAGTTCCAAATAATGAAGCATCGCCATTGCATAATCATTCACAAAATGGGAATTTGCATAAAACAGAAAATGAACAAAAAACATCAACAGAAAGATCATTAGACTTATCTGCTGATGAAGCGGTATCGCTTGGATACACAGGCGAACAATGCGACAATTGTGGAAGTATGAAAGTGCGTCGCAATGGCACTTGCAGCGTTTGCGAGGATTGTGGCCATACAACGGGATGCTCTTAATATTGAAATAAGTATTTTTGCATAATTTCGATAAAAGTAAATATTAAATTGGGCAACTTAATAAATCAAGCAGCAAAGAAGATAATCAATGCAAAATATACTGTAGCATTTTGTGGGGCAGGTATATCTGTGGCAAGCGGTATTCCTCCCTTTCGTGGTGAGGGAGGGATTTGGACTAAATATGACCCTCAATATTTCGAATATGAATACTTTTTAGCTTATCCTGATGAATCGTGGATGCTCACAAAATATGTATTTTATAGCAATATGATTGATGCTAAGCCAAACGATGCACATTATGCTTTAGCAGAACTTGAAAAAATTGGAAAATTGCAATCTATTATCACACAAAATATTGACAATCTCCACCATAAAGCGGGAAGCAAGAATGTGATTGATTTTCATGGGAATTTAGAGTATCTGGTGTGCATTGGTTGTGGTAAAAAATATAATGCTATGGAGTATTATGAATCCGAGAAAGCTCCACGATGCCCCGATTGCGGAAATTATCTAAAACCTGATTTTATCTTCTTCGGAGAGCAAATACCTGACAAAATTTATCTACAATCCATTCGAGAGGCTCAATTTTCAGATTTATTATTGGTAATTGGCACAAGCGGAGAGGTAATGCCCGCCAATTTGATACCATACACAGCCAAAAAAAGCAATGCATATATTATTGAAATCAATACTAATCCATCAAATTTCACAGATAACATCACTGATTTATTTTTACAGGGGGAAGCCGACAAAATTTTAAAAGAAATACAACATTTAGTCGTTAATAAAAAATCTAATTAATAATTTAAATATTATAATATTATTTTCTATTTGTAATTTTGAATTATAAAAAAAGTAAATAAAATAAAAAATAATATTAATTTAGAAAAAAATAAAATAATAAATTAAGGTAAGAAAAATGGAAGATAATTATAATGAAAATAAGAAATATTCAATGAAAGAGGATGACGATTTGTTTGATGAAGACATCCCTAATGAATACGATGAAGATTATGAAGAAGAAGATGAGGATTATGATTACGAAGATCTCGATGGGGGCGAGCCATTAGACGAAGATGATTTTGATGAAATCGAATATGACGACGAAGATTTTGAAGATATAGATGAAGATTTTTAGCATCCGTGCATTTTGCATAATACTAATTTTATTTTTCTCATTCGAAAATGCAAAATCTTCCGAGCCTGTAATATTAAAAAATGCGGATAGCTTACTTGGTACAGCTGAAGATAATCTTCAATATCGAACATTTATTGGCAATGTTGTTTTTGAGCAGGGAGATGTAATTCTTTTTTGTGATACAGCGCGTCAATATATGAATATCAACAAAATTGAATTAATGAGCAATATTCGGATAATTCAAAATCAAACCACAATTTTTGCAAACCGAATCGACTATTTTGGTGATAAAAAGACAGCAATTTCAAACACAAAGTTCACTATAATTGATAAATCAAATAAGCTTACTGCATCCAAAGGAGAATATAATACCGAAACAGAAACAGGACATTTTTATGGCGATGTATCAATCGAAAATGACACAATTCAAATATTTTCGCAGGAATTAATATATAATTCAAAAACAGCTGTATCGATTGCATATAATGATGTAAGAGTATTTGGCAGGCAAACCCAATATGCAATAACATCTGATACATTAATTTATCACCAAAATGATAGGTTTCTCAATGCAAATGGGAAGCCTATTTTTTATTATGTAGATACATTAAAAAAGCATTGGGATGTGCTTGCAAATCAATATTTTTACACTTTTGATACACTAACAGTAAGTTCCCATCATTTGATTGGGAGTCAATCACTAAATAGTGAAGAATATTATCAATTTACTGACAGCGTTGAAATCAATAAAGGCAATATTGCTGCTCGCTGTATGGAGGCAAGCTATTTCAAAAATCAGGCAAACTTGGAATTAAAAGGAGCTCCTGTTGTGTGGTACGATAGCTTGCAACTATTTGCTGACACTATTATTGTATATTTTCCAAACAATAAAATCGAGAAAATTCAACTTTATCACAATTCACTGGCACTTTTAAAGAACGACACAACTGACCAAAGAAAAATTGACCAGATATCAGGTGAATATATTGATATATATTTCGAAAATGATAGCCTGAAATCGCTTGTGAGCAAAATGCAGGCAAATAGCCTATATTTTACAAAAGATGAGCAGGGCGAAAACGGATTGCAAAGCAGCGGCGCTGACACAATTCATATCTATATGGCTGAAAACACTGTGTCCGATATAACTTGGAAGTCAGCCGCCTATATTGAATTTTATCCTGAATCAATGTTTGGTGCTGATTTAACAAAATATTATTTGCCAAAATTCAGAATACGTTTCGATCGCCCTCAGAAAAAAAATTACCCCACTATACCTTCTTATTATCTTGAAACAGCAAAATATCAACAGAAATAATATATAATTGCTATTATTATTTAAATATTTTGTAATTTTATATTTCCGATAAATATTAATATAGTAAAAATTGTGACATTTCATAAATTAAATATATTATTCATTTTTGCATTATTCTTTTCGATAATTATTGGAAATATTAATTTGAATGCAAAGGATTCTACAAGCACAACAAGACTATCATCTTATGAAGGGATTCATTTTCTTGTTGGTTTTCTACAAAATGAGTATTATGTTATTTATGAACAATTAGGTGTAGATCTTAGAATCTTTATTGCATCAAAGGAAAAAACAAAGGTAGACATAATTTTCCCTGATAATTCAACGACATCATTCACCCTTCCTGCTGATACGGTAATTTCTTTAACAATATCCAATAATTATTACAATACAAAATCTGAAAAAGTTGTTAAGAATGCTATTGAAATTAATAGTGATAAACCAATTGTTGTTTATACATTTAATAGCCAAGAGCGGACAAGTGATAGCTACACAGCAATACCTATATCAAATTGGGGGACAGAATATGTTATAATGTCAATGCCAAATGACCAATATACTTTGAACAAGCCCCCTCTTGATATTGTTGATTCGCTAGTGAATTATACACCTCGAAATTCAGAATTTCTTTTAATTTCTGCTTATGATAGCACAATAATTACATTCAAGCCTAAAGTGCTAACAGAAGGTGGCAAGCAAATCTATAATTATTATTCTATAAAGCTAAATAAGGGGGAAACTTATCTTGTTAAGTCATATCCAACACCTATGGGGACAGGAGATTTAACGGGGACATTGGTCACAGGCAATAAACCATTTGGTGTGCTATCGGGTCATTTGCGTACCTCTATATTGCAAGGTTTGCCCGAAGGCAAAGATAGTAAAGATCACGTTGTAGAAATGCTAATGCCTGTTTCATCTTGGGGTACAACTTATATCTCCGTTCCATTTGGGACCTCACCTCATGGAGATTATTTTAGGGTCACTTGTATTAAACCTAAAACAAATTTATATGTCTATAAATCAGAATATCCTGATGGATATTCATTTACTGATTCATTATCTACGATTAACATACAGAGTGTTAATACACCTGTTATATGGCAAGCTGATAATCCAATCCAAATTGCACAATTTATGCAAAGGACAGGCAATAATGACGAATCAAATTATTATGACCCATCAATGGTAATGTTGCCACCACGAGAACAATTTGTGCAAACAGTCCTTTTCACTGTCCCTGGGGGAACAACAAATCCAAGACAATACTTAGTACATTTTGTGACAATTATCGCCGAACAATCCGCAATTCCCACTTTATTTTTAGATGATAAAAAAATAGATACAATTACAAATATATCAAAACAACAGATACTTAATACAAATCTTTATTGGTGCTTAATTTCCGATACATTATTTGACCCGAAAAAAGCTCATAAAATATCTTCAACAACTGGAAAATTCTCAGGTATAATATTCGGCAAAGGTGAATTCGATTCTTATGCAATGGCTCTCGGATCCTCACTTGTTGATGCAGAAATAACTGATGAGATTCCTCCTGTAATAGTTGTAGATACAAATTGCTTCACGCTGACAGGCAAAATTTACGATTTTGGCAATTTGAATAAAAGCGGAATTGATTTCGCCAGTGTTAATGAATCTGAAACCAAGAATTTCAATTGGAAATTTGACCCTATTGCTCCAAATGATACTATAATAACATTCACTGCAAATGTTATTAATATTTATACAGCTGGCAAATTAGTTATTGATTATTGGGATAAATTTGGCAATAAAGGAACTTATATATACAATTTCAATCCTATCAAATTGCAATTGCCCACCGTGCTTGATTTCAATTCTGTCAATTGGACTGATTCAGTTTGCATCGACTTTGTAATAAAAAATTTAGGTGAAGATTCTCTAATCTTACAATCTTTTGATTCTCCAAAAGATCCAAGAGTTTCATTATATTTTGAAAGTAATCTTCCAAAAATACTAAGGAAAAATGAATCCATACTCGGGAAAATTTGTTTTGACCCTGAGCATTCAACACAAAATTTAATTGATTCTTTACAATTGCATTTCAACTGTGGAATTATTAAATCAATACCTATCCGTGGTAATATTATTGCACCTGATTTAGAAGTATTCGGATGGGATTTTGGCAATGTATATTTACTTGATTCTGCATCAGGCACAATATCTATAAAAAACAAAGGAAATGTGCCATTGGTACTGGATTCTGTGCATTATTTCACTCTTGATAAACAATTTGAAATTGAAGATACGGGGATTTTTATATATAATTTGCTTCCTGATAACACATTGACTCTAAATGTAAAATTCAAACCAACTTTAAGGGGAGCTGCAAGCGAAACTTTGCAATTTTCCAATCATTTGAATTTACCCAATCAATTAGAAATAAAAGGTGTTGGCATTGCTCCCGAATTTTTATCTCAAATTATTGATTTTGGCAAGCGAAGAATTGGCATTAATTATGATAGTAATATTTCAATTAAAAATACGGGGAATATTGCGTCGGTGCTGAAATTTAAAGATTTTGTTTTGAAAAATACTGATGATTTTAACACAAGTTCTATTGCTGCAATTAATTCAACTATAGATGCAAATAGCGACTACCCGCTGAATTTACAATTTAGTCCAATTGATACAAGCAATTATCATATTATTGCAAATCTGGAATGCGATTGGCATCACCATCCCACAATTCAAATTGATATTTCAGGCAAAGGAACTATACCAGTAATTAATACTCAAAATATTAATTTCGATACAATTTCTTATACATCTCAGAAAAGCTTAGCACCTGTAATTATCACAAATACGGGCAATGAAGATTTAACAATAGATTCGATTTTTGTTCTTTCGGGCAATTCAGAATCTTTTACAATAGATTATTCAACTTTAAAGAATTTCAAAATTGCAATTGATGGTAATTATTCACTGCCCATTACATTTATTCCTCAAAAACTTGGGGAGAATATACTTTTGCTTGGCATTGCAAATGACGCACTTCCTGCGTACCAACGACGAATTGACACAGTTATAGTGCGTGGTTATGCTGTTGCGCCAAGTAATTTAAATGTCGATATGCAAATTCTTTCTGATATGGATTTTACATCTTGCTTGTATGATACAATTAAGGTGCAATTTATTAATAAAGAACCATTTGAAGTATCATTAACAAAAATTGATTACACACAAACGCCAAATGATTGGCAGCTTGAATTTTTGGACAACACATTAGATAATTTGCCCATAATCATTCCTGCAAAAGAGAAATATGAATTGCCAATACGGGTTCTCTTTAAGGCAAATCAGGGCGGAAATTTATCTTTCACAGGCTATTTCAATGATTCAACAATACGTACAACCCAATTGACTATTAAACCAAAGACTAATATTCTCGACATAATTAATTTGGAAGATATAAGTGTGCCTCCTGATTCCAATATAAAGATTACCTTTTCAGGTAACATTTTAAGTTCGACTGATATTCCAACATCACTCAATTTCAAATTGGATTATGACACTTATGTCATTTATTTGCTCGATAATGAAGCAAGCATAAGAATTACTGATGCAAATAATAATTCTAATTTTTACAAATTACAACTTACAAAGACAGCAACAGGTATAGATCTTGATTGGAACGATGCTCCAAGGCTTTTTACAAAAGGTGAGAAATGGGAAATATCGCTCAAATTTTTGACTGTCGTAAGCAGAGTAAAATATTCTGATTTACTATTTTCAATAGAAGATCCTAATTGTTATAATGGAAATGAAATAAAAGCGAGAGCTAATATTAGCGAAGTATGTATGAATAATTTAATTATTATTACACTCGATACTACAAATTCATACATACAAATATCGCCAAATCCTATTAAAAATTTATTAAAAATTGACCTCTATTTATTTAAAAATACGTATATTCGTATTTTTATTTTTGACGAATTGGGAAAAAAATATATTCTTGAAGAAAATAAATATATGCTGAAAGGTAAAAATTCCTTAATTTATGTAGTAGATAATTTGACAAATGGGAAATACTTTTTAAATGTTCAAATTGACAATAAAATTGAAACAAAAAATATAATATTAAATAGGTGATTAAAATGCGAATTAGTGTACTAAAATACTCGCTACTTGTATTGTTGTGTGCTACAATACAAGTGTCTGCGCAACAAACAGAAGAGAATCCGTTAATGCCTCATCAAGAAAGAAGACCCATTTTTCTGGGACCTGTATTTGGATATAATAGGTCAATGCATTCAGCCAGTTTAAAGACTTATCCAGATTATGCGAATGTTAATAATGACCCCTGCCCAACTTTCGAAAACCCAAATGATAATGGATTCTATGTTGGCTTTTCTTATGAGCAGCTCTTGGGAGATTATAAAAATTCAAATTCTTCGATAATTGCTCGCATTATGTATCAAACAATGCCAGCTTATAAAGAAGTTGGTGGGAAACGTTATCCTCAAGTTGTCGATGTCATAGATCCTAATACAGGCTTATCAACAGGACAGCAAACTGTTTACTCAGCACTTCTTAACACAGATCAAATCAAATATAGTATGATCACTCTCGATGTTGTATATAAGATTAATCCTTTTGAAGGAATGACATTAGGCTTTACAATTGGACCAACTTTTGATTATATTATGACAAAAACATGGGACCAACGAGTTCTACTAGTCGAACCAAGAAATGCTCAATTTAAAGTTCCTCAACCTCCTGATACAATTCCTGCAGGAGTTCGCTATATTAATAACAATAGGACAATTGTTTTAAAGGAAGGCGATATTCCAAATGCAGGTTCATTTAGATTTGGCATTAAAGCAGCAGTACAATATGAAATTTTAATGGGTTCATTTTACTTTGTTCCAACAATTGCATATAATTTCGGTATTACAGACGTTGCATCTGACCAGTCGTGGCGAGTTAGTGCTCTTCAAATTGGTATGGATATAAGATATGCCTGGAGAAGGTAATCCAATATTCTAAATACATCAAGAATAAAATCAGATTTAATAATTATAGGGGCGTCAAAATACGCCCCTAAATTTTTTGGTCCTGTTTGAAAAGATATTTGAAAAATAAGAGAGCAATAAGATAGCCAATTACTGCACCAATCAACGCTCCACAAATAACATCAAAAGGATAATGTGCGCCAACTGAAATTCTTGAGAATGCAATAAGGGTGGCAATGCTATAAAATATCCAACTATATTTCCTGAAATTATAAGCTAACACGGTCGCAAGCGAAAAATTATTAACAGCATGCGAAGATGGAAATGATTTCCCGGCGCCACAAGGGACAAGCAAATGTATATTTGCTAAGGTTCGGCAAGGCCTTAATCGACCTACTGCTTCTTTAATCACTTGGCTGCTTATAAAATCTGAAATACCAACCGCAATAAGCAATGCAAGAACTATAATTAAACCTTTCTGTTTGTATTTGATTACTAGAAATAATATAAGACCAAAATATATAATATACCAATTTTGTTGTTTTGTGATAATTGGCATAATAAAATCAAATACAGGATTTGCAATTGTAGAATTTAAAAAATAAAATAAAACTATATCAATATTGATTAAGAAATGTATCAATTTGCTTACTTAGGCATTTTTGTATAGTCAATTTCCGAACCAAACAAACTATGCGGAATTAAATACACAGCAAGCATAACCACAGTCGCAGCAGTCACCCATCCACGCCGTTCAGGATGCTTGCGTATTTGCAGCACAGCAATTAGCCACATAATTAAGGACAGAAGAGTTTTATTATCAGTCATATCATTGCCAAAAGGCCAGCCCGTCCAAAATGCACCAAATGCGTTATATTGAACGATAGGTCCCAGTAGAATTCCTCCAATAGCAAACAAAATCAAAGTCCATAGCGATATACTATATAAATGTGTATCATTTTTATATAGCGAGCCTAATCCCGCACGCATTCCAAATGCCATAGCAAGAAACATACACACAATATGTGGTAAAAGAATATACAATGGTACACTGCCTTTGAACCGCAGAACAACAGGATTCTCGGTTAGCTTCGCATTATCGCCATTTAAATTAATAAGATATACCTCATAAATTATCTTACCTGCACGTGGCTGAGTAGGAAGAGAGGCAGAAATCATTGAGCTATCACGCTCCATTTGTCTAATTATCCATTCATCATTACTTTTATATCTTTTAAATTTTATATATCCAATTATATTTTCATCAGGAACGTGAATCTGAATGAACTTAGTTTTCCCAATATCAGCAGAGCGGGGCAAATGATACTCTATCTCTTGCCCACTGATTTTGACTTTGCCACTTACAGGATAAGTCGGTCCTGTGATTCTTTGATAATAAGCAAGTGCTGCCATCAAAATAAATGCAACCACCCATAGTAAAGCACTAGTCGATTTGCTCATAATTCCCTTATTATTTTTTTAGTATATTTTTAAAATTTAAAATATTTTCTTTAGCAATTTTAATTGGTTCATCAATTTGCGAGTAACAATATCGGAAACCATTATTATCCCACAAGGTATATGCAATTAACGATTTTAGATAAGTTCTAATGTAATTTTTATCTTTCTCAAAATACCCATCATTCCATACATTTCGAGAAACTGAATATTTATTATATTCTTCAAGCATTTGATCTGTAACTTCATATTCCTCACAGAACTTGCGGAAATCATCTTTATATTTCTTTAATATATTTCCCTTCTCTTTATTCAGATATAAATACACATATTCAAGGAAAATTCCTTTTTGTATAGATACACGCGTAAGCAAAGTGAGTGTATCATTTTTTGCAAAAATATCGGGAAAGACGCCACCACCACCAATAATTGTGCGTCCGCTTTGCGTTTTAAAGACAGGTAATTGGGTCTTTCCACCCATCGCTTTAATAATATCCTCTAAATTTTTAGTTCGTTCTTCCCCAATTTGCAAATTCAAAGCAGGATCAATTATTGGATTTCCCTCTGCGTCAATTTGCTTTTGAATACTCCTGCCTGATGGTGTTTTGTATTCTGCAAGGGTAATACGGAAACCACTGCCATCATTGATTTTCCAAATTCGTTGCATTGTTCCTTTCCCAAAAGAGCGCTCACCAATTATCAATGCTTTATCATAATCCTGCAAAACACCTGCAAATATTTCGCTTGCCGATGCAGAATTTCGGTCGATTAATACACAAAGCTCAAGATCTTGATATTTTCCATTACGATGGGTATAATATGTTGTGTCAAATTTACTATTGCGGCCTCGCATTTCAAGGAGTTTCATTTTATCGGGCAAAAAATTTCCAAGCATCTCTATTACTTGGTCTAAATATCCCCCAGGATTGCCTCGTAAATCAATTATTAATCGTTTCATACCATTTTTTGCTAATGTTTTCAATGCATCAGAAAATTCAGAATCGCTTTTTTGTGAAAACCTATTAAGCAATATATATGCTATATCTGTATTTTTAAATAAAAATGCTGCTGAAATACTTGGGATATTATATTCACCACGCACAATTTTATATTCATTTAGCATCGATGAACTTGGGTCGCGTTTGATAATAAGTGATACAATACTCCCTACTTCGCCTTTTATTAAACTATTTGCATCATTTGCTGCCATTCCAATTGTTGATTTACCATCTATAAAAAGGATCTTGTCGCCTGGCTTAAGCCCCACAGAATCCGCAGGTGAGTTTTTTGCAATATATATAATTGTAAGAGTATCATGCAAAGGCACAATATCAATGCCAATCCCTTCACCTTCCCCTTTGTTTTGCGATTGCAATATTTCGTATTCTTCTTTGGAATAATATACAGATTGAGGGTCTAATGAATTAAGAAGTTTTTTAAAAGCATTATCAGAAATTTTCTCAATATTGACAGAATCTATGTAATTTTGATAAATTGTTTCGAGCATATATTTATATTTATTTGCCTGATAATTGATTTGATATTGAGTGGCTGAATCAATTTGTGAATAAGCATAATTTATAAAGAAAGGAAATAATAATATTAACAAATTGATTCTTGAAATGTTTACTTTCATTAAATTAAATTTTAGAAAAAAACAAAAATAATAAATGAATGATTAATTTTAGATTATTTGAAACAGATTTGCAAAAAGCGGTCCATATTTATTTATCTGACCCTTCTAAAATTTTCTTTACGAAAAATAATGAACCCATTCAAATTCTGTCGCCTGGGAAACTGAATTCAGCTGAGGGCCCCGATTTCTTAGAAATTGCTTTATTAATTCGAGGGAAAATCATAATTGGCGATGCGGAATTCCATAAAAATTCAATCGATTGGGATGCTCATAATCATTCAGCTGATAATAATTATAATAATGTTATTTTGCATATTGTCCTTGAAGAAAATAATCGCCCCGATTTGCCTTTTAACACATTGATTTTAAATGAAGAGGAATTGCTCGTTATTCTAAATGATTTGGCAAGTAAGAAAGATTCTTCCACAGATTTATTTTCGCTTGAAGAATTGCAGAATTATGCATTAATAAGAATTCTGCGGAAAACTGCTGATGCACAAAAAGCACTCAATAATTATGGGTTGCTGGACGCTCTGGTTTTTCTTGTTCAAGAATTCATTAATAAATACAAATCTAGAAGGCGGCGCCCTGTTTATGATAGCGATGATTTACAATCAATTATTGACGCAATTTCTAAATCATACATTTACAGATTTCTTGAGGATTTATCGCAAGTTTTTCCTGTTTCAATTCCCGATGCAATGATGCAAATGCTCAAAACAAAAATAGCAAACGAAGGTGCTGCAATGCGTCGTGAAATTATTTTAAATTGCGTTTTACCACTTGCTCTTACAATAGCAAATGAAGATTATCGAGTGAATTTGCTTGTCTGGTATTGGTCAACACCCGCACTCAATAAATATGGTAAGCTTAGCCGACGATTTAGCGATATTCCACAAAATTATATCTGGCAACAGCAAGGTATGCTTGAATATATTAACGATAATTATAAAAATTCCAGTATTATTTCTAATGCAATCAATCAATATAGTATTGGCAATTTGTTGAATTTTTTGCAAATTGGATTTAAAGAATAATATTTGCAACTATGAATATACTTGGAATAATGACAGGCACATCGCTTGACGGAATGGATTATGCATTAGTTAATTTCCAGGAGCAAGTGGGCAAACCAACTTTTTCAATTATAGCAACACATTTTTTTGAATATTCTGAAGCATTAAAAAATAAAATTCGTGAAATCATTTCTGAAAGGTTGCCAATAAACGAATTTTCCCAATTTAATTTTTATTTATCATATTTATTAAATGATAAATATCGCCAGTTCATTGAGTTATATTCAATTAATCCAAACTCTATTGATTGTATATCAATGCACGGCCAGACATTGGGGCATAATCCATATAATTCACCATTTCTGGATAAACAAATCTCCTCTACATTGCAAGCTGGGAATATCTCCACACTTGCAAAATTAACGGGCAAACCCGTTGTGGGCGATTTTCGTTCGGGCGACATTGCTCTTGGCGGACAAGGTGCCCCGCTTGTAACAATATTTGATTATGATTTTTTTCATAATAATAACGAAGAAAGAATTTTGCTTAATATTGGGGGGATTTCGAATATTACGTATTTACCAAAAAATAGCGATATATCCCAAATTCTTGCATTTGATTGCGGACCGGGCAATATACTAATTGATGAAATTGCATCTAATTATTTTGGCATTGCATTTGATAAAGACGGCAAAATTGCAAGACGCGGCAGTATAAATCAGCAATTGCTTGATATTTTATTAAATGATGATTTTATTGATAAACTGCCACCAAAATCCACAGGCAGAGAGAAATATAATAAACATTATATTGAATCAGCGCTTGCTTTAATTCCTCAGCAAATTGAAAAAGAAGATATCCTTCGGACATTCACAGAATTTACTGCCTTGGCAATTGCAAAAAATATAATTCAATTCGCAAATCCAAAAGCAACAATTATCGCATCTGGAGGAGGCAGAAACAATATGTTTTTAATGGAATTATTACATAATAAATTCCCAAATGCTCAATTTAATAATATTGAAGATTACGGTATTCCATCAGATTTTAAGGAAGCAATTGCTTTTGGATATCTTGGCTATTTGAGGTTAAATAATAAACCTGGGAATGCACCTAATTCTACAGGAGCAAGCCGCCCAACAATTCTTGGAACAATTGCACTGCCTTGAAATTGTGAAATAAATATAGATACTAGAGAATTTTTGAAAATTCTTCAAGAAATGATTTCTCTTCCGAAGTAAGAGAATTGAAACCTTCTTTGTTAATTTTATCTAAAATAGCATTCAATATTTCTTCATTCTCTTCTGAATTTTCAGAGATCTTCAAATGATTTTCATCTTCAAAATCATCAGAGGATACAGGATTTGTCTCAGATAAATCATTGATGGAATGCAATTTCTTTTTTTCCCGTACCACTTCATTTGCAATCTTTTTAAGATCATTATAAGTACGATTGCGTCTATGAGGGAAATAAATTTTCATAAAAAAATTCATCTGCAATTTTATTGATGCAGCAGAAATAAACCCGAACAGAATTGGGAAAATATATGCAAAATAATTATTAAAATCCGAATTAATTGCTTTTTCAATGCCGATTGAAATCCAGATTGCATAAAGGACCGCTATTGCTTTATAATTATTAAGTGATTTCAGGTGGATAACTTTTAAAGAATCTTTCGGGAAAAGAAATAAACTTAATCCTAATACAAACGATGTTAGTACATCTGTCCCATATATATTTATGTCTTTGCCCCAAAATATTATCGTTTCAAAGCAAGAAGTTAAGGGAATAAGAAGAACCAATAATGAATAGAACAAAAATTTATTAAAGTATTGTTCCAATGAGGGTGCAAAAATCAAAAAAGCAATTGCAAAAAATAACAATGAAGTAAGAGATGGTTCAATAAAAGGATATAACAATAATCGCCAAAATTCAGTAAAATTCGCTAGATGCATTGGATTCAAAGCGATAAATTTATCTAAGCTTAAATGACCAAAAAAATTAATTGCTGTAATCAAACAGATAAAAATTACAGAATATTTAGAGGCAGATTTCATTTAAAATTACACTTCTCTATATATAGTAGACAATTAAAATGGCAAAAAGTTACACTTTTTTGGAAAAAATTATATTAATTCTGTTAAAAGCTTATCAATTTTTTCCTTATCCATATTATAATAATAATCTTCATTAATAGCAATCATAGGGGATTCTCCACACGCGCCCATACATTCCACCTCTTCAAGTGAAAATTTACCGTCAGGAGTTGTTTCAAGATTGCCAATTTTCAATTTCTCTTTAATATATTCAAATATATTTTCACCACCAAGCAGCATACAAGAGACATTGGTACAAACTTGTATATGATATCTGCCCATTGGCTTTTTGAAATACATTGTATAGAAAGTGACAACCCCCTCGACACTTGAAGGTGGAACATTCAACAATTGCGCAATATATTCAATTATTTCAGGCGATATCCATCCCCATTTCTTTTGTGCTAACCAAAGCACATCCATTATAATAGATCTTTGTGAGGGATATTTCGATTTAATATTTTCTATTTGAGCGAGTTCTTCTGAATTAAAACTTATTTCCATATTTGCAAATGAAATAATTTCAAAATTAATGAATTTTAGACAAAAATTGACACATTTTTAATTTTAATTATTTTATCTTTTAGATTTATTAATTAAGTTTTAATTTTTAAATAAGATACCTGCGATCTATCTACCTGTATTCCTATGTATTTTTTCAATTCTTATCATATGCCTTCCACCCTCGAAATCCTCTGATAGAAATGTACGTATAATATCTTCTGCTTGCTCGATAGTAAGTAATCTACTACCAAGAGTTAAGATATTTGCATTATTATGCTTGCGTGCCAGCCGCGCCATTTCAACTGATGTGCAATTTGCTGCCCGTATCCCTTGAACTTTATTTGCCACTATTGCCATGCCAATTCCACTCCCACAAATTAGTATACCCATATCAGCAATAGTAGAAGCCACGGCCTCCGCTGCCGGCACCGCAAAATCAGGATAATCCACTGGATCGTTTGAATATGTGCCAAAATCAAGTACTTGATGCCCCATCGTCGTAAGCAATTCACTTATTTTCTTCTTCATTTCAAAACCTGCATGGTCCGATGCTATTGCAATTTTCATATTCACAAATTTTTAACAATATTTCTTTCTAATTTTCACTTAAATTGTGGAAAATTATCCTTTTTCCACAAAAAAATTTTTAAAACAAAATTTCTGTTAATAATAAGACGATTTTACACCTCATTTTTTTTATTTACCCACAATATTATTTATTATAACTGCTTATATTTTTTCAAATTAATAAATTATTCACTAAATTCACATAGGTAACAATAATATTAAATAAATTAAATATTAAGATATATATTTAATTATTCCACACATTTATTTTATTCTTCTTCTAATTCATCAATATTATCTGTTAATTCTAATGCTTGCACTGGTGCAATTACATTTCCCGCAATACTGCGAATTGAACCATACATATCAACAGTATTTGAAATAACTTTTTCGATTTGCTTTTCTCGCTCTTTCCATATTTTTTGCATTGCACGTTTCTCGCGGTCCATTTCATTTTTCAGTGATGAAAATCCTTCAACAATTCCTTCAACTCTTTGACGAAATTCATCGCTAACTAAATATTTATAAAGTAATTCCATTTTATCACCCTTATTTTCTTGAGATGATAGAACAGTATATTCCCTAATTATCATTTCCCGCAACACATAAGTCAAAGCCTTTACATCGATATAAGTGCAAATCCATATTCCATCCTTCCGCCCAAATCTATCCATATCGCGTGGCAATGCTTCTGTGACAATTACAGCAATCATTGCGTTTTGCTCACGTTGGTCGTTCTTTAACTTTTCTATCCATTGCTCAGAAAAGCTTTTCGTGCGTTTGCTTTCGTAGATAATTTTACCACAAACTTGTTGATGCTGATTTACTACAGTTTGTATGACATCTGCCCCTGGAATTCCTTTTGGTACATCATCAATCAAATCAAATGGATATTCTACTCGTAAAATTTCCGATAATGCTAGTTCCTGTACCTCGCCTTGCATTTGTATCGAACCTTGCTCAGCTTTGCGTTTCATTTCATCAATAAGCTTCTTCTGGTCTTCGAGCTTCTTTTCATATTCTTTAAATTTTAATTCATTTCTTTCTTGTTCCCGCTTTTGAATTTCCGCAGCTATTTCATCCCTTCTTTTATGCATCTCACGCTCAATTTCCAATTTCATTTTCTCTTCTTTTTCTTTTAGCTCGGTTTCTTTATTTAATAATAATAATTCCTTATCCCGCAGTTCTTTATTTTCAGCTTTACGTTTTTCATTTTCATCCTGTAATTGCTTGATTTGTAATTCAAATTTCTCTTGCTCGGATTTTCGCAGTTTTTCCCTTTCTGCTTCTATTGCCTCGTTTACTCTTTTTTCAAGCCTTTCTTTAAATAATGCATTTTCATTTGCTTTTCTTTTTTCAAATTCTTCTTTTTCTTTTTCTAATATTTCCTTCTGTTTATAATAAATTGCCGATTGCTGAGCATATTTTTTTTCGTATTCTTTACGAATTTGTTCCTCAGCTTGACTAAATAAAGCCGATTCGACAGGAAATTGGAATCCACAATTTGGACACTTAATTAAATTTTCCATAATAATTACCTTTTTACAATCAATTTTTGTGCAGAAATATGCCCATTAATATTCAATGAAACAATATACATACCACTTGTTAAGTTGTTTGGAATATTTTCGACTTTCACCACTGGAAGTTGATAATTGGTGAGTACTCCCATTACAGAATAGGGCAGAGTGTTACCGCTATCATCTTTAATCATTGCTATATATTTTGAAAATAGCAAATGCCAATCGGATTGCAGTGGTTCTAAATCCAAAAATTCATCAGCAGAAATAGAATAATATCCGAAAAGCTTACTTGTTGCCGATGATTTTGCAAATTCTCTCGTTATTGCATTAGAGCTATTAAGTAATCTATATTTAAAAGTGTAAGTGCCTGAAATTAAATCCTGTATTGTGAAAATATAATATTTGCCTTCGACAGAGCGATAAATATAAAGTTTATCCCCAACAATTGCAAGAGTATTCATATCATAGCTGCCCCAACCGAAATCTCCTTCTGTTTCAAAACCATCTCTTCCGCGAGTTGTCTGCGTCTGAGAAGTTAAGTCGTACCATACTTTATTCGTATATTGAGGTCCGACGCTTATATTTACCAATTCACTATAAGCAGGCAAATTGCTTGATATTATTGCAATCAGTAAACATTGAAAAAAAATCTTTTTCATTTATAAATCCTTTATAAATAATTGATTCAAAATTAAGAAAAAAATAAACAAGAATACAGTTTTAAAATAGAGTATTATGTATTATTTTATATTTGTATAATAAAGTGGAATTATCAGTAGAAATATTTATTCCAAAAGAATATTTGAACATAAGATATTAAGTTGTATGTTTCTAAGTGTTTAACTTTTTACCCCTTACATTTTACATTTTACCCTTTAAACTTTTCCATAATATGCTCGCAATTCATTAATTTTGTATTATTTAAATCAAATATTTATTATAATGCTTATTTCTGGATGGGGGAACTATCCCAAAGTCGATGCTGATGTTTATACTATTGAAAAAATTCAAGATTTAATTAGTTATATTCAAAATAATAATGACTTTATAACACAAGGCAATGCAAGAAGTTATGGCGATTCAGCACTGAATAAAAATATTATTTCTACTTTAAAGCTCAATCGGTTTCTTGATTTTGATACTGAAAATGGAATTATAACCGCTCAGGCAGGTGTGTTATTTTCAGATATTTTGAAAATTGCTGTACCAAAAGGGTGGTTCCTACCTGTCACACCTGGCACAAAATACGTTACGCTTGGCGGTGCTATGGCTTCAGATGTTCACGGCAAAAATCACCACAAGCACGGCACGCTCGGACAATATATTGAATCTTTTGATATTTTGCTTGCTGATGGCGAGATACGGCATTGCTCAAAAGTGGAAAATACTGAACTTTATCATTCAGCAATAGCGGGAATGGGATTGCTTGGTATAATTTTATCTGCAAGTCTTAAACTTATAAAAATTGAAACGCCGTATATTAAGCAAAAAGTTATAAAAACACGCTCGCTTGAGGAACTCTATGAATTATTTGAAATTAATCGCAATTATACATATTCTGTTTCGTGGATTGATATAACAGGGGGCGCTAAAAGCAAAGTCAATGGATTACTTATGCTTGGCGAACATGCATTGAGTAGCGAAGTAAAATCCAATAAGCAAAAACCGGATGTTATTGCAGGAAATTTGCTAAATATTCCTATATATTTCCCAAATTTTGTGCTAAATCATTCCACTATAAAGATATTCAATGCTTTATATTATGGCAAGGAATTGCATCACGAGAAAAATGCCATAACTTATTTCGATTCCTATTTTTATCCCCTGGATATTGTTAATAATTGGAATAAAGTATATGGCAATCGCGGATTTTTGCAATATCAATTTGTTGTACCTCTTGCCTCAGGTTTGCAATCTATAAAGAAAATTCTCAATAAAATTGATGAATATGGCCAAGCATCATTTCTTACGGTACTCAAAACATTCGGCAAACGCAATGATTTTGTTCTATCTTTCCCTGATGAAGGTTATACCCTTGCAATGGATTTTCCATTTACACGACGATTGCCCGAAATGTTTAATGAACTTGATAAAATTGTATTGGATTATGGTGGTCGGTTCTATCTGACAAAGGATGCACATTTATCTCCCGAAACATTCCACCACTCAAATCCCGAGATAGATAAATTTCTCGAAATTAAAGCAAAATATGACCCAAATAATAAATTTCAATCTTTGCAATCAAAAAGATTAGGATTCTGATGAATAAAAATGTTTTGATAATTGGTGGCACTTCCGATATTGGCTTTGCAATAGCAAAAGAATTTGCGCGTCTGGGATTTGATATTACACTTGTGGGACGAGATACCGATAGGCTCAAAAGCAATGCAAGCGATTTGGCGATACGATATGGCGTTAAAACTGATTATTATTTTATCGATATTGAAAATTTGCAATCTCTTGACGAATTTTTAAGTAATTATCATCAATCCCCCGACGGTATTGTTTATGCAATTGGATACTTAGGCAATCAACAGCTTGCACAAAATGATTTCGACGAAGCTAAAAAATTGATGGATATAAATTTTACTAATGCAATGAAATTGCTAAATCATTTTGCAAATCAATTCGAACAAAGACAATCGGGATTCATAATTGGTATAAGCTCAGTAGCAGGCGATAGAGGTCGCCAAAGCAATTATATTTATGGGGCGGCAAAAGCTGCACTTTCAACATATCTTTCGGGATTACGCAATCGGCTCGCAAGCAAAAATGTTAGCGTTATTACTGTAAAACCGGGATTTGTGCATACCAAAATGACGGCAGGACTTCCGCTATCAAAGCTTATGACTGCTGAACCCGAAGCAGTTGCTCACGATGTCATTAAAGCATGGAAACATCATAAAGATGTCATTTATACAAAATCCCTTTGGAAATGGATAATGTGCATTATTAAGTCATTACCTGAAAAAATCTTTAAAAAAACTAATTTGTAAACTAATTTACTATTAATTTTGAAGAGTATTATTATGATGATAAATAGTAATTTAAATCGATATATAATTTCATTTATATTAGCAATTACATTATTATTTGCGTTTAGTTATCCGACATTTTCGCAAAAAAAAGTAAAATCTACCCAAAAAAGTAAAAAGCAAGAAATACAAGTTCAAAAATCTACTGATAAAGATGACAATATGCATTATAATCTTGGTGTGATTGCTGCGGAAAACAACAATTTTCCCGAGGCTTTAAAAGAATTTTCTGCTGCATTGGAGATTAATCCCAAAAATACTTTTGCTCTTTACGGCAAAGCTAGCGTGTATTACCAAATGAAACAGCTTGATTCTGCAATTGTATATCTTAATAAATTGCTTGCATTGAAGCCCGATGATAATCTAGCGCTAGGGTTACGTGCTGCCTCATATCAGCAAATTGAAAAATATCAACAAGCAGTTGCCGATTATAATAAATTAATCAAAATAGATACAACTAACACACATTATTACCTAAATCTTGCATATTGTTATCAAATGTCCAGCGATACAGCGCAAGCAATCAAATATTATAGAATCGCTGAAAGCAAAGGCGATACAACTATTGAGCTTTATTACAACTTGGCAAGCCTTTATGCAAGTAAATTGAATTTTAAGCAATCCCTTGAATATGTGGATAAAATTTTAACAAAAAATCCTGATTTTAGCGATATTTATGACTTGCAGCTGTATAATATTATGAAAATATATAATTGCGATAGTGCAATCCGCCGATATTCTGCAATTATCGATAAAATTGAACGTAAAGCACGCAATTTGCTCGAAATCGGTATTTGCAAGATTGAAGAAAAAGAATATCCAACCGCAATTGCTTTATTTACAGAATCCTATAAAATTGATAGCTCGGAGATTCTCAATCTTTATTATCGTGGTTTTATTTATGCGCGTTTGGATAGCATAGATCAAAGTATTGAAGATTTAGTAAAATTTATCAATTTATCTAAAGAGCAACCTAATTATCACGAATTTCAATTAAGCGCCCAAAAGCAATTGGATATTATGTTGCAAAAAAAGAATTCGGGACAATAAGAAAATATTTAATTCATTATTTACCACGATTTAAATTAGTTATTATAGCTTTGTCATTAGAGATTTCAAAATCTTAATTATTTTTTATTTCAACTGCTAAAAATAAATATAACTGCCTTTCAAATATTACATTATTCTCTTTATTCAAAGTTGTTTTGCTAAATATTTATATGCACGAACTATCCGCGGGCAGATGTTGTAGATGGAAGGTAAACTTATCTTTCTGTAGAGGCGCATAGCGTACACCCCATATCAAAAGCAAGGATGCTTTTGCCACTTCGTTTATAATTGTATATTTGAAATATTTAAATATAGCTTTTATTTTTTTCGTCAAAAGATATATGAAAAAGTCATCAAAAATAGCACTTGTGGATTGCAATAACTTTTACGCATCGTGCGAGAAAGTATTTAATCCTAAATTGCGTGATAAACCAATTGTTGTACTTTCAAATAATGATGGAATAATCATTTCCCGCAGCCCCGAAGCAAAGGCATTAGGTATAAAAATGGGCGATCCCTATTTCAAAGTCGAAAAAATTATTATGCAAAATAATATATATGTTTTTTCATCAAATTATACACTCTATGGAGATTTGTCACAGCGTGTGATGACAACGCTTGAGACATTCTCTCCCCTCGTAGAGATTTATTCAATTGATGAAGCATTTTTGAACCTTGATGGCATTGAATCGCAAAATCAAACAGAATATTTGCATAAAATAAAAAATACAATCCTGAAATGGATTGGGCTTCCCGTTGGTATCGGTATGGGACCAACAAAAACACTTGCCAAAATTGCAACGCATTATGCAAAAAAGCATAGCGAATATAATGGCGTGCTGAATTTGTTTGATTATAATGATTATTCAAAATTTCTTAAAGAGACCGAAGTGGAAGATATCTGGGGTGTTGGCAGACAATATTCAGGCTTGCTTCATTTAAATGGAATTCATACTGCTTACGATTTTACTCTTGCTGATGAGAAATGGGTGAAACGGAAAATGACAATAGTTGGATTGCGAACATTGCGGGAACTCAAAGGCGAGAGTTGTATTGAAATAGAGCAAACTCCACCTGCAAAAAAATCGATAATTTCATCCCGTACATTTGGCGAGTATCTTACAAATATCACTGAAATGAAAGAAGCCGTAGCATTTTTTACGGCAAGAGCAGCGGAGAAAATGCGTTCTCAATCATCTGCTGCAAAAATACTTAGTGTATTTATCCGCACAAATCCGTTTAAAAATTCTCCGCAGTATTATAATTCCATTCAAATTTCACTGCCTCATCCCGTAGCAGCAACAAATGAGTTAATGTACTATGCCCAAAAAGGAATGGATAAAATTTACCGCGATGGATATTATTATCAAAAGGTTGGGGTTTTGCTTGCGGATTTTGTACCGATTTCCAAAGTGCAAGTATCATTATTTGACCCCCCAAATCGCTTTGACCAATTGATTGCAACAGAGGTAATGGATAAAATCAATAAAAAGTATGGAAGTGAAACAATCCATTATGCTTCAATGGGAATTTCAGACCAACGCACTTGGCGTATGAAGCGTTCGCACTTATCCGAAAATTATACTACTGCCTGGGAGCATTTGCCAATTGTAAAGGCGGAATAGTCGAATTATTTTTCATTCAATATTTCTCATATTTTATCATTAATATTAGTTAATTTTGCTTTTTTTATTTATTTAATTATGAATACAGACTATAAAAGAATTTTAATAACAGGTGGGGCGGGGCAAATTGGCACAGAGCTGACAGTCGCATTCCGCGATCGATATGGTAATGATAATGTTTTTTGCACAGATATCCGCAACGATGTGTCACCTTTACTTGTAGAAGGTGGGCACTATGATATTCTAAATGTCATGAATTACGATGAATTAAGTAATTTTATCAAATCTCGTAATATTGACGCAATCGTTCATTTAGCTGCAATCTTATCGGGTCGTGGCGAAATGAATCCTTTCAATTGCTGGGAAGTTAATACTATTACTGCAATGAATGTTTTCAAAGTCGGCATTGAACAGTCAATCAAGCGTATTTTTATTCCAAGCTCGATGGCAGCGTGGGGACTTGGTATTGAACGAGATAATGTTCCGCAAGCAAGCATACTGCGTCCAACTTCAATTTATGGGGTAACAAAAGTTGCTGTGGAGCGCCTTGCTGAATATTTCTTTTTGAAAAATGGATTAGATACTCGCGGAGTGCGTTTCCCTGGATTAATATCAAGCGAGGCAATGCCAGGTGGTGGTACTACGGATTATGCAGTGGAAATATTTTATGATGCAATCAAGACAAAACATTACAACTCATTTATAGATAAAGGCACTGTACTTCCGATGATGTATATGCCTGATGCAATTAAGTCAGTAATTCTGCTTATGGAAGCAGATATTTCTAAGTTGCGTTATCACGCGGATTATAATATTGCGGCATTCAGCTTTGCACCTGAGGACTTAGCAAACGAAATCAAACAATTTATACCTGATTTTACTATTGAATACCAACCCGATTTTCGACAACAAATAGCCGAGAGCTGGCCCCGCTCGATTGATGACTCCGTAGCTCGACAGGATTGGAATTGGTCACCCGATTATGACCTACATTCAATGGTTGGCGATATGATAGAGAAATTAAGAAAGAAAATAGAAAATAAATAATTGGATGGGGCGTATTGAATACGCCCCTACAAAAAGCAGGGTTTCTTCATTTGCTATTGTCACTATTAATGACCTTATTATCAACATTATTTTGCTTATTTCCCTGTTCCTTCTATTGTTCATTACTACATCCATTACCCAATGTCCTCCATTCTCCACTTTCCCCATATCCTTCGTAAAATTCATTGGCTCCTCTCTCAATATCACTTATAATATAATCTGTTTCGCGCTCTCTTCCCCTTATGCTTCCTTTCTCGCTCCACTTTGACTACTCTCCTGATGTTCCAACCCTTTCCCTTATTTCTTATATTAATACACTTATGGTCCGCATCTCCTTACCCACTGTTAATTCCCACCTTAGCACATTCCATACACACCCAACCGCTTCATTTACGCATCCTTCTATCCTATTATATAAACCCTTGTTGTTTCTCTTTACTACTACTATATAATGATTCCTAGTTCCTACTATCGTGTAGAGTGTTTGTTAATGTGTAATAAGTTGATTGCTTATGTCCTTCCCCCAACTCCTAAAACCCTGGCCCAGACGTTTGTCCGGCATTTACTCTAATTTGTTTATTAATTTAGTTCTCATTTTCCTCCGAATTTTGATTATTACTTTTTTCCCTTATTATTTCCAAATTAAATAATTTTTCTAATTTCTTAGAATAAATCAATCCAGCTTGCAGAAGGCTGAAGGCCTTTGTTTCACGTGTCTTTGTAGGGTTGTATCGAATGTATGTCCCTTTCTATTTGTAGAGAAGTAGGTTGTGGTTGCACTGATACAAGAGGTGCAGATTGCTGCTGTTGATTTTAGAGTGTAATTATTTGCTCTCCGTGAGTTTGTAGAGAAGTTCCTATTTTCTCAGTCACAGCAGTTTAAGCAACAGATTCTTCCTTGACACTCTAAGCAGTGGGAGAGGATCAATTCCCCTCTGTCGAAATACGCGCAATTACTTTCCCTACCTCCACTGTTTCATTCTCTTGAGCAAGAATTTCAGTAAGCACACCATCAACGGGTGAAGGCACCTCGGTATCTACCTTATCAGTCGAAATTTCCAGAATTGTTTCATCGCGTTCCACTTTATCACCGATGTTTTTTGTCCATCGGATGATTGTCCCCTCTTGGAAGGATTCGCCCATCCTGGGCATTATTACATCTACTTTCATATACTTACCATAAAATATTAATCAAAATTATTATTTTCAGGATAATTAATTGTAAAAATCTCTTTTGGAAGAACGGGATTAAGTTTAATTGATTCAATTCTTATTAATATATCCATTGCCCTATCGGCAAAATCAATTTTGCAAGGAAAAGAAATGCCATCCACTTTCTGATAATTATCAAGGAAAATAGGTGCAAATTGCATAGGCCCGCTTAAAGGATTCCCTGACAAATATCTAATATCATACGTGGTTGTGTCAAGCATTGCAATGAACTTCTGCCCTATTTTATCAGTAAGCTCTAATTTGTAAAATTTATTTCCCTGAATTGTATCAATCCCCTTGAATTCAATATTTATTCCATTGTTCTTGTAATTGTATATTCCGCCTTGAAGAAGATCCACAATGCTTTTCATTATAAAATTATCAAATACAGGAAATGGAATCGTTGTATCCCGTAGCTTTATTACATTATCTATGCCATTATCTATTTTATATGCAACTATATCATTATTGGTCCTCTCCTTCATTCTATAAAAATTGGGCTTCATATATTGCAAACGAAATGCAACAAGCATTTTTACCGCATTTGTGCTTCCTTCAATTTCGAGAGTTTTTACAGAATCTAATTTTTGTAAGCCTGTATGCTCGAAATATTTTTGTAAAATTTCCTCAGTGGTTTGAGCATACATCATATTTGAAATAAAAAGAAATGAAAATAGCAATGCTATGTACTTTTTCATAAATTATTCCTTATTTTTTATAAATTTATTAAATTTTTCCTCTAATTCTTTCCATTCAGATTTTGAAAATCCATAATCTGATGCTTGAATATTAGTTAATTTTGCTTTATCAATAAGATCAGCAAGCACCTCTAATTCATTATTGCTAAATCTGATTGCATTAAGTTCATAATCTTCAAAAGCTTCGTAAGAAATTGGCAAAATTTGCTTTACTATTTCTGCAATAGCATTAGCATAAACTCTAATTTCATATTGTGCGTGGGTATCCATTCGCAATTTTAAGAAATGAAATAGATTATGTAAATCAATTTTCCAATACCATTCTGTATATGTAGAAAGTGGCAAGTTAATTCGAGCCAATTCTCTTGCTAAATTATTTTCCAAATAATAAATATAATCAGAGTAGCTTGCTTTTTGCAAATTTTGCATTTTTTGCAAAATTTGATTTATCACATCCTGTGCTAATTCATCTTCACTACGGCCTTGCTTATTATCAGAACTTTGTGAGCGAATTTGATTCGCATCAGGTAAATAAAATTCATCACGCATTTCCGAATAACGTCCGCTATATTCATTGACATTTGCGGTGCGATGGCGTATCCATT
>Ga0067045_1027786_pt1 | contig 60832 bp, 51 predicted proteins | sample TerdegcTABiofilm_FD_59184 | JGI IMG/M metagenome (GOLD analysis project Ga0067045, IMG submission 59184) | Combined Assembly of (Gp0054472, Gp0054536) Wastewater bioreactor microbial communities from Singapore -Terephthalate degrading...
GCTCCTGCCACTCTGGGTGTTGAGCCTGCTCCGACCGAGCCGCCCCTACTTTCTGGCAGAAAAACGCTACCGGCCAGCAGGGGCCGGCAATCCATGGACCGACCAGGTCGTGGCCTTTTCCCTGTACACCAGTCGCAGCCGCTGGCGGCTCCTGCGAAAACTGCCGGGCCTGATCAATGTCATTCGGGGCGACCTCAATCTGGTGGGCAACTCTCCCCTCACCGAGGCAGAGTTGACCCAGGGACAGGAGGAGTGGGAAAAACTCCGGCTGCAAGCCCCGGCCGGCCTTTTCCATATCTGGGAAGCGGATGGCAGCCCTCAAGCCAGCTGGCAGGAAAAGATGGTTATGGAAGGCTATTATGCCATGCAACGCTCCCTGTGGAGCGACGTGAAGATCTTCTGGAAGAGTCTTTTCAGTCCAAGTAGTTAAAGGATTCCCATGGATCAGGCCATCTTCACTGAGCTGGAACAGCGTCTGGGGCGGGAGTACCTGGGGCAGCGGCTCCGCTATCAGGTGGATCACTCGGCCCGTTGGTTCGGCCACGGCTACGGCGGTTTCCATTGGGAAAACGTCGAAACCATCCCCTGGTTGTTAAAAGGGCTCTTGAAGGCCATCGGTTGTTATCGCCGAGGGCTCCGCAACGCCCAGGACTATCGCGTGGTGGACGTGGACGTACCTCTCCTCCGTCTGCCGCGGGAGTTTGACGGCCTCCGCATCCTGCACCTTTCGGACCTGCACGCCGATGTCTGGCCGGACCAGGGTCGGCGGCTCCTCGACCAGATTAAAGGGCGGTCTTTTGATCTCTGTGTTATCACCGGCGATTATCGTTTTCTAACCTTTGGCGACTATGGCCCGGTGGCCCAGGTCATGGTTGAGCTCCTGGCGGCGCTGCAGTGTGAATTCGGGACCGTGGGGATTTTAGGCAACCACGACTTCATCGAAAAGGTCCCGCTCCTAGAGCGCCTGGGGATCCGCCTTCTGATCAACGAGGCCTGGCCGATGATACGGGGTCGGGCCCGGCTCTGGCTTGTGGGCGTGGATGATCCGCATTTTTATGGCCTGCATGACCTGCCCAAAGCTTTGGCCGACATTCCCCCCGGCGACGCCAAAATTCTGCTGGTCCATACCCCAGAGATCATCGGGGCGGCCGAGGCCGCAGGCATTGATTACTATCTCTGCGGCCATACCCATGGCGGTCAGATCTGCCTGCCCGGTGGCATCCCCATCTTTTTCAATGCCCGCTGTTCCCGGCGGTATAGCGCCGGCTCCTGGCAGATCAACGGCATGCGGGGCTACACCTCCCGGGGCACCGGCTCTTCCGGGCTGCCGGTGCGCTTCTGCTGTCCCCCGGAAATCACCCTCCACCGACTGGTCAAAGCCGATTCCAAAGTGGCAACCCCGGCCTGTTGATTACCCACCAGGCCCGCATTCTGACCGGATTTTCCCTCAAGATAGCAGGGCCGCTTGCCGATACATGGGACATGAACAGGTGCGGTTTACTGTCTTCTCCAGCAGACCGATCGCCCCGGCGTCGGGTCTTGCTCATCATTGAACAGTGCAACCCGGACTGGGCCTCGGTACCCTTGGTCGGCTATGAGTTTTTCCAGGGCATCAGTGCCTTGGCCGACGTCACCCTGGTGACCCATGCCCGCAACCAAGCCGCCCTGGACAGAGTCCGGGGCGATCGGCACATTGTCTACATGCAAGAGAGTCAGGCTAATGCCCGACTGTACCGTTGGGTTGCCCGAATCAGTACCCGGGGCGGTGTCAATTGGCCCCTGCACCATGCCCTGAGCTACCCTCTTTACGCTGAATTCAACGATCGGGTGTACCGGGCCTTGGGGGCAGCAGTGCGTCGGGGTGAGTTTGACCTGGTCCACGCCCTCACCCCCATGATTCCCCGATATCCCTATAAAATCATCCGGGCCTGCACCGGCACCCCCTTTATTCTGGGGCCGGTGAACGGCGGGGTTCCCTTCCCGGCCAGCTTTCAGGAGGTGGCCTGGAAGGAGTTTGCCCACTATAATTTCCTGCGGCTCTTTACCCACTGCATCCCCGGCTACCGGGCCACCTACCGGCGGGCAGACCATATCTTCGCCGGTTCCACCTATACCCGGGATTATCTCCGGCGGACCTTTCGGCTGGCGGAGGAGAAAGTGGAACTGTTGCCGGAAAACGGCCTCAGTCCCGAGTTTTTCCAGGAACCGTTTCGGGAAGGGCGACGGGGGCCGGTCCAACTCCTGTTCGTGGGACGCTTGGTTCCCTACAAAGGGGCAGATATGCTGATTGACGCCTTGAGCCAAGTGCCCGGGACGGCGGGGCGGCAATGGCACTTGACCCTGGTGGGAGACGGGCCGGAACGGCCGCATCTGGAAAGACAGGTTCACCGTCTCGGCCTTGCCAGGCAGGTGTCCTTCATGGGTTGGGTGGCCCAAAGCCAGACCCGGGAATTCTATGCCGCCGCCGACATCTTCTGTTTTCCTTCCATCCGGGAGTTCGGTGGCGCTGTGGTGCTTGAGGCCATGGCCAGCGGCCTCCCCTGTATCGTGGCCGATCACGGCGGGATTGCGGAATATGTCACCTCTGACTGCGGTTTTAAGATCCCGCCTCGTAACCGGGAGTATCTGGTCACCCAACTGGCCCGGCATATCGCTCAGCTCTGTGAGGATCGGGATCTGCGGCTGACCTTGGGACGGCAGGCCCGGGAGCGGGCCCGGGAATTCGCCTGGGAGGCCAAAGCCCGGCATGTGGTGGCAACCTACGAGAAAATCCTGCAGCGTCGAGGCCGCACATGACCCCCACCGCCGTCCTGGCCACGTTCGGCTTCATCCCCCTGGTCCTGTTTCTCTTTGCCTCCATGGAAGGCCGCAAGGCGGCGGCGGCGGCCTTTATTCTGGGGTGGCTCTTCCTGCCGGTGGCTAATATCCCGGTGCCGGCCATCTCCACGTTCGGAAAAATCCACGCCATCTGCGTGGCCATCCTGTTGGGCGCCTTTCTGTTCGAGGCAGATCGGCTGTCCAATTACGCCTTCAGTTGGATCGACCTCCCCGTGTTGGGCTTCTGTCTGGCCCCGCTCTTTGCTTCTCTGGCCAATGGCCTGGGGCTGTATGACGGCATCGCCGCCATGCGGGATCAGACCATCAGTTGGGGGCTGCCCTATTTTGTCGGTCGGATCTATCTCACCAACCTGGAGGAGTTGAAAGAAATCGCCCTGTGGATCTTTCTCGGCGGGCTCCTCTACATTCCCTTCTGTCTCTTTGAAATCCGCATGAGCCCCCAGTTGCACATGCGGGTTTACGGCTTTTTTCAGCACGAAGATTTCTCCCAGACCATCCGCATGGGAGGTTACCGTCCCATGGTCTTCATGAATCATGGGCTTATGGTGGGTATGTGGATGGCCATGGCCTCTCTCATCGGCGTCTGGCTGTATGCCACCGGCGTGCTCCAGGAGGCCTTCGGCCCCAAGAGCCGGACGCTGCTCATTGCCCTGCTGGGCGTCACGGTGGCCGTGAAATCCTTCGGGGCTCTGATCCTCTTTCTGGTGGGAGTGGCGGTGTTGTTTCTCACCAAGCTGACCCGCCGCCCCCTCTTTGTCCTGCTGCTCTGTCTCCTCCCGATATTTTACCTGACGACCCGCGTCTCCGGTCTCTGGACCGGCGAAAATCTCGTGGAGCAGATCGCCCGGCTGGACGAAGACCGGGCCGAATCGCTGCGCTTCCGTCTGGACAACGAGGATATCCTCATCGAGAAGGCCCTGCAGGCCCCCGTCTTTGGCTGGGGTGGCTGGGGCCGGGCCCGGGTCTACGATGCAGAGGGCAAAGATATTTCGGTGTCAGATGGCCAGTGGATCATCGTTTTGGGGAACCTGGGGGTTTACGGGCTCAGCACCATGACCGCAGCCATTATCCTGCCGGTCTTCCTCCTCCTGCAGAAGATCCCGGCCTCCCGTTGGCACGAACCGGCCATTGCGCCGGCCGCGGTCCTGGCCATCACTTTGGCCATGTATATGATTGATGCCCTGCCCAACGCCATGCCCAATCCCACTTTTATGTTTCTGGCCGGAGGGTTGGCCAGCCTATATCTGGTGAGTCCACTGGCGCTCCTGGAGACTGATGATCGAGAGGACGGTGCTGGGGCAGCAGTCCTGCTGCCCGCAGCGCCGACGACCAGGTTGATCTGATGAACGTTCTGCGCTTAGCTTATCTGGTGAGTGAGTATCCCGGGATTTCCCATACCTTTATTTTTCGGGAGATTCAGGCCTTGCGGGAACTGGGGCACGAGGTCCACACAGCCTCCATCCGCCGGCCAGCCCATCTGGAGAAAATGACCCCGGCAGAAAAAGAAGAGGCGGCGGCGACCCTTTATATCAAGGATACCTCCCTCTGGCAGGTGATCCGGACGCATTGGCGTCTTTTCTGGCGCCGTCCCTGGCCTTACCTCCAGATGTTGGCGGCCAGTCGCCGCTACAGCCGCCGCGGGCCAAGGAATCTCCTGAAATGTCTGGCCTACTTTGCAGAGGCAGGGATCCTCCTGGAATGGCTACAGGTCCGGGACATCCACCATGTGCACGTCCACTTCGGCAATCCGGCCGGGACCGTCGCCCTGATTGCCTCGGTGTACGGCACCATGGACTACAGTCTGAGCATCCATGGTCCGGATATCTTCTATGACGTCACCCTGGAACTGCTGCCGGACAAGATCAGGCAGTCCCGTTTTACCCGGGCCATCAGTTTTTATTGCCAGAGCCAGCTCATGCGCCTGGTGCCCTATGAGGATTGGTCCCGACTGGCCGTGGTCCGCTGCGGGGTTGATCTGGAAGTCTTTCAGCCTCGGCCGGAGCCCGGGAACCGCGCACCGGAAATCCTCTGTGTGGGGCGGCTGGTCCCGGCCAAAGGTCAACATATCCTGGTGGAAGCCGTGGGCCGGTTGCACGCCGCCGGTCTGCCGTTCCACCTGACCCTGGTGGGCGACGGTCCGGATATGGCTTCCCTCCAAGCCCTGGTGCGGCAACTGGCGCTGGACGGCCGGGTGACCTTTGTAGGTGCCGTAGGCCAGGGACAGGTTCTGGACTATTACGACCAGGCCGATATCTTTGTCCTGGCCAGCTTTGCCGAAGGCGTGCCGGTGGTGTTGATGGAAGCCATGGCCAAGGAGATACCGTGTGTAGCCACCCACATCACCGGCATCCCCGAACTTATTGACCACGGTAAGGACGGGCTCTTGGTCTCCCCCGGCCATGTAGAGGCTTTGGCCGAGGCTTTGCGCCGCCTCCTGCAGGATGGCGCCCTGCGTCAGCGTCTCGGCGCCAATGGCCGCCGCAAAGTGGCGGCCCACTATAATCTGCCGGTCAACTGCCGGCAGATGGCCGCGGTCTTCACCGGCCATCTGGCCCGGTCACCGGAGGCCCCATGACTCTCTTGCTGCTTTTTTATTGGGTCGGTGTCGGCCTGGCCGGCCTTTTTACCCTTTATCTCCTGGTAGTGGCTGTGGCTGCCTTTGGTTTTACCAAAAAAGTGGGCGCCAGAACCGAGCCGCCGCCCAAGATTGCGGTGGTAATCCCGGCACACAACGAAGAAGCGGGGATTACGGCCACCGTGGCCAGCGTGCAGCGGTGCCACTATCCCGCTTCGGCCTTTGAGGTCATGGTCATTGCCGACAATTGCACCGACCGGACTGCCGACCTGGCCCAGGCAGCCGGTGCCACTGTCTGGGTCAGGACTGACCCGGTGCGCCGGGGCAAAGGCCAAGCCTTGGATTGGTTCCTGCGGCAGTGGGGAGAGGCCAGTCAGACCTATGCCATCACCGCCCTCATTGACGCCGATACCATCGTGGCGCCGGAATTCCTGCCAGAAATCGCCGCCAGTCTGGCACATCCCGAAGTGCAAGTCGTCCAGGGCTTCTATGGGGTGGCCAACCCTCAGGAGAACTGGCGCACCGCCTTGGCCACTGCAGCCCTCTGCGTGTTTCACCACCTCCGCCCGGCCGGCCGCAATCGCCTGGGAGGCTCGGCGGGACTGAAAGGCAATGGCATGGCCTTCCGCACCAGCCTCCTGCGACAATACGGCTGGCCGGCCCACAGCATCGTGGAAGACCTGGAATTTTCTCTTCAGCTCCTCCAGGATCATATCCTGGTGCATTACAATCCCGACGCCGCGGTCTATGGCGAGATGGCCCGGACCAGCCAACAGGCTGGGGTGCAGCGCCACCGTTGGGAGGGCGGCCGTTGGCAGATGGTGCGCACCTACGCTCCCCTCCTGTTGCGTCAGTGGTGGCGGGAGCGACAGCCCGCCTTGCTGGACGGCTTCCTGGATCTAGCAACCCCACCCCTGGCCCTGTTAGTGGCGGCCACCGGCGGCCTCTGGCTCCTGGGCATGCAGCTCTGCCCCGATCAGGCCTTTGTGGCCGGCTGGTGTCTCCTGGGCCTGGCTGCGTATGTCTTGACCGGACTTTGGCAAAAAAAAGCTCCCGTTCGGGTCTGGCTCGCCTTGGTTGCCGCGCCCGTTTTTATCCTCTGGAAACTCCCCATTCATCTTGCGAGTTTAGTGAGGCGGAGCGCCACAGCCTGGCAGCGGACCCCCAGGCAATAGGGGTCCACTATTATTCAGGCCGCTCTGTCGCCTCTGGCTTCCTGCCACAAGGCTTCCCCGTGCTGGGCCACAAACTCCAGCACATCGTCTTGCCAGGGACGCATCAAATTGAGCCCCTGGTCTTTGAGGCGTCGATTCTCCAGGATGGAATTCTGCGGCCGCCGGGCTGGAGTAGGGTATTCCGCCGTCGTAATGGGCTGGACCGGCGTCTTCAGCCCCATGGCCCCGAGAAAGAACCTGGCCAATTCGAACCAGGTGGTGTAACCCTCGGCCGTGGCATGATAGATGCCCAAGCCGCCGGCGGCGATGAGGGCGGCTAGTTGTTGGGCCAGGCGCCAGGACCAGGTCGGTGAGCCGAATTGGTCGTTTACCACCCGGATCTGAGGCGGCGGTTCCTGCAAGGCCAAACGCAGCATGGTTTTCAGGAAATTGTGGCCTCGCCGGCCATACAACCAGGCGGTGCGGACAATGACATATTCCTCCATCTCCTGCCGGATGACTTCCTCGGCCATGGCTTTGGTCTGAGCGTAATAAGACAGCGGCTGCACCGGATCGTCCTCCAGATAGGGCTGGGGGACCGGTTTGGAGCCATCAAAGACATAATCCGTGGAGAGATGCACCAGCCGACCGCCATGACGGGCCAGACTGGCGGCCAGATAGCGGGGGCCGGCCACGTTGATCCGATAGGCCAATTCCCGTTCCTGTTCACAGGCGTCCACCTTGGTGTAGGCGGCACAGTTCAATACCACCTGAGGATGCTCCCGTCGCACCATGGCCTCCACCTGCCGGGCGTCAGTAATGTCCAGATCCCGTGAACCCAACGCCACCACTTCATACTTCGGCGGCAAGATCTGCAGGCAGTCGCTGCCCAATTGCCCATTCTTGCCGATTAACACAATCTTCATTGTCGTAGCCAATCCTTGTCGTTGGTTGTCTGGCCGCTGCCTGTGCCACCCCCGCCTGCACCACCATCCCCATTATCCCTCCAAGATCAATGAGGCATCCTCGGCTTGGCGGCGCTGCTGCTCCTGACCTAAGAGGATCGGACAATGCTTCCCCAGCCAAAGGGAAACCGGAGTCAGGATGGCTATGGCCAGGACGGTGTAGAGCAGAGCATAACATACCGACTGCTCCCGAAAATCGGCGGGCAGCCGCAGAACATACCGGAAAAAACCGGTAAAAACGGGAAAAATCAGGAGATGCCAAGAGAACAGGACCAGAGTCTGTTGGCCGATTAGCTGCAGAAGGCGGCTTTGCTGAAGAATCTGGGCCAACAGAGACCAGAACAGCATCCCGGCAAAGGCAGCCCCATAGAAAGCCCCATAATTGCCGCCGTAATTGCCGATCAGGATGGCTACCGGTCCGTTGGAAAGCGCACAGACGAGGTAGAGGCTCAAGCTGGCCAAGAGGAGCAGCCACCGTTGGCTTCCGGCGAAACTCAGGTCGGACAAAGCAGACCTGCAGAGATACCCGACACCATAGAAGACCACGGCCGTCAGGGCCAGATCAAGGCCCCAAGGCGGCCGCCAAGGGAGGAGGGCGGGAGCAATAAAGCCCAGGATGGAGCTCAGCACCAGAGCCAGCGCCAGGAAGAGGCGGGACGGCAGCTTGGCCAGGAAATAGAAGAAGACCTCGGTGACAAACAGGCAGGGGAAGAACCACAACACCACATTAGGTGCCAGGAAGTCATACGTATCACTGCCGTACAGGATGCCCACCAGGGGTATATACCACGGTATCATCGCCTGCTGGCGAGTGCCGACATGCCGCAGGAGCAGAACCCAGAACAGGTAACTGATTAGGGCAAAGGCAAGATAGGGAACGAGACGCCGGCGCAGCCGATCCCGCAGATAGACCCGCCAGGGTAGAACTTTCACTCTGCCGGTCCCGACCAAGCCGGACATCCAGAAGAACAGAGGAATATGGCTGGCAAAGATCACCTGTAAGACCAGAGCGGGCACGCCCACTGTATGGCCCAGGATAACCAAGGTCACGCCGATGGCCTTCAGAGTATCAATCCAGGGCAGCCGTCCAGTCACTGGAGGTGACATTACTCACCTGTCCCACCGGGTTAAGGGGTAGGCAGAAGGTTCGGCAACAGTTCTCTCGGGATATCCTGGAGACGGGGCAAAGCCTCATCTTTGGCGGACAGGATGCCCGTCGTCTCGGGCCAGGGGATGCCCAGGTCCGGGTCGTTCCAGAGGACACCGTACTCATCTCCGGGCAGATAGAAATCCGTGACCTTGTATAAGACCGTCGCCGTATCGCTAACTACCATGAAACCATGAGCAAAGCCCGGCGGCACATAGATCTGACGATGATTGCTGGCCGCCAGGGTATTCATAGTATACTTCCTGAACGTGGGTGAATCTGGCCGGATATCCACCACTACGTCCAGGACTTCGCCTTGCAGGGCCATGACCAGCTTTCCCTGGGGCTGGCGCAACTGGTAATGCAGCCCCCTGACGACGCCACGCCGGGAATAAGAGAGATTGTCCTGGACAAAGGCGGCGGCAATCCCATGCTCTGCATAGCGACGGGCCTGATAGGTCTCCAGAAAATAGCCCCGCTGATCGGGAAACAGGCGCGGTTCGATGAGAACGACGCCGGCCAGTTCCGTAGCCGACACATTCATGCCGATCTTTACTCCTCCGAATCCTGTTGGGTCCCATAATGGACCTGGAGCCACTGCCGATAAGCGCCGCTGGTCACTGACTCCACCCACTGGGGGTTAGCCAGATACCATTGCACCGTCTTGACCAAACCGCTGTCAAACGATTCTCGGGGCGACCACCCCAGTTCCTTTTGAATCTTGTTGATGTTCATGGCATAGCGGCGGTCATGCCCCGGCCGATCGGTCACAAAGGTGATGAGGGAGCGATGGGGAACCGACGGCGCCAGGGGAAAGATCTCGTCGAACAGGGCGCAGATCTGGGTTACGACCTCCAGGTTGGTCTTCTCGCAGCAACCGCCGATGTTATAGGAAGCGCCTACCTGCCCCCGTTCCAGCACCAAACGGACAGCCTCACAGTGGTCGGTCACATAGAGCCAATCCCGGACGTGCAGGCCATCCCCGTACACCGGCAACGGCTTGCCTTGCCGGGCATTGAGGATCATGAGGGGAATGAATTTTTCCGGAAACTGAAAAGGCCCGTAATTATTGGAACAATTAGTGATCAATACCGGCAGGCCGTAGGTCTCGTGATAGGCTCGGACCAGATGATCCGAGGCGGCTTTGGAAGCCGAATAGGGACTGTTGGGCGCATAAGGTGTTGTTTCGGTGAAGGCCGGGTCCGCCGGCCCCAGCGAGCCATACACCTCATCGGTGGAGATATGCAGGAAGCGGAAGGACGCCTGGCGCTCAGCCGGCAGTTCCTCCCAATAGTGGCGCACTTCGTCCAAGAGGCGGAACGTCCCCATGACGTTGGTCTCGATGAAGGTCTCGGGACTGCGGATGGAGCGGTCGACATGTGATTCGGCGGCGAAGTGAATGACCGCCTCCACCTGATGCTCCCGGAGGAGGCGGGCTACCAGCTCTCGATCGCCGATGTCGCCTACCTGCAGCACGTGGTCGGGATCGTCCCGAAGGCCCGCCAAATTATTGGGATTGCCGGCATAGGTCAGTTTGTCCAGATTGATGATCCGGGCAGCGCGGACCTGCCGCTGCTGTATGACAAAATTGGAGCCGATGAAGCCGGCGCCACCGGTAACCAGCCATGTCTTCATGGAACGGCAGCCTCTGAGGTTGTTGTCAGAAATTTGGTCATCTGCAGGTGGTTAAAACCACCTTCCTGATAATACTGGATAACATCCATCATGGACTTGATGATAAAGATGCCGTAGCCGCCTTCCGGGTGGTGGTCAAAGTCGGGCAGGGGCACTTTATTGATATCATACCCCGGACCTTGATCTTTGACCACGATAACCAGACGGTCCGGCCAGGCCGCAAAGCCGACCACCAGGATATCCTCAACGGCAGTGGTAACGGCATGCTTCATGGCATTGGTACAGGCTTCGCTGACGCACAATTCCACCGCATAGGCCAAGTCATCCTGGAGGGAAGGTTTGTAGACCTGTCGGCAGATCCAGTGGGCGATATCGGTGGCCAGATGCAGATTGGCCAGATCGCGCGGGATAGTCAAAGTCAATTCACAGAGCGCCGCAGTCATGATCGCGCCTCATCAAAAGCTTTGGGCCGCAGCCTCCACATCCTGAAAAATCTGGAAGACCTGATGGAGACGGGTGAGCTCGAACAAGGTCCGGACCCGAGGCTGCAGCCTGGCAACCTTAATATCGCCGCCGGCCTGTCCCACGGCCCGCAAAGCTGCCACCATACCTCCCAATCCCGAGCTGTCCATAAAATCTACATCGGCCATATCGAAGACCAGATTCACCTGACCTTGCCGGATAAGATCGTTTACCTTGTTTTTCAGATCTTTGACGACTGGAGAATCCAATCTTCCAACCAACTTGAGGATAGCTGCAGTATTACCGATTTCTTCGTAAAATTCCATAGGAAAACTTCCTCCCGGGCTGAGTATGGTTTCCTTTAGCGGCTTGCGCTGCCTTGGGCTTGGACCTGCCCGGCAGCTCAGGTTTCCACAGGATGGGGCAGCTTGATGGCGACCATCGTCCCGGCCCCCGGCTGCGAGTGCACGGTGATGCTGCCCTCCAGATCCTGGACGATCTTAGCGGCCAGACAGAGCCCCATTCCGACCCCTGCCACTTTGGTGGTAAAGAAGGGATCGAAGATAAAGGGGAGATCAGCTGGAGCGATGCCCTTGCCGGTATCCGTGACTCTGATGGTGAGCTGCACGGTATGGTCGGCGGCTTCCAGGGTAATCGCTCCCGGTCCGGTCGTATTCTCCAAAGCATTATAAATGATCTCTCGCAGAGCCAGACGCAACAGGGTCGGATCGGCGTAAATCGCGGCGGGCTGAATGTGGCACCGATACCGGATCGGACTGCCATGAGCTGCGGCCCACTGCTGGGCCTCCTGATTGAGGCCCTGGAAAAACGCCGCGGCTTTGAACCAACGGGGCTGGGCCGCCGGCAGGGCCACATACGCGTCCACCGCTTTGACAATGGTCTCCAGGCGGGTCACCGCCTGATGAATCTCCCGACAGTAGGTCTGAACGGCCTCCGCCTGTCCCATTTTTTTCTGTATCCGGTGAGCCATGCCGCCGATGGCGGCAGTGGGATTGCGCACCTGGTGGGCCACAGCCATGGCCAGGCGCCGCAGGCCCTCAGCCCGCTCCTGGTGGAGACGGCTCTTTTCTGCCAACCAGGACTTTTCCTTGAGATGCACGTTCTGGAGGGCGGTAATGTCATCCAGAATGACGACGATACCGACTACGGTCTGGCGATCCCGAAGAAATGAACTGGTTATGGCCAGGTATACCGTTTCCCCGTCCGGTCGGGTATAGGCAACGGTCCGCTGTAGACGGTCAGATTCATGCCAGATGACATCGAGCAATACCTGGTTGAAGGCGGCGTTGGCCGGCTGTTCTAAAAACAGGGTTCCCCAACCGTTGCCCAGAAGTTGGTCCACGGGGTATCCCAACATGTTGCTGGCTGCGGCATTGGCCAGAATGATCTCCCCCTGGCGATCAATGGCCAGCGCACCGACCGGGAGACTGGCGATGATGGCGTCAGTGATCAGGGATTGCACGCCGTCAACCTGCATGGCCTTGGCGCCGGTTGCTAATGAAGCGTGGCCGGCTCGGCCGGTTCGGGCCGGGGCCAAGTGCGGAGGCCGGCTAGCACCGGGACCAGGGCAGCCTGGAGTTCCTCCAGAGAGTCAGTAAAAGGTCCCGGGGCGCCGCTCCGCAGCAGCCTTTCCAGGCGGCTGGCCGCCTGATGAAGCTCGGTAGCGGCGATACTACCCGCCGCCCCTTTCAGGGAATGGACCAGGAATTGGGCCTGCTGCCGGTCGCCCCGATCCAGGCAACCCTGGATATCCGGGAGGACCCGCTCATAGCTGGTGTAAAAATATGTCAAGATTTCCCTCAGGAGCTGTTGGTCGCCGGCACACCGGGCCAAGGCCTTGGCCAGATCAACGCCGGGCAGATCAGGCAGGCCGGTGACGCTGTCCGGCGCCGGCGCGGAGACAGGCGCGGCCTTGCTGGCCACCGCCGGCGCTGCAGGCTGCTGGGGCCGGAGCCATTGGCGCAGTACGGCCAGGATCTGAGCCTGGCCCACCGGCTTTACCAGATAGTCGTTCATACCTGCGGCCAGTCCTTCGTCCCGGTCCGTTTTTAAAGCCAGAGCGGTCAGGCCGATAATGGGCAGGTCCTGGAAGCGGGCCTGTTGCCGGATGCGTCGGGTGGCCGTGAGGCCATCCATCCGGGGCATCTGCATATCCATGAAAACCAGATCATAATCCGGGTAGTTCCGGAGCGCTTCCAGGGCTTCCACCCCGTCGCTGGCCATGTCTATTCTGATCTTGGTCCTCTGGAGAATCGCCTTCATCACCAACTGATTGATCTGGTTATCTTCCACCACCAAGATCCGATAGCCGGACAGATCAACGTCATCGTCATTGCTCGGAACGGCAGAAGCCGGGGGCCGGCTGGCCGCCGGTGCCATGCTATCGCAGGCCTGGAGGATTGCCTGCAACAGCTGGCCGGCTTCAATGGGTTTGCGGATAAAACCGCGGATGCCCAGGCGTTCGGCTTCCAGCTTCACTTCTTCCCGGCCGAAACCCGTCATGAGGATTATGGGGATGGCGGCCAGGCCAGGATCGCTCTTGATCTGAGTGCAGACAGCCAAGCCATCCTGATCCGGCAGCTTCCAATCCATCAGGATCAGGCCGAAGGGAGGGGACGTGTCGGCGCCCAGTGCCATCAAGGCAGCCCTGCCGGAAGAGACGGCCTCTACAGTGAATCCCAGTTTTTCCAGGATGTTCCCCACTACCCGGCGACTGGTGCTATGGTCCTCCACCAACAGGACCCGCAAGCCCCGCAGAGCCTCAGGTAGCCGGGGGACATCCTCGGCAGACTTAGCAGAGGCCTGAAACACGGCGGTGAAGGTGACGGTGGTACCGATCCCGGGTTCGCTCTCCACCCAGATATCGCCGCCCATCATGGCCACCAGACTTTTGGAGATGGTAAGTCCCAGCCCCGTGCCTTCGAAACGGCGAGTGGCCGAACCATCGACTTGGGTGAAGGCATCAAAGATCTTGTCTATTTTATCCCGGGCGATGCCGATCCCTTGATCATGGACGGCAAATTGCAGTTTACAGTGGTCTGCGGCCTGCTCAACACCGGTGATATTAATGCTCACCGCGCCGGATTCGGTGAATTTGATGGCATTGCCGGTGAGGTTGACCAGGACCTGTTGTAGGCGGAGGGGGTCGCCACGCAACCAGGGAGGGACTTCATCGGCGACGGCGATGATGAATTCCAACCCCTTCTGCCGAGATTTCTCCCGGAAGATATTGGCGACGCCCTCCAGGACCTCGGCCAGCCGGAAGTCAACGTTTTCCAGTTCCAGCTTCCCGGCCTCAATCTTGGATAGATCCAGGACATCATTAATGAGACTCAGGAGATACCGGGCGGAAGAGGTGATGATATCCACCGCTTCCCGTTGCATCAGGTCTAACTTTGAGTGCTGTAAGACATCGGCCATCCCGATGATAGCGTTCATGGGCGTCCTGATTTCGTGGCTCATGTTGGCCAGGAACTCGCTCTTGGACCGGTTGGCGGCTTCAGCCGCCTCCTTGGCCTTCTGCAGGGTTTCTTCGGCAAGTTTCAAGGAGGTGAGATCAAAGAAGCTTTCGATGAAATATTCCCGTCCCTGTTTCCGCAATCGGTTTACCGTCTTCAGGATGGGGATGGTCTTGCCCTGCGCCGTGATCAGGGCCCGTTCAGCATGCTCTATGTCTAACCCCAAATCGGCCACCGGACAATTGTCTATTGCGGCCGGACAGATAAAGTTGTGACAGAAACGGCCCAGGAGCTGTTCCCGGGGCAGACCGATCATCTTGGCGGCAAAGGGATTGACATCCACAATTTGGCGGGTGCTGGCATCAATAGTGACCAGACCGACCTGGACTGCGTTCATCACCGCCCGCAGATAGGCTTCGCTCTCTCGCAGGGAGGTTTCCGCGGCCCGCCGTTCGCTGACCTCCTGTTCCAGGGCAGTATTCAGCTGGACCAGATCCTGGGTCCGTTGGGCTACTTCCTTTTCCAGTTCCTGACGCGATTGTTCCAGAAACTCTACGGCCTGCTGCCGCTTCCGGAAATAGAGACTAAGCAGAGTGGTCCAGCTCAGGCCGGCGATCAAAACAAGCAGGGCTTGGACCAGTGGCCACCAGGCCAGCCCCGGTTGGGCCAGTCTGACCAGGACGGTCCAGAAGCGGTTGCCGACATCCACCACCGAACGATGATGGAGGGCTGGCATTGGCGGTCGGGACCGAGATCTGATGGCACTCCCGCAGATACACATATTGGTTTGGACGGCAAAGACACAGAGCAGCTGCTGGTCGGCGGGCAGCAGTTCGTCCAAAAGGTAGAGCATGAGGTTCCGTCCCTTGAGGCTCCCCATGGCAGTGGTGATGAGGGTATCCAGGCGCAGGGTGCCGGCCACAAACCCGCGCAAGGCAGCTCGTCGTTCCGTGACATTGCGGCAGGGCTGGTCCTGTTGATAAATCGGATAAAAAATAGTGATGCCGAGGGTCCTGCCTGTTTCGGTCGTCATCGTGAATGGCGCCGAGGCGGCAGGCTCCCCGGTATCCCGGGCCGACTCCATGGCTGGCCAGAGCTGCGGATCGGTGGCCGGATCCATCGCCAGCCGCACGCTCGCGGCAGGCTGCACCAGAGCCACGGTAAAGGCCCCGGGCGTCGGGGAGAGATCTGCTTCGGTAGGCACCGGCTTCGGACCCGGCTCCCGACGCACCCACTCCAACCGGACCAGGCTGGGATTATAAGCGGGATGTAAAAAAGAAAGATACGGCGCGGTAAAGTGGCGGAATGAAGCCGTCGACACCTCCGGCGTGGCACTGACGAATGAGGCCAGGCCCTGCAAGTCACTCAGACTCAGCCGCACCGCCCCTTGCACCAGACTGACCAGTTCCTTGCTTTCTTGAGCAAAGCGGACGCTCTGCCGTTCCTTTTCCCACTGGAAGGAGGAGAAGGCCGCCAGCACCGACAGAGAAATACCAATAAGCAACGTCAGCAGGACAGTTGGATTGCGGAACCCCCGCCACTTCCCCATCTGCTAGTTCTCCTGGACCACCGGTCTGAGCACGGTCATTGGGGATCAAACTTAAAGAACCGTTTCACTCTCTTCATCGGCTTTTGGGCCAGTTTACCTAAATGGTGGAATAATTTTTCTCTACCAGCAGTCGAGAACGGGCCAGTTCGGCGCGCCGAACTATAGATGCGGTTGGCGCAGGAGGGTTGCCGCCGTTGGGATCAGGGGGATGACGGTCTTGTGCCTGCGGGCGGGTTCGCCAGCCCGCCCCGGCGGCAGGGGCTGTGCAGCGGGAAAAATCTTGCCGAACACACAGGGGGCGAGCGAAACCATGCCCCCACGTGAGAGCCTCGACTCGCAGCCTGTTTCAGCTAGCCAGCCGGGAGCTGATGCCACCGCAGACTGCGGCCATGGCTGGAGGCTGACGATTTGTACAGCAACATCTGCTATGCCCGCGGGTCAAGAAATCTCTGCCAGAAGTCGGAGGATTTCGGCGGTTTTTTCCTGCAGCAGGACCTGATCGGCCCGCGTCTCCACGTTCAGACGCAACACCGGTTCGGTATTGGAGGGCCGCAGGTTGAAGCGCCAACGGGGGAATTCCAGGCTGAGGCCATCGGTCCGATCCAGGTGCAGGGCCTGAGGGGCATAGAAGGCCTCCACTCGAGCCAGAGCCGCCTGTGGGTCGGCCAATACTCGATTGATCTCGCCGCTCACCGGATATCTGGCCTGGCGTTCCGCTACCAGGGCGGAGAGCGGCCGGCCGGTGCGGCACATGATCTCCAGCACCAGCAGCCAGGGAATCATGCCGCTGTCGCAATAGGCAAACTCCCGGAAGTAATGGTGTCCGGACATCTCCCCGCCATAGAGGGCGTTTTCCCGGCGCATCCGCTCTTTGATGAAGGCGTGCCCCGTCTTGCTCATAATGGGGATGCCGCCAGCCTCCCGGACCATCTCAATGGTGTTCCAGGTAAGACGAGGATCATGGATGATGGCAGCGCCGGGATGGCGGGCCAACAGGGCCTGGGCCAGGAAACCGACGATGAAATAGCCCTCCACAAACCCCCCCTGTTCGTCAAAGAAGAAACAGCGGTCAAAATCACCATCCCAGGCCAACCCCACATCCGCCTGGTAGGCCCGCACCGCGGCTGCGGTCGCGGCCCGATTTTCCGGCAGCAAGGGGTTGGGGATGCCGTTGGGAAAGGTGCCGTCCGGTTCGTGGTGTATCTTTAGGAAACGGAAAGGCAGTTCCGGTTCCAGGCGGTCAATGATTGGCCCGGCGCAGCCGTTGCCAGCATTGACGACGACCGTGAGGGGTTTCAGAACGCTGTGATCCACATAACTCAGCAGATGGGCGGTATAATCAGCCAAGGCATCTATGCCCGTGGTCTTCCCCGGTGGCGAGACCGGCGGCGGCAGGGTCCCGGTGGCCACCAGGGCCTCTATCTCCCGAAGGCCCGAATCGCCGCTGATGGGCCGGGACTCCTCCCGCACCAGTTTCATGCCGTTATAATCCGCGGGATTATGGCTGGCTGTGACCATAATGCCGCCATCGGCCTGGTGGTGAGAGGTATAAAAATAGACCTGCTCGGTGCCGCACAGCCCTAAATCCAATACCGTCACGCCGCTGTCATTGAGGCCGGCAGCCAGGGCCTGGGCCAATGGGATGCTGGAAGTCCGAACATCCCGCCCCAACACTACCTGGCGGGGGTGTACCCAGGCCGCATACGCCCGCCCGATGCGGTAGCACAGCTCGGCGTTGAGCTCGTGGGGAATGCGCCCTCGGATATCATAGGCCTTGAAACAGGGGATTTGCTGCATGGCCATGACTCCTTATGTGCCCTGGGCCGCCCGTTCCTGGAACGACCGGACGGTGCGGGTGAGCCCTTCATAGAGGGAGACTTCTGGTTGCCACTGCAGATGGGTCCGGGCCAAATTGCTGTCCAAGGCGCTGCGACGCTGTTCCCCCGGTTTGGCCGGACCGTGGACCGGTCCCAGGGGGGAGCCGATGATCTCCTGCAGGCGCAGGTAGATGGTCAGGATATCCGTCTCCTTGCCGGTGCCGATGTTGAAGGTCCCGGGCTGGGGGTAGTCCAGGGCCCGGAGGTTGGCCGCCACCACATCTCCCACATAGACAAAATCCCGGGTCTGCCGGCCGTCGCCGTTGATAATGGGTTGGTCTCCGGCTAAAAACTTTTCGATGAAAATGGCCACGACCCCGGCTTCGCCCAAGCCGTTTTGGCGGGGGCCATAGACGTTGGCATAGCGCAGGCTCACGGGCAGGATCTGGTGTTCGCGGTGATAAAAATGGAGATAGTGCTCCACGGCCAATTTGGCGATGCCATAGGGGCATTCCGGCTGTGCCCGATCATCCTCCCGGGCCGGCACGGGAGCCTGATCGCCATACATCGCGCCGCCCGTGGAGGCAAAGATAATCCGTTGCACTCCGGCTCGGGCCGCCGCTTCAAAGAGGTTCAGCGAGCCCAAGATATTCTCCTGAGCATCGAACTTGGGATCGTCCACCGAGGCCCGGACGCTCATCTGGGCCGCATGGTGGATGAGCACCTGGGGCCGCCAGTCACAGATACAGGCATAGGCCTCCGAAGACTTGATATCCAACGGGAAAAATTCCGCTTGGCCGGGCACATTTTCCCGGCGGCCGGTGCTGAGGTTGTCTATTATGGCCACTTCCCAACCGGCCGCCAGCAAGGCGTCGGCCACATGGGAAGCGATGAAGCCGGCGCCCCCGGTCACCACAACGCGTCGTTTTGTCATCATGCTGTTGTCCTCTGGATGTGGATTGCCAAAACTTCTTGAGAGAGGTACTGATGTAATTATCGGTTAACAGACCCAGAAAGATAATTATGCGCCAGAAATGGCCAACGAAAAGAAGAAGTTTCGCTTTGTCGCCGACTGCCGTGGCAACCGCCGGGGTTGCCGTCTGATATTTTACCATGCCGCTGGGGATTCCCAGAGATGTTTTGCACCACAGCGGCCGGCCAGAGACTCCACGAGGCCTCGGCGGCTTGCGCCCGGACCGGGCCAGGAATTTATTTCGATCAATATGACTAATCATATCAATCAGATACTATTATAATAAATATGGCCTGTTTTACTAATGTCTTGCCGGAACAGCGGAAAATGTTGACGTAACTGCATACTGTTGGTAAAATGACGTCGAACTAATCAGCGACAATCCCAGAAAACAGCTATCCGGGGCAGGGGCCGCGGCGGGATACCCGCGGCGGGCTTGGTGCTGCCGGGGTGTTTTCATATAGATATAGTTGGCAGAGCGGGTTTCTTTAGTCACGGTCCCGCCAAGCCCAGGACAATCAGGGCGGACAGATGTTATCATGGCAGCACGAGGCCAGGCTTGAAGAAGGGGTTTGATATACAGCAGGCGAAGCAAACAGTCAGACGAGGCAGTGCGGTGCTTTTGCTGGCCGTGGTTTTCATCAGCGGTCTGGCGGGCTGTGGCGGAACGAGGGCCCAGCAGGCTCTGACCGCCCAAGCCCTGGCCCAGATCAAGCCGCCGGACCCTAACCGAGACCTGCAGCAGCAGTTACTGGTTCAGGCCAGCCAGGCCTCTTTGGCCCAATACAAAGATTATCAGGTGGGCCGGGAAGACTTATTGGCCATTACTGTGCTTGGCCAAGACAAATTGAGCCGGGAAGTCCGGGTCAACGGTCAAGGCGAAATATCCCTGCCGCTCGTCGGTTCGGTGAAAGTAGCGGGGCTTACCCCTGGAGAGATTGAAAAACGCCTGCAGGAGCTCTACGGCAGTCAATATCTGGTCAATCCTCAGATTAACGTGGCGGTCAAGGAGTATCAACACCAGCGGGTGGCAGTTACCGGCGCAGTGGAGAAGCCCGGTTCCTATGAAATCATCGGCCCCAGAACGCTGTTGGAAGTTCTGGCTATGGCCGGGGGGTTTTCCAGCAAGCCCGGCAGTCAGGCCGGCGATACCCTGAACCTGATTCGCCACCAGAATGCTCCTGATCTGGCCAAAAGCGCCAAGGGAACGACCATCCAGCCTTTTAGTCCCAAAACCGAGACCATCGTCATTGATCTGCGCCGTCTGGTGAGTGGCCAGGCTCCCGAATTGAACCTGCCGGTAAAAAATGGCGACGTCGTTCACGTCCCCGTGGCGGGCACCGCCTATGTGCTGGGAGGAGTTCGCCGGCCAGGAAACATTTCGGTGAAAGAGAACCTGACGGTGTCCCAGGCGGTGGCCATGGCCGGGGGAGTCGATCCCATCCTGGGAACCTATAACATCACCGTGATGCGGTTTGATGATCAAGGCAAGCCCATGAGCATCTCGGTCAATCTCAAAGACATTATCGCCCGCAGCGATCCTGATCTGCCGCTGAAAGATAACGATGTCGTGGTGGTGAACGAAAGCGGTCTCAAGCGCTCTCTCTTTATCATTAGAACATTGCTGCCGATTCCCAGTGGATCTTATAGCATGACTTCATTTTAATAGTTATAACCGGTAATGTCCGGCAAATCTATTGCATGCAGTATGAATCGATAATTATTTATCCAATGTCGGCAGAGATTGTCATTCTGAGGGAGTGATCTGTCCAAGGAATTATAGTAGACGGACACGTATAATTTAATAGCATTTAACTTTCACCAGTTCTCATCCTGAAATTCAGAGTATGCCGTAAATGGGGCTCAATAGGCGTGATACGTCACGGTCCTACAAAGGAATTTCCCCCCGGCAGCTTCGCCATCAGTTTAATGGCCGTTGCCGGAGGGACACTGATTAATCTAAACAAAAATCCTGTCTCATTCTCTCAAGTAAGTTATTACATTGATGCTTCCCATGAGGCCGTTCTGTGGATCTCTATCAACGCCCCGATATCCTTATGGGCGTTGGTATGATCACTGCAACCCGCAGCCGGTTTCTTGTTAGACCGATGGCACCAGAGGCCGTTGACCAGAATCATCGTCTTCGGGCCGAAATAAAAGTGCGGTAGATTCTCCTGTGGCCGGAGGTCTGGGACCAAGGTTATGCCGGTTCAAGCTACCGTTCCGAGATTGTTTGCCGCGATGACAATAGAGCCGGCACAGGCCAGCAGGCCTGTGCTACTGTAGATTCGATGGATCACAAGGAGTATCAGGCGTGAACGGACGCAATCAGGACTTTCCTCCAGCCGTTATACCGCCATCTCGGCCTCCTGAGCCGGTGGGAGCTTTGGTGTCGCCGGTGGAGTTCGGTCAGGATCTGGCTTCGGGAGGATCGGTCCGGGAATATATTTTCATCCTATGGAACCGGAAGTGGTGGGTGATCGCTACTTTTCTGGTACTGGTGCTGGCTGCGGCCCTGTACAGTCTGATTGCCACGCCGGTCTATCGGGTCAAGGGGATCCTGCAGATCACCCAGGATAATCCCGGTTCTCAAGTGAGCGTGGATGATAAAATCGCCCGGCTCACCGGCAGCGATTCTTTGGAAAAATTCCAGCAATCGCAATACAAGATTTTGCAGAGCCGCTCTTTGGCGGAACGGATCATCAAGTCCCTGAACCTGGCGGACCATCCGGACTTCAGAGGCATAACCAAGAAGAAAGCTGACAAGAGTCCGGAGGAGATCCTAGAGACTATGGTGGACAGGTTCCTGGAGAAGTTGGACGTGACACCCGTACGCAATACCTATCTGGTAGAGGTGGCTTTCCGCTCTCCGGATAAGGAGTTGGCCAGGAACGTGGTAAACGCCATCGCCGACGAGTACATGTATCTCTCCATTGACCGCCGCAACGAATCCTTTAACCTGGTGCGCCGCTGGCTGGACCGCCAGCTCCATGAGATGGCGGCAAAAGTGCAGCAGGCCCAACAGAAGCTCTATAAATTCGGCCAAGAAACGAATATCTACAGTCTGGAAGACAAAGACAACGTTATCATCCAGAAGTTCATTGATCTCAACGGACTGTTGACCAAGGCCCAGGCTGAGAAGATGGCCAAGGAGGCCCAATATCGCCAGATCCAGGCCAAGGGTCCCAATGCCCCGCTGGTGGTCAACAATCCTCTCATCGTCACGCTCCGACAGGAGTTGGTCACCCAGCAGGCCAAAGTCTCGTCTCTCCGCAAGGTATATCTCCCAGGTCATCCGGAGATGCAGGCCGAGATGGCACACCTCCGGGAACTGCAGGGCCGTCTTGATGCCGAAGTACAGCGTTTACAGGAGAGTATCCGGGCCGATTATGAAGCTGCGGCCCGCACCGAAAAGCTGTTGGCGGAAAGCTTTGCCAACCAAAAAGAACAGGTGGCCAAGCTGCAGGATAGTCTTACGGATTTCCAGATCTTGAAACGTGACGCGCAGACCAACGAACAGCTTTATCAGGCCTTGCTGGCGCGGGTTAAAGAAGCCAATATTGCCAGCACCATGGTGCCTTCCAATGTGACGGTCATCGATCCCGGCAGCCTGCCCTCCAAGCCTTTCAAACCCAAGACCGCCCGCAATCTGGCCCTGGCCGCCTTCCTGGGCCTGATGCTGGGCACGGGCTTGGCCTTTTTATTGGAATATCTGGATGACTCCATCAAGTCCACCGATGACCTGGAGCGCTACTGCGGCCTGCCGTCGCTGGGGGTGTTGCCCCTGCTGAGCACTAACGGCGCCGGGTCTGGCACCAGTTTAGCCACCAGGATTCTGGAGAAACCGCGGGCTTTCTTGACCGCCGGCCGGAAATCAGTGCCTACCAAACCGGACAAGGCTCCCCCGTCGGCTACCAATCTGGACCTGGTAGTTTATGAAAATCCCCGCAGCCCTCTGGCCGAGGCCCTGCGCCATACCCAGACTTCCATCATGCTCTCGGTATCGGGCCGGCCTCCCTGCGTTTTGGTCATCACCAGTGCCAACCCCAGCGAAGGCAAATCCACGGTCTCTTCCAATCTGGCCATTTCTTTTGCCCTGAACGGCCGGGATACCGTGATTATTGACTGCGACCTGCGCAAGCCCCGGATTCATAAGGTTTTCGGCAAACAGGCGCAGCCGGGGCTCACCAACTATCTCAGTGGCAACGCCACCTTGACGGAAATCCTGCGATCGACTCATATCCCTAAGCTGTCGCTCATCGCCGCCGGGGCTCGGTCGCCCAGTCCTGCCAACCTGTTGCACTCCGATATGTTCAAAGACCTGGTACAACAGCTGCGCAGTCAGTTCCAACACGTCATCATTGATACTCCCCCTATACTGGGCTTTACGGACGCCCGCTTGGTGGCGGCCTTGGCAGACGGCGTCATTTTAGTGGCCAAACAACATGGGACGCATAAGAGTGCCGGCCGCTTAGCGCATCAACTTCTGAGCCAGATCCACGCCCCGATAGTAGGAGCCGTTTTGAACGGTGTCGGGCTGCACGGCTCTCCCTATGGCGGCTATTACTATTATTATAATTATAAATATTATACATCTTATTATTCCGACGAAAAATCGTAGGAATGTTTTATATTAATCAGCTTACATCTCTCCCGAATTTTTTATAGAGACTACGATGCTTATCAGGATAATAGATATCATCTTTGCCTGTATAGGGATGTTCCTGCTCGGCCTGATCTATCCCATCATAGGGTTGTTGATCAAAATAGACTCGCCGGGACCGGTTTTTTATCGCTGCAAGCGGGTGGGATTGCATGGTCAGATCTTTGATATGTTTAAATTCCGCACCATGTATCAATCCCCCCAGAACCTCGGTCCCAGTGTCTGTCCCCAGGGTGATCCCCGGGTGACGCCGGTGGGCCGGGTGTTGCGCCGCCTGAAACTGAACGAATTCCCCCAATTTATTAATCTCCTCAAGGGCGAGATGACCTTGGTGGGCCCCCGGCCTGAATCGCCGGATCTGGCCGCCCTCTATCCCCCGGAGGCTCACAAGATTTTTACGGTTAAACCCGGCCTCATCGGGCCTAATCAGATCCTGGGACGCAACGAAGAGGAACTCTATCCATCGGGGGTTGATCCGCAACGGTTTTATGTGGAAGAGATCCTGCCCAAAAAGCTCCCTCTGGATCTGGAGTATATTGAAGACCGTTCCTTGGTGAAAAATCTTAAATATCTCGTTCTGGGCCTGTGGGTGACCATCACGGGAGCTATCAGCCGTCGCCACCTCTGGGACAACCGCAGCCAACTCTGCCTCTTCGCCGCCGATATGGTCTGTTGCGCCCTGTCCTTTGCCCTGGCGCACTTCTTGCGGTTTGATGGCCTGCCCAAAGATCCGGCCTCCCTGGCGGCCTTCTACCGTCTCTTGCCCTGGACGGTCCTCACCAGGCTGCCGGTCTTTATCGGCTTCGGTTTTTACCACGTCCTGATCCGCCACCTGTCTTTCTACGATATCAAGCGGGTCATTCAAGGAGTGGTGCTGGCCAGTGGTATCTTGATTGTAGTTGCCTATCTCTTGGGGCTGACCGCTGGCTATCCCCGTGGCGTCTTCGTCATTGACTGTTTTGCGCTCATGAGTCTGATGGTGGGCTATCGGGCTTTGGCGAAAAGACTTTATCTCCATTATAAAGCCCAACCTGGGCAGGAGGCCGCCAGAACCCCGGTTCTTATCTGGGGGGCGGGGGACTGTGGTGAACTCTGTCTGCGGTATCTGCAGAAAGAGCAGGAACCGGTTTACGATGTGGTGGGTTTTATCGACGACTCACCTAAGAAACGTGGCAAGCGTCTGGGTGGCGTCAAGATCCTGGGTGACCGGCATCATCTGGAGATTATCTCGCAGCTCTATAAGGTCAAGCAGATATTCATCGCCGTGGCCAACGCCTCCCACCATGAACTCAGGAAAATACTGGAGTCCTGTGACCAAGCCGGTCTCCAGCCTCGACTCTTTTTAGAGAAGTGCAGGCCTGGAACTGTCTGTCCCCTGCCGGCCGGTACGCCGGTGGTGGCCAATGGCTATGGTCAGAAGCAATCCCGCCCAACGCTGGTGGATGACTCATCCCTCTCTTGACGGGTTTGCCGTTGTGGCGGTTCACTGGGGAGCTGCCGGAACAGAGGAGGCATGGCTATGCGGGCTGTTATTCTGGCAGGTGGCAAAGGCGTACGGCTGGCGCCGTTGACACAGGTAATACCCAAGCCCCTGGTACCATTGGGTGGCAAGCCGATCTTGGAAATTGTCCTCCAACAGCTCCGATCCCAGGGGTTCCGGCGTATCACCTTGGCCGTGGGCTATATGGCCGACCTCATCCAGGCCTATTTCGGCGACGGCAGCAGACTCGATCTGGAGCTGGATTACTCTTTTGAGACCCAACCCCTGGGCACCGCCGGTCCTTTGGCTCTTATAGACGGCCTGGACGAGACCTTCCTGGTCATGAACGCCGACGTCCTCACCGACCTGGACTTCCGGGCCTTGGTGGACTACCATCGGCACACCGGTGCCATCGCTACGGTGAGCGCCTACGAACGCCAGGTACAGATTGATCTGGGGGTCATCATCAAAGACGGGGACACCCGCATCCTCGACTATGTGGAAAAACCCTCTTACACCCACTTGGTGAGCATGGGCGTCTATATCTTTGAGCCGACAGTTCTGGACTTTATTCGCAGCTATCAGACCGGCGTCGAGGTGGCCGGCGAGGAGTTGCAGCCGCTTCCCGGGGGCAACAGCCCGAAACCGCCAGGTTATCTGGACTTCCCGGATCTGGTGAAATACCTGTTGAGCTGCCACCAGCCGGTGCACTTCTACCCTTTCACCGGCTATTGGTTGGATATCGGTCGGCACGAAGATTATGCCAAAGCCAATGAGGAGTTTCTTAGTCTGCAGCCGGGTCTTGCCGGTACGCCGGCAGAACCCCTGATTCCCAGACCTGATACCAAGCGCCCCTAGACCGAGTTGGCGCTCCGGCAGACCTGCTGGCTCAGGGCCCGACTCGTTGATGACGACGGCGCCACCACTCCCCAGCAGCAGACTTCGATCCACCATTACCAGATCGGCACGTGCAGACACACATTGGATTGTCGCCGCACAGTGAAAAAAACGAACAAGGACGGCAAGGTATGGAAACCATTTTTCGCGACAAAGTCGTTTTAGTGACTGGCGCGGCCGGTTCAGTAGGACAGGAACTGGTTCGGCAGCTCGTCTCCCTGGGGCCAGCAGAGATTCGCCTGATGGACAACAATGAGAGCGAACTGTTCCTGATGAACGAACGGTTCCGTCCGCACTACAACATCACCGCCTATCTGGGGGACGTGCGGGATCCCCTCAAGGTGGCGGCTGTAGCCCGGGGCTCGGATATCATCCTGCACTGTGCCGCTTTTAAACACGTCTTCTTTTCCGAATACAATCCCTTTGAGGCGGTGCAGACCAATATTATGGGGGTCAAAAATATCGTTGAGGCTGCCATCGGCAACGGCACCCAACTGGTGATCTTCACCAGCAGTGACAAGGCGGTGAATCCCACCAGTGTCATGGGGACCACCAAGTTGATGGGAGAACGACTCATTACCGCGGCCAATGCGGTGCGGCGCAACCCCAAGCAACGATTCTCCAGCGTCCGCTTCGGTAACGTGGTCGGTTCCCGGGGGTCGGTCTTTCAGGTCTTTACGGACCAGATTAAGCAGGGCGGTCCGGTGACGGTCACCGATCCTGCCATGACCCGCTTCATCATGTCTCTGGAACGGGCGGCCCGATTGGTCCTCCAGGGAGCCTTGTTGGCCAAAGGGGGCGAAGTGATGGTTACCAAGATGCGGGTTATCTCCATCATGGACCTGGCGGAGGTGATGATCGAACTGCTGGCTCCCTATTATGGTCACGATCCCAGCGATATCAACATTAACCTCATCGGTGCCAAGCCCGGGGAAAAGATGTATGAAGAGCTCATCAGTTTGGAAGAGATGGGGCGCTGCGTGGAATTGACGGACATGTATGTGGTCCTGCCGGCCTATCGCTCCATCTATCATGACATAGATTACACCTATACCGGCGCCACCGGCCGTCCCCTGACCAAGCCCTACAACTCTTCCCAGGAAGCACCCATGAGTAAGGCCGAAATCAGAGAATTCCTCTTTAACCATCACCTGCTGCCGGATGATCTGGCCGCGGCCAGAATCGAGATGAGGGTGTCGGCATGCGCGTCCTGATCCTGGGAGGCGACGGCTACCTGGGCTGGCCCACGGCCATGTACCTTTCCCGGCGGGGCCATGAAGTGGCGGTGGTGGACAATTATTTCCGTCGCCGGGCCTGTATTGAACTCAACCGGGAGCCGCTGATGCCTGTGCCCAACCTGCATCAGCGGGCGGCCATCTGGGAGGCCCACAGCGGCCAACGCGTCGGCGTCCATATCGGCGATGTCTGCGATTATCCCTTTCTCCGCCAGGTGTTTCAGGACTTCCAGCCGGAAGGCGTCATCCATTATGCCGAACAGCCGGCCGCACCCTATTCCATGATGGGACATCGCCAAGCCATCTTCACCATCACCAATAACTTGGTGTCCACCGCCAACGTCATCTACGCGGTCAAGGAGACCGCCAGCAACTGCCATATCGTCAAACTGGGCACCATGGGTGTCTATGGCACCCCCAACATTGACATTGAAGAGGGCTACCTGGAGGTGGAGCACAAAGGGCGGAAACATACCTTCCTCTACCCGAAAACCCCGGGCTCTCTCTACCACCTGACCAAGGCCCAGGACGGCGATCTGCTCTATTTTTACTGCCGCATGTGGGGTATCCGGGTCACCGACCTTAATCAGGGGCCGGTGTACGGCATCGTCACCGAAGAATCACAACAGGACGAACGGCTCTATTCCATTTTTAACTACGATGATATCTTCGGGACGGTATTAAACCGGTTCCTGGTGCAGGCGGTGGCGGGAGTGCCGTTGACGGTCTACGGCAAGGGCGGGCAGATCCGGGGGTACCTGAACATCAAGGATACCATGGCCTGCGTGGAGCTGGCCCTCCTGCATCCGGCTGACGCAGGTCAATATCGGGTGTTTAACCAATTCGTGGAAACCTTCAGCGTCAACGATCTGGCGGCCAAGGTGCAGGAGGCCGGTCGGGAGCTGGGGCTCCGGGTAGAGATCAAGCATATCCCCAACCCCCGCCTGGAGGCGGAAGAACACTACTACAACCCAGCTCATACCGGCCTGCTCGCCCTGGGATTGCAACCGCACTATCTGGATATCGCCACGCTGCAAGAGATGCTTCGCACTGTCTCCAGATACCGCGACCGCATTGATTCTCAGCTCATCTTCCCGCAAGTGTCATGGTAGGGAAGCAGACCGCCGTTTCTCGCCAGGGAGGTCTCTGGCAGCAATTGCGGCAGGTCGGCGGTATGGCGAGATGCTAACAGAAGTGGACGGCGTCGGGCCAGACATGGACGACGGGAGCAGAGATGAACTTGGCTGCGGTTCTCTTGCCTTACCTGTTATTGGTTACGTTCGGCGGCACCATTAAGACGTTTGACTCTAACAAGATCAAAGCGATCAACGAGTCGCCGTATCAGGGCGTGGCAGTAGCCCTGATTGACGGCGACGATCCGGAGGTCTATACAATCAAAGATTTTCAGGAAGCAGTAAACCGCATCAAGGCCGATTGCCGCAAACATATCTGGCCATGGGTCTTTTTCAACCGCATGATCGGCTATAATCCGGAGGGTACGAATAACCGGCGCGGCGACAAACCATATTTCCGGAAGATCAAGGGCATAGATCTATATGATGAAGCCGGAGCGTTATCAGATTTTCTGCATCATTTCCGCCTGGCACTCCGGGTCGCCAAAGATCTGGGCTCGCCGGGGGTGTTTATTGATCCCGAGTCGTACAATAACTACTTGAATTATCAGCTTACCTATGTGGCGGAACAACTAGGCCGGACGCCGGAAGAAACCAAAGAGAGGATGCAGGCGGTGGGTGGAGAAATAATTGACGTGGTGGCCGCCGAGTATCCCCAGGCCATCCTGTGGTTTGGCTTCACCGGCTTGGCAACCCCGCTACAGTTAGCCAAAAGAGGGGAACAGAAGGAGCTGTTGTCGCCTGCTTTCATCGTTCAGGGGATGCTGGCTAGAGCTAAGGAACTGGGACTCCCGGTCAAGATTGTCAGCGGCGGCCAGGTGTCTTTAGGATACTGCCAGGAATCGCTGGCAGGGTTGCAAACCACCATCCAGACCCGGCAACAACAGTTTGCCCCCTGGCTGTCAACCTATCCCCAGTTGGCCTTAGCCGGCACCATCGCCCCCTGGGCCGACGCCCGCCGGAAAAGCGGTTGGCTGTTGAAAAGGAAGTGTGGTCAGGCCACAATGCAAAACCTGGATGACTTTAAGCCCCTCTTCCGGGAACTATTGCAGACCTACCGATATATCTGGATTTACGCAGCCGGAGCCGCCGGTTATGACCCTTATAGCCAGGCGGCGCAGCCCTATAATGCGGCGCTGCGGGACGTATTGCAGTCCTTGCAGGCGGCTCATTAACGAGCAGACTCAGGCCCGACGGCCTCAAGCGATCAAGAGGTTTCCATGGAATTAACCACCCTGCAGGACAAGATAGCCAAGAGTAAAGCAGTGCTTGCCGAAGCCCTGGAGCGATTCCCGAACCGGATTGCTGCGGCTTGGACAGGAGGCAAAGATTCTACCCTCACCCTCCACCTGCTGAGGGAAATCGGGAAAGGGCGGATCACCATTCCGGTGCTGAACATTGATACCAGCGTCAAATTCAAAGAGATCTACGAATTCCGGGACCGCTTGGCCCAAGAATGGCAGTTGGATCTGATCATTGAGAAGAACGAAGAAGCCCTGGCTACTATCAAGATCGCGGCGAATAAGGAGGAATGTTGTCTCCGATTGAAAGCCGAGGTCATCGGTCGGGCCATAGAAAAATATGGTTGGCAGGCCCTCATCACCGGGATGCGCTGGGACGAACAGCCGGAGCGGGCCCGGGAAGATTACTTTTCGCCGCGGCCGCAGCCGCCCCACACCCGCGTGCATCCCATCCTTCACTTCACCGAGTTGGATGTCTGGCAATACAATAAAGAATACAACGTACCCTATTGTATCCTGTATCGCCGTGGCTATCGAAGCCTGGGTTGTGCTCCCTGCACCAAACTGGGGGTTCCAGGCCAGCCGGAACGTGCCGGCCGAGACCAACAGAAAGAAGAACTCATGAAAAGATTGCGTTCCATGGGCTATTTTTAATGAGCTTGGCCCCGATTTTAAAAAGAGTAGCGACAGACTCTTCCCTCACGTTAATATTGCGTATTGTCGGCCTGTTGCTGAGCTACTGCCTGAGCCTGGTCCTGGCTCGTCTCTATGGCGCCGGAGAGATGGGCGCCTATTTCCTGGCAATCAATCTACTGAGCATTCTGTCTGTTGTTTGTTGTTTGGGATTGGACATCGGGTTGCTCCGCTTCACCGCCGCCCTTCAGGCCAAAGGGGCCCTGGGGACTCTGCCGGGGATTTTCTGGCCTGCCTGTGGCTTGGTGGTGTTGTTGGGCTTGCTGGCCGGTTTGGGTATGTATGCCGGTCAGGGTTGGCTTGGCAGGTGGTTTCATTCTCCCAGTCTGGAGTCTATCCTCGTTTTTGCCGCTCTGGCGCTGCCATTGCTGCTTCTTTATCGTCTGTGCAGCGAGACCGTACGAGCTCTGGGAGGCATACGGTGGTTGAGTCTGGAAGAAAACCTACTGTCTCCGGCGCTCTTCTTGGTTTTGATCATCACTTTGGCCTTGTACAGTCCTGGTTTGATGACCAAGATCCGGGTCCTGGGACTGGCGCTGTTCAGCAAGATTCTGTTTGCGATTACTTTTCTGGCGGTCTGCCTGAAATTACTCTGGCCTTCTGCGCCCACCAAGACTGCAGCAGCATCTTTTCGTGACCTGCTCAGCTATGGCTGGCCCATTTATCTGACGGCGCTCATCGGCCTGACCTATGTCTATTTAGATAGTCTATTCTTAGGATTGTTCACCTCGCCGGAGGATGTGGCCTATTATGGTGTCGCCACCAAGTTGGCGCCTCTGGTCAGTTTTCCCCTGGTGGCAGTGAACGCCGTTATTCCACCGCTCTTTGCCTCGCTGTTTGAGCAAGGCAACCTGCGAGATTTACAGATGCTGGCCCAGACAACGGCTCGCTGGATGTATTATTTTGCTTTGCCGGCGGCCACGATACTCATCCTCCTGGCTCCGGAACTTCTGGGATTGTTTGGCCGTGATTTTCTCAAGGCCAGGGTTCCTTTGACCATTCTGGCCATGGCCCATCTTATCAACGTGGCCACCGGCTCCGTGGGGATCATTCTCCAGATGACGGGACATCAGAAGGAAATGATGCGGCTGCGCCTCCTGGTGGGTTTGGGCAGCCTGATACTCATGCCGGTGTTAGCTGCTGCTCTAGGGATCAACGGCATTTCCATCGCCAACGCCCTGTCCCTCATCAGCATCAACGTGTTGATGGGATGGTCGGTGTGGAAGTGTTTACAGATCAAGGCTTTTGTTCTGGGGGCCAAATGGGCTTACGGGGGCGTCCTCTTGGGAGGAGCCTTCTTTCTGGCCGTCAAGCCAGTGCTGGGGGTTGCCGGTGCCACTGCCATCTTTGTGCTGGGCTATCTTTCCTGCACCGCTAGACCGCTCAAATACGAGTTCGGCCTCCTAAGAATCAGGCGAGTCGGAGAATGACCACCAAACTGCCCAACATCATTCTGATTGTTATGGATACGGCCGGAGCTAAGCACCTGTCCCTCTACGGCTACGGCCGCAACACGACCCCCAACTTGGAACGCCTGGCAGAACAGGGAACGGTCTATGGCCGTTGCTATGCCCCGGCATGTTGGACCACCCCGTCCCACGGTTCCCTGTTTACCGGCCTCTATCCCGCCCAGCATGGTGCTTATGAAGGTCATTACCTCCTGTATGAAAATGTGCAACATCTGGTGCCGGTGTTAAAGATGATGGGATACCGGACGTACGGGATTTCTTCCAACTATCTGGTGGCGCCGGCTTCGGGTATGTGTCGAGGCTTTGATCATTTTGTTGATTTCGGTTCGGGGTTCTTCAATCTTTTCGGCCCCAACAGACCCGTTCGGGAAAATGACTTCGCCCAAAAACTGGCGGCTCAGTCCGACCTCTCAATGCTTGAGAAAGTTATCTTCCTAAGCAAGTACCTGGGTGAGAGCGGGAACTATCGACAGGTGTTTGAAAAAATCTGCGATAGCCTGAAAAAACGCCTCAGCTACACCCTGGACTCCGTCTTTGGCCTGAGCCCCATCACCTATTCGGCTCGCTATACTGAAAAAACCGCCCATCTATTCAAAAAAGTGGTTCAGGAACTGTGCGCTAAAAAAGAACTTCCCTTCTTTTTTTTCATTAATTTCTTAGAGCCGCATCAACTTTATTGTCCTCCAACGCGGTTCCGGAAATATTCAAAAAATAGAGATAGACAGCAAAATAGAATAGGGGAATTTTATTATATAAAAGATAATGATAAGATATCTAATCTTATGGAGATATATACTAATCTCTATGATGACGAGATATATTATTTGGATCACGTAATCAATGAGCTTTGGTCTGCCTGCAATGATCTGCAATTATTGGAAAATACTATCTTTATAATTACGAGCGATCATGGAGAACATTTCGGCGAGAAAGGTCATTACGGCCATGAATTATCGCTTTATAACGAATTGATCCAGGTGCCGCTCATCATCAAATATCCGGCCGGTATGGCGCCCAAGGGGTGGGAAGATCGCCTGGTCTCTTTGAATGATCTCTATGCCACCCTCCTGGATGCCGCTGGCGCGCCGCTCCCATGTCCTGACAGCTCCATATCTTTGCTCAACGGCCAAAAAAGAGAGATCGTCTGCAGCCAGATCGTCAATCCGGACATCTGGTCCGCCCCTCTCCAGGCAAAGCGGCAGACAGACCCCAAAGGAGCCAAGTTTTCCCCGCCGGTGCTGGCCGTGATTACAGCCAACGGCAGGAAAATAATTGAACATCAGGACGGCGGTCTGGAGATTTACGATCTGAGCAAGGACCCCCATGAGCAGCATGATCTCGCCCCCGAGCTTCCGCCCGCAATCCTGGAGCAGTTAGCTCAGTTCATGATGCTGCAGAGGGAGGCCACCGGCTTCAATGAAGCCGTCGACGGAGCTTGGCTCGCGGCAAGACCTGAGGTGCTGGGAGGCTGAGCGTACTATTGCCGGGAAGGCCAGGAAATCTGTCTTAGAGAGATAATGCGACGATCCACATGGGTAAGGATGTGATTTTAATAACCGGCGGGGCCGGCTTCATCGGCAGCAACCTGGTCAGGTACCTGGACTCGGCAGGATATTCTCTGAGAATTTTGGATAATTTCAGCGCCGGCAGGGCCAGCGATCTCCAGGATCTGCCCGTGGCCATCCACTCCGGCGATATCCGTAACCGGCAGGAGGTAGACAGCGCCGTAGCCGGGGCGCGGCAGGTGATTCATCTGGCCGCCCATACAGGGGTCCTGGATTCGATTCAAGACCCTGAAACCAATATGGATATCAACCTGAGGGGCACCCTCCATCTCCTGCAGGCGGCGGTGCGGCACGGGGTGGATCGTTTCATTTTTGCGTCCACGGGCGGCGCCATTGTGGGGGAGGTGGAGCCGCCGGTGCATGAAGACATGGTGCCGCGGCCGATTTCCCCCTATGGCGCCAGCAAACTGGCCGGAGAAGGCTACTGCGCCGCCTTTTGGGGGAGCTATGGCCTCAAGACCGTTGCCCTGCGCTTTACCAATGTCTATGGGCCGTATTCGTACAATAAAGGCAGCGTCATTGCGAAATTCTTCCGTCGGGTGCTGGCGGGAGAAGACTTGATAATCTACGGCGACGGGGAACAGACCCGAGATTTTGTCTATGTAGGTGACATTGCCCGAGCCATCGCGGCCGCCCTGGAGAGCCCCCTCCCTTATGGTCAGCCCATCCAGCTGGGGACGGGTTCCGAGACCAGCATCAACGCTCTGGTGGCCGCCATGCAGGGGGTGGTGCAAGAGGTCCCTTTCCCTCCGGTGCGCCATGTCCCTGCGCCGCCGGGAGAAGTGCGACGCAATTTTGTCTCTTTACAGCGGGCCGAGCACTATTTGGATTTTGCTCCCCAAGTCAGTCTGGAAACCGGTCTCGAACTCACCTGGGCTTGGTTCCGGCAACACTGGCCATGCCCGTAAGTTCCTCAGGTTTAAATGGGACTTTTTTGCCCCCAAGGAGCCGAGGTTGATGTTACCGGGAACATGCGGGAGGAGAACGGCCCGGCAATGTTATCATTGCTAGATGACAAATAGATCATGGCGCAATTATTTCTCTTTCTTTATCCTTTTTCTTATATATTAACTTTTGCTGACCTAGGTATTCCTGGCACGATAGATCAATGGGTCGTTATTTTAGGAGCTTTCTTTTTATTCTTTGACAAATCATTGCATCAAAAGCTTTCTAATGTTAATCTAAATCATGTTTATTTTCTTTTGTTTGTCTATTATTTATATATATTGTCTTCATCTATATCTATTTGGCTTAGCCCGTTATCAGATATTTACTCTCTCTATCACATGATAACCATATTAGCTAAGATTGGCATCTCATTTTTTGTTTATTACGCAATAAGATCATATAATGATTTGAGATTGTGTTTATATTCACTAATTTTATTCAATGCGGTCTCTATTGTAATAATTATATTATTTATATATAGTTTTAACGACATATTTTTTATGCGCAGCGATGTGGTCACTTATAATCCTTTGTTATTAAATAGCATTTTTCATAATCCTAACATTTTAAATCGGGCAGTCTTGCTGACAATGCCAATAATTTATATTTATTCGTTTTTTTTAAAAATTAATCTTTTGAAAATAGCAACGAGAATAGTTGTTTTCTTCTGCTTTTTGTTGCCGATCATTGGCATTTCCAGGATGGCCATGGTGGCCATGATTCTCATCATGCTGGCAATGTTTTGGTTTATGCGCAAGAGGCTGATGATTTTATTAACCCTACCAGTTTTCATCATTGCCTTGATGATACCTGCGGTTCACGACCGCGTGCAAGATGCGTTGGAGAGGGGTTATGCCGTAGGTCAGCGCCAGGAAACAGCAGAAATCAGTCTCCAGGTTATTAAAGACAACCTGTTCTTCGGGCTTGGCAAAAGAACTGTATTGGCCGCAATGGAACTGCAATATGGTCCTGTAAAGGGTAAAGATCGCCGCATTATTTATGAACACAATATGGTATTGTCAATGCTATTAGAAGATGGCATTATAGGTTTTTCCTTGTTTCTCTTATTGTGCATTATATACATATATGTTATCATGAATAACATTTATAATTTAACCAACCCGTTTTTTCACAATATTCTCGTTGCCTGTTTATTAGGTTTTCTCGGATTTATGTTGACAACCCTGACGGGTGGAACAATAGGGGAGAATATCTTTTGGTATCAGATCGGCCTTTCAATGGCTATCATTAAGTTGGGTCATAATTATCAATATGTCAGTATCTCCGATTATTAATCTCATATTTTTAGGTAATATCCCGGCAGAGAAAAACAGGGGCATCTATCAACGCCTCTCATGTTTATCATCCGCATTTAATGTCAACTTAATTACTTTAAATGATACGTCAATAGATCAAGATCTTGCAAGTAAGATATCCATATATCGATTCCCTTATAACATAGGTAAATTTCAAAAGTATATATTTTCCTTATGGTTTTTAATATTTTTGGCTAGGAAACGAGGCCTCAGGCATAATCACATTATCTACACAATTAATCATCAACAATACCTGCTAGGATATTTATCAAAGATATTATTTCAAACACAATGGATAACAGATTTTTTCCATAGCCCATTTTATCGGATTGATATTATTACTGATATTAAGCATTTTCCCTCAGTGATTTATGATAAATTATTAATCAAGATATTTAAAAAGATATTGGGTCGCGTGGATTTAGCCGTAGTCATGGCTCATTCAAGAAACGAAGGCTTTGCAAGATTATTACATGATAAATTTAATGTTGATATGAATAAAATTATTGCAATCCCAGACGGTGTTGATCTTTCTTATGTATATGAAATTGTCAAATATAATTTGAATTATAAATCTGATCAGGGCGATATCAAATTAATCCATGTAGGTTCTATTAACCCAAAAAAGTTCCTTTGGGGATTAAACTTATTAAGTGAGGCGAAGCAAGCAGTTCCCCAATTAAAACTCATCATCGTTGGCGATTATACATCTGAACGCACCACTAAGACGCAGATATCATCATGGCTCAAAGCTAACGCTGATTGGGTAGAATACCATGGCTGGATAGAGCACAGAAAAGCGTTAGAACAGATAGCCAGAGCTGACATTGGTCTTTGTATTTTAGATGATTCCGTCTTGGACTACAATTACTGTCACCCTAACAAAATATACGAATATATGGCATTACAAAAAGCTGTTCTTGCTCCAGATTTAGAAGGTATCAGAGGCATAATTAGGCATGGAGAGAGTGGATTCTTATATAGATGTAACGATTCTGCAGATTTCTTAAATAAGTTATATACCCTTATTGAAAACAAAGAGTTGAGAGATAAACTATCTAAAAAGGCTAATGAAGAAATAAATAAATTTGATTGGTCAAGGCTTAATGATATTCTTGTAACTTCATTTAAGAGATTCATAGATAAAAATAAATAAGTAACTGGTTAACAATTAAGTTTTTTAGGTGACAATAAAAAGGCTGATATTATGGATGATTTAGAAAAAATAGCTTTTGAACAACTGCAATATAGCAATAATATACAGCTGCTTGTGCAGCAGCTTCATTTTGTCTATCATAATAGTCTTTTTTACCAGGAAAAATTTGAGTCGCCTAAGTTTGAGAAAATTGCTGGTAGAGATTTGGCGGAAAGTCTCACTGCACTCCCCTTCACCACCAAACAAGAACTCCTGGCGGATCAGGCCAACTATCCGCCCTTCGGCCGGTTGGCGGTCGGGGCCGACGTCGCCAAGCTCAGTAGAATCCACATCACCTCGGGCTCCACCGGCAAGCCTTTATATATTGCCATGACGGCGCGGGATGTTGAGGATACGGTGGCGGCCGGCCGCCGGGCCTTCCGCTGCGCCGGGCTTACCCCGGAGGATATGGTGGTGCATTGTCTCAATTACTGCCTTTGGGCTGGCGGCGTTACCGACCATCTGAATCTCGAGGCTACCGGTGCCACCGTCGTGCCTTTCGGCGTGGGCAATTCCAAGAAGCTCATCGAGACCATCCTGCAGTTGCGGCCGACGGCCATTTCCTGCACCCCCTCCTACCTGTCGGTGTTGGAACTGCTGCTCCAGAAGGAATTCCATCTGACCCCCCGAGATCTGGGGTTAAAAAAGGCCTTCCTGGGGGCAGAAGGCGGCCTACAGAATCCGGCGGTACGGGCCAGGATTGAAGAGACGTGGGGGCTTCAGGCCATTGACGCCAACTACGGCATGGCCGAGGTCCTGAGCATTTTCGGCGCCGAATGCCCGGCACGGCAGGGGCTGCATTTTCATGGCCAGGGCATTTTGTGGGTGGAGCTCATAGATCCGACTACCGGCAGGGTATTGCCTCTCGCCGCGGGGCAAGAGGGGGAGATGGTGTTGACTCATCTCCGCCGGGAAGCTCAGCCTTTAGTACGCTACCGCACCGGCGACATCATCAAGATTGTGGGAACGGAGCCCTGCACCTGTGGCCGCCATTCCTTCCGGTTTCTGGTGATGGGGCGAGCCGACGACATGATTACCGTGCGAGGGGTCAACGTCTACCCCGATGCGGTGGCGAACCTGATCGGACAGCAGCCGCAATGGTTCAGCGGCGAGTTCGAGATCATCGTTGATGCACCTCCCCCCATCGAACGACCCTTGTTGCGGGTAGAATTGGCTGCTGCCGATTTGGGGGAAGGTTCTCAAGAATTGGCGGAATATCTTTTGGCGCAGTGTCGGACCAGGTTGAATTTTACGCCACGGTTGGAGTTTTTGGCCTTTGGCCGGTTTCCCCGGAGTGAGGGGAAGACCAGGCGTCTCAAAAGGACATATTAGTGCTTGATCGTCAACACCGGAAAGAAGGGGGGGCTATGGCACGACTCACGGCAGCGGCGATTGCCGCGTGGCTGAACCGGCCGTTGCAGGGACAGGATGGCATTATCGCCAAGCCGGCCGATCTCAGTGATTGCGGACCGGGCGACTTGGTCTGGGTAAAGAGTTATACGCCGGAGCGGCTTAATATTCTGGAGACACAGCGCCCGACATTGGCCATTTGCGACCCGGAGACGGCCCGACTCACCACGGTGAGCCACATCGTCACCACCAACCCTCGTCTCGATTTCATCAAGGTCATTAAACAATTTTTCTGGCAGGAGCCGGAGCCGTATATCCATCCCAGTGCCATCATTGAACCGGGGGCGCAGCTGGGGGTTGGTGTGAGCATCGGCGCCTATGCCCGCATCGGTCCGCAGGTGGTGGTGGGCGATCATTGCCGCATCGGTTCCGGGGTAGCCATCGAAGGCCGGGTTTCCCTGGGACGGGGTTGTGTTATCAAAGCCAACAGCGTGTTGGGAGGGCAAGGATTCGGGTTTGAATACGACGGAGACGGTAATCCGGTACATTTTCCACATTTGGGTCAGATTATCATTGAAGATGAAGTGTGGTTGGGAGCCTGTACGACGGTAGAGATCGCCACCCTGGGAGTTACTCGCATCTGTCGGGGTGCAAAGGTAGATGATTTGGTCCAGGTGGGACACAATGTCACGGTGGGTCCCAATACCTTGATCATGGCCAACAGCATCATCTGCGGCGGGGTGAAGATTGGGGAGGGCTGCTGGATTGCCCCCAACAGCGTCATCAAAGGACAGCTGCGAATCGGCAATCGGGTCACCGTGGGGCTGGGGGCCGTCGTGTTACGGGATGTGGCCGACGACCTCGTGGTGGCTGGGGTGCCAGCCAAACCCCTCAAACCGAAAGCTTAACGGGTGTGGGCCGGATCCGGCCTGGGGGAGGACTTCATGTACCGCATCAAAAAGTTTGATGTTCACGCCTCAGAGATCGCCGAATTTCTCAATAAGAAGCTGCAGGGGGAGGATTTTGTGTTAAAAAGCCCTCGCTCTCTGTTGACCCCTGCCTCTCTGGACCGATTGCCCCGCTTGCAACAGAATGGAGAAAAAATCCTCCTCATTGCAGACAAGCCATTGCCCGAGCTGGTGCCGGCCGGTTATATCGCCTCGGAGCGGCCGGAATTGGATCTGGCTTATGTTTTGCGGGAATTTTTTGCCACGCTCCCCATTCATCGGATCCATCCGACGGCGGTGATCTCGGAGGAGGCCTCCTTGGGGCGGAATGTGATGGTCGGCGCCCATACGGTCATCGGTCCGGAGATCACGATCGGGGACAATACCCGCATTTTCAACAATGTGGTGTTGCATGGGCCCATATCCATCGGCAAGTCCTGCGTCATCAAAGATGGCGCGGTAGTGGGGAGTGAGGGTTGGAGCTTTTTTAAGGATGAAGACGGCAACCTCTTCCATCCGCCGCAATTAGGCCGGATTATCATTGCCGACCGGGTTTGGATCGGTGCCAATAGCACCATTGAGAGGGCTATGCTGGATGATACCGTGATCGGCACAGATGTGAAGATTGACGATCTGGTCCATATCGGTGGCAACTCGGCCATTGGTTCCCAGAGCGAAATTACGGCGGGAGCCGTCATCGCCTCTAACGTTAAGATCGGAGTCCGGGTCAGGATCGCTCCCAACGCGGTCTTGCGGGAAAATATCACCGTCGGTGACGATGTGTTAATCGGGCAGGGAGCAGTGGTCATCGAGAGTCTGGCCCCGGGCGGAGTCTATGTGGGCAGTCCGGCCCGCTTCCTGAGGAAGCTGGTTAAAAAAGGGGAGGAGAATGAATAGCACGGCTTTCCCGGAGAAAATTACCCGTTACCTACGGGAGAAGTTGGCCTTTCTGCAATCCCATTATGGTGAGGATAGCAAGGAATACCAGGGACTTGCCCGGCAGTATGTCAGGAGCGCGGCGGAGGGGGTTGAATCCAAGGAACAGGGTCTTAAGCATTATGAGGCGCATGTGGAGGTCGCAGCCTCCGAGTCGGAGTTGCCAGGTCTGGAAAGGCTTTACGGCAAGGTCATTGTGGTGGAGCCGACCTTGATCTGCCTGGCCCATTGCCGCTACTGCTTGAGGAGCAACTATGCCAAGCATACCCTCAGCGAAAAACAGTTGATCGAGGCGGCGAAATACTGTGGCAGCAACGGGAACCGGGAAACCCTGAACGAGATCCTGGTGACCGGGGGGGATCCCCTGTTGGTGCCCCAGAGGTTAGAGGTGTTTTTAAATGCCCTGATCGAGTATGCGCCCAATATCAAGACGGTGCGCATCGGCACGAGAATTATGGGGCAGGATCCCGCCCGGGTAGACGAAAATGTCGAAGGCATCTTCAAAAATAAGCCCTCTCTGCGGTTTGAAGTGGCCACGCAGATCAACCATCCCATTGAGTTCTTCCCGGAAGTGGAAGCAGCCTTTGCCAAGCTGCTCAGCTTTGGCGTGAAAATATATTCCCAGAATGTCTTGCTCAAAGGCGTCAATGATGATGTCGATACCTTGGTGGAGCTCTACAATAAAATGCGGGCCAATAATATCGAAGCCCACTATCTTTTTCATTGTATACCGTTAAAAGGCATCGGGCATTTGCGTACCAGTGTGGCCCGAGGGCTGGAACTGGCCAAGCAATTGACCTGCTCCGGCAAGATTTCGGGGCGGGCCAAACCCATGTATGCGGCGATGACCGATATCGGCAAGATCACGTTTTATGACGGCGTTATCTTAGACCGTCGGGATAATCAATTGTTATTGCAGAGCAGGTATCGCCTGCAGGAGCGGCGGGCTTGGAACCCTTCGTGGCAACTGCCGCCCAACGCTGAGGTGGATGGCGACGGTTACCTGCGGGTTTGGTACGTAGACGGGCAGGACTAAGGTTGCCGGGAAGGTTGCTGATGAGCTACGGTCAACGGAACCGGACCGTGCCGAAACACTGATGAGGGGTTTATATGGAAATTCATCCGATCAGAATCACAGACAAGGGCGAAGACAGGTTTGATCTGGAAGAGTATTGTGATATCCTCCTGCAAGCTCTGGAACAGGGATTTGCTTTTCAAACTTTTTCGGATTACTTGGAAAATCCCAAAAACAAGGTCATTCTTCTCCGGCATGATATTGATGTCAGCTTAGAATATGGCATGCAGATGGCCAGGATTGAGCAGCACCTGGGCATAGTGTCAACATTTTTCGTCCGGCTGCATTCCTACTTCTATAATCTTCTGGAAGAAGAGAACATGAAACGCCTGGCGGAATTAGCTGAGATGAATTTTGAGGTGGGAATCCATCAGGAAATTTACAAGTTCACTGCCGATCGCCAGGAATTGATCGAAATCTTGAAGATAGAAAAAAAATTGGTGGAGGCCATTATCGGTGCGCCGATTTTCGGCGTGGCCACCCATTTGCCGAAGAAGAACGTTATCAAAATGACCCCTGATTTCTTGGCCGAAGCTGGCTTCCGTTATCGTCCGGGCAGCGAAATTTTTAATCAGGATGCCATCTTTATCTCTGATTCCAACAAAAGGTGGAAGAAGTATTCTTTCCGGGAAGCCTTGGCAATCTCTGACAAGATCATTGCGAACATCCATCCGGTCTGGTGGGCTGGGAAGTTCACGGACCACACCGGTCTGATCAAACTCTTGGGGGCAGGCAAATAGCTCCAGCTGAATCTGCGGCCCCCGAGGCTTGGTCGGGAATAGTGCGGTATGAGCTCTGTTAGTTCTGGACCAATCTCCAGACGTTGTCTGTTTATCATCTTTGATGAGGAGTTGTCTCCCCGACAGCGGCTGCTGGTGCGATCCCTCAAGCAGACAGGATGGTCTATCTCGGTGTTGGCTTGGGATAGGCAAGGAGAGGCGGCGCCCGTTGCAGATAACGACGTAGACGACTGGCGATGGATACGGTTGCCGGCGCCTTCGTGGAGCCCCAGGCTGCTGTTTCGCCTGCCACACTACTATATCCTGATTATCATGGCCCTGCGAGAGAGTGGGGGCTTTGGGTTAATTGTTCTGACCCATTTTTTCCTCCTGCCGTTGGCCTTTTTTCTGCCGGGGAAGAAGCTTTACGACGACGCCGAGATGTATCAGGTCGTCCTATCGTTCTACGGCGGTCTTTTCCAGCCTCTGTTGCTGCGCCTCCTTCCATTGCTGGTGGGAATCTTGGTTACCCGGGTGGACGGCGTCACCTGCATAGATTCCCGGGGAGGCTGGTTAGAAAAATTTTATCGGCGATGGTCCAAGCGGGTGCAGGTATTGTGGAACGTCCCGGCCCGTAGTTCGGAAGGGGCTGGGGTGGCGCCACCTGCCACTGACCCCCTGACTGGGCGGCGTCTCGTTGCCTATGTGGGTGGTCTCATGAAGGAAAAAGGCCTGCGGGTGGCCTTGGCCGCCGCGGCGCAGGTACGGCATGTCTACCCGCATGTGCTCTTTGTTTTTATAGGGGCCATGAAGGATGAGGCCGAGGAGATCCGGCGGCTCATCGAGTCCTTTGGCGTGCACGATCACGTCATGTTTTTCGGCCCCAAGCCGTATGCAGAGATGTTGCAGTACCTGCAACTGGCTGAGATCGGCCTGGCTCTGTATCAGAGCGAGTTCAACTCGCCGACTTTCTCGACTTCTCTAGTCTCTGGGACCAGCGCTCGGAAATTCTTTACCTATATGCAGGCGGGAATTCCTTGCATCGGTCCAGAGTTCGGTGAACTGGGTGCGGTGATAAGGGAGACCGGAGCCGGTCTGTTGGTTGACACCACCGATCCAATGGAGGTCGGCCAAGCCATTCTCTATCTTCTGGACCACCCGGAGGAGGCGAAGAGGATGGGGGAAAGGGGCAGGGCAGCATTTCTGGCGAAGTATAACTGGGAAGCGGAAGAGCAGAAGTTTCTGGGCTTCTTATCGAAGGTGATGGACGACTCGGCAGCGTAGCCTCGTCTGGCACGCAAAAAAGCCAGGATAGATGGCTGCCGCACCAAGGCCGGATCGAAGAAAATATCCCTTTGGAGGTAGGATGGCAGATTTTTACTGGGAGAGTGGAGCCGATTGTCAGATCCAGCCCGGCTGTCAGATAGGCTTGCAGTATCGTCCTGATTGTCAGCCCGTCCGGTTGGGGAAGGGCGCACGGATTCGAGCCGGAACGATTATCTATGCCGATGTGGAGATTGGAGATGATTTCCAGACCGGCCATCATGTGATGATTCGCGAAAAAACCGTTATCGGCAATCATGTCGTGGTGGGCACCAACACGGTTATCGACGGCCAGGTGACCATTGGTGATTTTGTGAAAATTGAATCCAACTGTTATATACCGACCCATGTTACCATCGGCACCCGGGTGTTTTTTGGTCCCAATGTAACCCTCACCAATGACCGTTACCCGTTAAAATTGCGGGACAGCTACAAACCTGAGGGGCCCATCATTGAAGATGGCGTTACCCTGGGTGCCGGTGTCGTGGTCTGTCCCGGCGTGCGCATCGGTCATGATTCTTTTGTGGCCGCCGGCGCCGTGGTGACCAAGGATGTGCCGCCCTTCAGTATGGTAATGGGGGTGCCGGGGCGCATCAGCCCCCTGCCGGAGAAACTCCGGGAACGAAATTTAGCCCTGTCATGGAGAAAATATTTACATGCAGAAACTTAAGATCGGCATTATCGGCTGTGGGAAACAGGCACCGAAACACATCAGCGGTCTCCGGAAGATTCCTGGCGTCGAACTGGTCTTGGCTGATATCAACCCTGCCCTGGCTGAGACCCTGGGTACCAAGGAGAAGGTACCCTGGGCCAGCCAGGTTGACGCTATCTTTGCAGACCGAGAGATTCAAGGGGTTGACATCTGTACCCCCACTCACACCCATTTTGACCTGATTCAGCGGGCGGTTGAGGCCGGCAAGGACTTCTTCTGCGAAAAGCCTCTCTGCAGCACCCTGGAAGAAGCCAAAGCCATCAAAAAGTTGGTGGACAGTTCGGGATGTATCGCCATGGTGGGCTATATCTACCGGTTTGCGCCGGCTTTCGAATTGGCCCAACGGATCTTTGAAGACGTACCGGTGGCTGGCGAGAGCATGGTGCTGGGCAAGATCTTTTCTGCCTATCTGCGTCTGGGCGGTCGCGGTGGCCACCAGTTATGGAAGCACCGGAAAGAGACCGGCGGCGGCGCCAGCAACGAGATGCTGGTACACATGGTGGACTTGGCCCTCTGGTTTTTCGGTCCCCCTGCCCAAGTGGAGATGGTAACCTCAGATCTGTTGCGGCCGGTGCGGCCGATCCAAGGCCAGGAGGAGGCGGTGGATGCCGAGGACTTTGTTGTGGCCCGGCTGCGGACCCACAGCGGTGTAGACGTGTGGTGCCAGGCTGATTTGATTACGCCGGCCTTTACGCAGTTCATCGAAGTTCAAGGCGAACACGGCACCTTCATGGCCTCCATCCAGAAGGAGATGCCATCGTTTATTTTTTGCACCCGGGATGTCTTGGGCTACCCGGCCGGCCGGACAACCTTCGATTTTGGCTATCACAATCTGTTTGAGGCGCAGATGGCGGAATTCGCCCGGGCGGTCCGCTATCGGCAGCAGCCACGGCGCTGTACCATCGAGGATTCCATGCTATTGTTGGATGTATTTGAAAAACTCAATCATAGGAAGGCAGAATGAAGAAAATTGACATAGCGGCCATTAAGTTAACGGAACCGGAGATCGAGGCTGCCGTACGGGTGTTGCGGTCCGGCGCCTTGCGGCAGGGTAAGGAATGCAATGCCTTTGAAGAGGAGTTCGCTGCCAAGGTCGGGGCCAAATATGCGGTGACCAGCGCCAATGGGTCGGCTGCCCTGCATTTGGCCTATCTGGCTTTTCTCCAGCCTGGGGACGAAGTGCTGGTGCCCTCGTTTACCTTCATCGCCACGGCCAGCATGGTGACCATGACCGGCGGCACCCCCATCTTCTGTGATGTGGACCCCAAGACCTTCTTGATGGATCTGGAGGATGCCGCCCAAAAAGTGACGCCTCGCACCCGTGCCATCGCCCCGGTGCATCTCTTTGGCAACGCCTGTGATATTGATGCCGTCCGGGCCTTTGCAGCCAAGCACAATCTGCTCATTGTCTGGGATGCCGCGCAGGCCCATGGAGCCACCTATAAAGGCAGGGATATCGGCAGCTTTGACGATTTTGTCTGTTATTCCTTCTACCCTTCCAAAAACATGTTTGTGGGCGAAGGGGGCATGACCTGCACGAACAGCCAGGAACTGGACAAAAAGATGCGCTTCATGCGTACCCATGGCCAGACCGGCAAATACCTCCATACGATGTTGGGGCTGAATTATCGGATGACCGATGTGGAGGCAGCCATCGGCCGGGAACAGCTCAAGCGGCTGGACGACATGCTGGCCATCCGCCGGCGCAATGCCGCCATTTTAAATCAGGGTCTTGCCGATATTCCCGGCATCCACCTGCAACAGATCACCCCCCAATCGGAGCACGCCTGGCACCAATACTGCGTCACGGTGGATGCCAAGGAGTTCGGCTGCGACCGGGATACCCTGGCCCAGCGTCTCCAGGAAAAAGGCGTGGCCACCGGCGTGCACTACCCCCGCGGTCTACACCAGCAGCCCATCTTTATTGAGATGTATGGTGCCGCCAGCCTGCCCCAGACGGAGTACTTGGCGGCCAATATTTTGGCCCTGCCGGTCCATCATGGTTTGAGCACCGAGGATGCCGAGTATGTCGTTGAGAGTGTCCGGGCCAGCCGTGGAGCCTAGAGCCGTTCCGCGCGTCTTGTTTTTTAGTTATCACCTGCCCAGGGATGAGGAGCCGGGGGCTTTTCGTCCCTGGATGGAAGCCCGTCTGTTGCAGAAAGCCGGTTTCGACGTTACTGTCATCACTTCCGGCATCCATTATATGACCGGGCAGGACACCCGAAAGAGCCGAGGCTGGTGTACGGAGGAATGGGCTGAGGGTATCCGCATCCTGAAGACTTGGGGGCCAACCGACTTTCGACGCTCCACCCGTGGCCGTCTGCTGCACTATCTGGCCTTCGCGTGCCTGTCGGGTTGGGCTGCCCTCACCCGGGTTGGCCGGATTGACCGGATCGTTGCCGGCACCGATCCTATCTCGATCATGCCCGTAGTCTACCTCATCTCCCTCATAAAACGGGCCTCGTTGGTATTGGACGAACGGGATCTGTATCCGGAAACCGCCATCGCATTGGGCTTATTACAGGAAAGTTGGTTTACCCGGGTTCTGTTTGCGCTGCAACAGTTTTGCCGCCGCCAGGCCCGCAGCATCTTGGCCGCAACGCCTGGCATCCGCGCAAAGCTGACGGAATACGGCCATTCTGCCAATAAGATCAAGATCTTATATAATGCCGATGTGTTCTTGCCAGAGCAGACAGCCGCACCGAAGGAAACCATTTCCCTCAGAGCAGAAACCGGCAGAACGTTTCTGGTCGGCTATGCCGGTGGGCTAGGGCAGGCAAATGACCTCTTGACGCTGCTAAGAGCGGCAAAGGCCCTCAATCACGTTGCAGAAATCGGCGTGATCATAATTGGGGCCGGCGAAACTCTACCAAGATTAAAACAATTCTGTCAAGAAAACCATCTGGACAATGTTTTTTTCCTCGGCCCCCAACCTCGCGCGGTAGCCAGGAGTCTCTTAAAACAGATGGATATTTGTGTGCAACCGGATCCTGCTCATGGCTTCTTCTCCTATGCCTTGGGGAGTAAAACTTTTGATTACCATGGGTTAGGAAAGCCGACCATCTTCTCGGGAGCCGGGGATTGTGCCAGTCTCCTTGCTGAATCGGGCGGTGGCCTGACCTTGCCGCCGGGAGACGCGCAGGCCTTGGCCGCGGCCATTCTTCAACTCTGGCAAGATGAGAAAACGCGCCGCGCCATGGCAGAGGCGGCACAAAGCTGGTTTAACCAGCATGTCTCTGTCTCGGCGGCGACGAATATCATCAAACAAGTAATGGGTTATGGGGCAGATTAACCAAGAGGCAAGACGCGTTCGCCAAGTCTATGCCAAACGGGACGCCTCCGGCAAGGCGGCTCTCTACAACTGGCAGCGTCAAGACGTTATCTATATGGTCTATCGTGACCGATCCGTGTTGGCACAGGCCTTTCACAAGCTGGGCCTAACAGATCTGTCACAGTTGCGCATCCTGGACGTAGGCTGCGGCAGTGGCGGCTGGCTGCGGCTCCTCTTGGAATGGGGAGCCAGTCCGGATCGCCTGCACGGGGTGGACCTCTTACCGGACCGGATTGCCCGGGCGCAAGATCTCTCCCCCGTCGGCATGGACTGGCGCGTGGGCAATGCCCTGGGGCTGGACTTCGCTGATGCTTCCATGGATTTATGTGCCGCAGCCACGGTCTTTTCTTCCATTTTAGAACCGTCGGCGCGTCAGGCCCTGGCCCAGGAAATGGCCCGGGTGGTTCGGCCGGGTGGTTATATCATGATTTCAGATTACGTTGTTTCCTCGCCCAGCAATCCTGATACGGTAGGCATCCCGCAGAAAGAAGTCCGACGACTGTTCCCCGCTCTGCTGCTGCGCCACAGCTTCAAGCTTATTTTTCCCCCTCCGCTGCTGCGCCTGTTGCCCCAGGGTTTATTGTGGTTGGCCCATCTCTGTGAGGTCATGCTGCCGTTTATTTGTACACACCGACTGTTTGTACTGCAAAAGTCGCTGGCCGACAGGGATAATTCTTTATAATAAAGACAGCAAGCCGGAGAGGAGGGAATTTGTTGGGCGAGGTCCAGATTCGGGTACGGTGGCAGCCTATTTCAGCATCTCCAGGAGCTTGACGGTAGTGGGGCTGAAGAAGGTCATGCCCAGGATGCCGATGGCCACCAGCAGTTTCATCCACAGGCGGATGCTCTTGAATTCGCCCTGGATCTTGGCAATCTCGATTTTCAGGTCGGACCTGACCTCGGCGATTTCAGTGCGCAGGCCAGCGATATCCCCCTTCAGTTCAGTGCGCAGATCGGCGATGTCCCCCTTCAGTTCAGTGCGCAGATCGGCGATGTCCCCCTTCAGTTCAGTGCGCAGATCGGCGATTTCGGTGCGCACATTGGCGATATCCGCTTTGGTGGCTAGTTCCAGGAGGAGATCGGCTTTGACGGCGTTTTTCTGGTTTTCAATCTTGCGGTCCAGGTCCTGGAGCACGGCCAGAAGGGGTGCCGCCTGTTGGGGCCCCAGGGCGTCTTCGATGTCTTTGGCCTGCTGATAGGTGAGCATCTGCGGGTTCTCTCAGGGTTGGTAAAAAGCTCGCAGCTGAGTTACTTTAACATCTCCAGGAGTTTGACGGTAGTGGGGCTGAAGAAGGTCATGCCCAGGATGCCGATGGCCACCAGGAGTTTCATCCACAGGCGGATGCTCTTGAGCTCGCCGTAGATTTTGGCGATCTCCGTATCAATCTTGCCGTCCAAGTGGGCGATTTCGGTGCGCAAGTTGGCGATATCCGCTTTGGTGGCCAGCTCCAGGAGGAGGTCGGCCTTGACCGCGTGTTTCTGGTCTTCGATCTTGCGGTCCAGATCCTGGAGCACGGCCAGGAGGGGTGCCGCCTGTTGGGGCCCCAGGGCGTCTTCAATGTCTTTGGCCTGCTGGTAGGTGAGCATGGCAATACTCCGGATGGGAGCTTTCTTATTGTTCTTTATAGGTTAGCAGAATAAAAAGATTTTGCCAAGAAAGAAGGCGCTGTTCATGTCAATCAGGAACCAACCCATCCTGGTCACCGGCGCTGGGGGGTTCATCGGCAGTCATCTGGCGGCACGGCTGGTGGAGCTGGGCGGCCGAGTGCGAGCCCTGGTGCGGTATAACTCCCGCAATGACTGGGGGCTGCTGGAACAACTCCCCCGGGAGGTGCTCCGGGAAATTGAGGTCATGCCGGGCGACATCACCGACCCTTTCAGCGCCCGGCGGGCGGTGCAGGGCTGCAGCCTGGTCTTTCATCTGGCGGCCCTCATTGCCATTCCTTACTCGTATGTAGCACCGGCACAATATGTCGCTGTCAATTGCAGCGGCACCCTGAACCTGTTGGAGGCAGCTCGAGCCGAGGAAGTAGCCCGTTTTGTTCATACCTCCACCAGCGAGACCTACGGCACGGCGCAGTATACGCCCATTGACGAAGCCCATCCCCTGCAGGGGCAGTCTCCCTACGCCGCGAGCAAGATCGGGGCTGACAAATTGGCTGAATCTTACCATCTGTCCTTTGACCTGCCGGTGGTGACGGTGCGGCCGTTCAATACGTATGGCCCCCGGCAATCGGCCCGGGCCGTCATCCCGACGATCATCAGCCAGGCCCTCACCGCAGACACCATCCGGTTGGGGAATTTGCAGCCCCGGCGAGATCTGACCTACGTAGAAGATACGGTAGAAGGGTTCATCAAGGCTGCCACGGCAACGACGGCAGTGGGCCGCGTAATTAATCTGGGTACCGGCAGCACGGTAAGCATCGGCGAACTGGCGGAGCTGATCCTGGAGATCCTGGGAGAGCGCAAAACCATTATTGCCGAGGCCGCCCGCACCAGACCCGAGGCCAGTGAGGTCTGGCACCTGGAGAGCAACAATCGCCAGGCCAAGGAACTCTTGGGCTGGGAACCACAGGTTCCACTACGGGAGGGGTTAACGAAGACCATTGCCTATATCCGGGCACACTTGGATCGCTACAAACCAGAAATATATAACCTCTAACCTCTGGCCACTGGCCACTGATCATTCATAACTGCCTATGTGGAAGATTCCTTTAGCCGATATTAAATTTGGCCCCGCCGAGATCACGGCGGTCACTGAGGTTCTCCAGTCCGGTTGGCTCTCCCAGGGTCCCCAAGTGGAGCGTCTGGAGGCGGCCTGCGCCGAATATCTGGGGGTGCAGCACGCCATCGCCGTGGCCAACGGCACTGCGGCTTTGCACTTGGCCTGCCTGGCCCTGGGAATGGGGCCCGGCGACGAGGTCCTCTGTCCGGCCCTGACCTTTGTGGCCACGGCCAATGCCATCGGCTATACCGGTGCCCGACCGGTGTTTGTGGATATCGGCGGCCCGACCGATCTGAACATCTCGCCGGTGGATGCGGGGGCCAAGATTGCGGCCCGTACCAAAGCCATAATGCTGGTCCACTATGCCGGCTTCCCCGTGGCGATGGCAGCCTTTCAGGAATTGGCGGCCCGCCACGGCCTGGCCCTCATCGAAGATTGCGCCCATGCCCCCGGGGCAGTATACACGACACCGCCTAGTGGCAAGCGGGTCGGCTCCCTGGGAACGGTGGCCTGTTTCAGCTTTTTTGCCAATAAAAATCTGACCACCGGTGAAGGCGGGCTGGTGGTGACCAATGATGCCCAACTGGCCGCCCGGATCCGGGCCGGGCGCTCCCATGGCATGACCACCCTGACCTGGGACCGGCACCGGGGCCATAGTTTCAGTTACGACGTGGTGGCACCGGGCTACAATTACCGTTTGGACGAAATGCGGGCGGCTCTGGGCTTGGTGCAGCTGCGCCAACTGGAGGAGACCAACGCCCGCCGCCGCCGGCTGACCGAGCTGTATTGGGAACGACTGGCCGCTATTCCCGGGCTGGTGCTGCCTTTTCGGGAGGTGCCGTTGGCAGCCTCGGCCTGCCATATCCTGCCGGTGCTCCTGCCCGCCGGAACTGACCGGCAGGGCGTCATGGCGGCCCTGAAGGAGCAGGGCATCCAGACCAGCGTCCACTATCCCCCCATCCACCGCTTCACCTACTATCAGAGCCTCTATCCGCCCGGTTATGACCACGGCCTGCCCTATACTGAAGAGGTGGCAGCCCGAGAGCTGACCTTGCCTTTGTTTCCCCGCCTCACCAGCCAGCAGGTGGCCGAGGTGGCGGCAGCCCTGAAGTCCGCCTTGATCTGAGCAAGAAAGCCGTCCCGCAGTCACCACACCTCCTTTTCTGTCTGCTCACGTTAATGGTAATTAAGTATTTTACTGGAGGAGCCGATAAGATGTCATGGAATCCTGAAAGATAGCAGTTGAACAGGAGGGAATGATGAACAGGATGGTTATTGGCCTGTTGTGTGGACTGGCGCTGTGGGGTTGCTCCCATCTGGCCGTTACTTCCTCCACCCAAATCGGCACCGATGCTCAGGGTTTTGCCGTAGGACAGTATTCCGACAGTCGTTCGGGCATGATTACCGGGACAACCTCTGGCTGGTGGGGGGGCGGCGGTGGCGGTGGTCACGGTGGCTTAGGTTTGGGCATGATGTCCTTTGGCTGGAGCACGGAGCCGCCGCCCACCCAAGGCGATCCACTGCCCTTTGCCCGGGCCGTTGCCACAATCAATTATAGCCGTCGTCTGGAACAGGTAAAATGCGATCCCGGGGCTACCGGAGGGATAAGCGAGTATACGTTTTCCGACCGGCCACTACGGCAAAGTCGCTACCAGCCCTTTGGACATATTCAGGAGTAAAGGCCGATGTCTGGCAAGAGCCTGCTGTTCCTTGTGAGCGGCTGCCTGGTCATTTCGGCCGGCTGTCTGGGCCAGCCGCCTCTCAGTCACTCCCGACAAGAAATACTCTATGAGCAGGGCAAATTACAAAAGTTTGCCTATGCTGGGGATATCTATGCCCCGGCCGGCAGTAGCGGCGTGAACCGCGCCCCCGTCTTGGAAGCCCTGAACGTTTTGAAACAGTGCGATCCGGCGGCGCTGCCTCAATTGGCAGGTTTGCCCGTCTTAGAGCCCACAGCTCCCACTAAATCCAGGCGCTATACCGGCCTGATTCAAAATCTGTCCGGCTATGACGTCACCATCCCGTCGGATAACAGCGAGGCGACAATAATTGTCCCTGCTTATGGCTGGCTGGAATATACCACTTGGCAGCCAGAAGTACGTCTCTACGGCTTCGTTGACGGCAAGCAGGTTTATTTCCAGCAGATCAGGGTCAAGCCTCGCTATTATCAATATCTCGGCAACCATTACGACTTTGTCGCCACCATCAGACCGGAGCCGTCTCCGCCGGCTGCCAAGCCGGGAACCTCCCCTCCCAGAGGTAAAAAACGCCGCCCCTCTTGAACCGGACATGACCTGCCGGCTTGTAGCGATGGAGGCTAATGATAAAAGTTTTACAGAAAGGGCGGCCATAAAAAGCAGGGCACGGCAGGCGCGATACCTTCAAATAGGGTACCAGCAAGTCGCGGCGGGGATCGTGGCCCGCAGCTCTCTGCCATACGATCTGGTTGCCGATGATACCGCTGGTTCCGGCCGGCGGCTGTTCGCAGCTCCGAAGTCGTTGACTCCACGGCAGGGAGTGCAGCAAGAAGCCCGGCGGTCAGGCGGGCCCCGGGTGGGGAAAATAGCGGTGCAAACAATCCAGAAAGGCCTGCTGACAGGGGAGCAGGACCTTAGGCCGGCGCTGCAGGATGACCAGGGTGTCGGGCGGGGCGAGCTGTGGGAAAGGGAGATAGGCCAACCGGCGGTGCCGGAGTTCCGGGAGATCGGGGCTCGCCAAGGTGGCCGGAGCCAAACCTAGACCCAACTCCACGTACAAAGCACTCAGCTCCACATTGGCCGATTCCAGAATAACATGATAGGACAGCCCCAGATGGCGGCACTGCCGCTCAATCCGGTCCCGCTGCGGCGTGCCGGCCGGGGGTAGGATCAGGGGATACCGGACTACCTCCGGCCAGTCGAGCTTGGCTGCCTGGGTGAGCGGGTGGCCCACCGGTACCAACAGGAAAGGCTCAACCGGCAGCCAGGAATGGGCGGTGAGATCGGCGGGAGCCTGGGAGGCCAGGGTGAAGCCCAGATCAACTTCGCCCTCCCGGACCAGGGCAATGATCTCCGCCTGGGGCCGGTCCAGGATGGTGAGACGCACCCCGGGCCACGCCTGCCGGTAGTCACCCAACACTCGCCGGAACAGGTGATAGATCGTCGTGAAGGGCGCGGCCAGCCTCAGGGAGCCGCCCCTCGGGTCCCTGCCGCTTTGGAGCTGCCCCTGCAGCTGTTCATAACCTAAGAGCACCGCTTCAGCAAACCGCCAGACCTCTTCCCCCGCCGGAGTCAGCCGCAGTTTCCTGCGATTGATCCTCTCCAGCAGCTGACAATCGAGCTCCACTTCCAGGGCCTTGACCTGCTGGCTCAGGGCCGATTGGCTGCGGTAGGTCACCGCCGCCGCCTTGGTAAAGCTGCCCAACCGGGCGACATGATAGAAGCCGACTAACTGTTGCCATTCCATAATCAGTAAATCTAATTAATATTAGTAAAATTATTAATTTTACTAATATTAAAATCTTGATTATCATCCAAGTCAAGAAAAATTATCGGGAGGGTGCCATGAAAGATTCCCTGTTGCCAGGCCTCAGCTATGAATTCAGTTATCAGGTGCCGTTAACCAGGACCGTGCCTTATTTATTGCCGGAATCAGAGGAATTCCAGCAGATGCCGGAGGTATTGGCCTCTGGTTTCATGGTCGGCCTTATCGAATGGGCCTGCATTCAAGCGGTAAATCCCCACTTGGAGTGGCCGGCCGAGCAGACGGTGGGCACCGGTTTCCAGTTGTCCCATGTGGCCGCGACGCCGCCGGGGCATACCGTCACCATTAAGGTCGGTTTGGTGCAGGTGGCCGGCCGCAAACTGACCTTTCAGGTGAAAGCCACTGACGACCATGATCTGATTTCCAGCGGCAGCCACGAGCGTTTTGTCATCGACGCGGCGCGTTTCCAGGCCAAGGCTGCAGCCAAAGCCGCGGCCCGGGAGTCATCGGGGTCGAGTTAGCCGAGACACCTTCCTGTAATCACGGGCCAGCGGGTGCAAGGGGCATGGCAGCCGGAGGGGGAAAGTTTATTGTCCGGCTGGCTGATTGGGGACGGCGCTGCCGCCGCCCAGGACCGCGTAGAGGCGGACCTGGTTGGCGAGTTTGGCCAACTGCAAGGCGATGAGGCCCTGTTGGGCGCTGTAGAGGGAGCGTTGGGCGTCCAGGACGTTGAGGTAGAGGTCGATGCCCTTGTCATACCGGGCTTTGGCCAGCTCATAAGTCCTGGCGGTGGCCTCCAGGAGGGACTGTTGGGCGGCCACCTGTTCGGTCATGGTGCCTTTGGTGGCCAGGGCATCGGCCACTTCCCGAAAGGCCGTCTGGATGGCCTTGTCGTATTGGGTGACGGCCAGGTCCCGCTCCACCTGGGTAACCTTCAGGCCGGCCCAGGTGCGGGCATCGAAGATGGGGAGGACCAGGCGAGGGGCATAGTTCCAGACAAAGGAGTCGGAGGCAAACAATCCCTGGAGATCGCCGCTGGCCGTGCCCACGGCGGAGGTCAGGGAGATGCGGGGGAAGAAGGCAGCCCGGGCCGCCCCGATGTTGGCATAAGCGGCTTTGAGGCGATATTCCGCCTGGAGGATGTCCGGCCGCTGCAAGAGGACCTCGGAGGAGAGGCCGGGGGAGACTTCCGCCGGGGGTTTGATGGCCGTCAGGCTGGCGGGCAGGAGTTTGGCCGGTACGGGGGCTCCGGCCAACAGGTTCAGGGCATTTTCATCCCGGGCCACGGCGGCGGTGTAGCGGGCGATATCCACGCGGGCCGCGTCCACCCGGGTCTGGGCCTGGCGCAGGTCCAACTCCGGGGCTAACCCCACGTCGCAGCGCCGCCGGATCAGGCGATAGGCCTCCTCCTGGGTCTTGAAGGTGGACTGAGCCAATTTCAGATTGTCCCGATCCGCGGCCAGGGTGAGGTAGGCGTTGGCCACTTCGGCCAACAGCAAGATCTGGGCACTGCGGCGGGCCTGGTCGGTGGCAAAGTAGTTCTCCAGAGCCTGTTGGCTGAGGCTGCGGAGGCGGCCGAAGAAATCGATCTCCCAGGCGCTGACGCCCAGATTAACGCCATACTGCTCCACGGTGGTCAAACCGGGCTGGCCGGAAAGTTGGACCCGCTCCCGGCTGGCCCGGGCCCCGACTTCCACGGTGGGGTAGAGTTCGGCCCGTTGGATGCGGTACAGGGCCCGAGCCCGTTCGACGTTCTGGGCGGCCAGCCGCAGGTCGCGATTGTTCTGTAAGGCCAGGGTAATGACCTCCTGCAGGGCCGGATCCCGGAAAAATTCCCGCCAGGGAAGCTCCGAGGCCAGAGGTGCCTCGGGAGACCCGCCGGCCTGCTCATATGCCGGGCCGGCGGGCCAGTCTGTGGGAATGGGGGCCGGGGGGCGGGAGTAGGGCGGCGTCAGGGTGCAGCCGGCGAGCACCAGTATTGCCAAAACCGAGCAGATATGCAATTTCCCGATCATGTTACTAGGCCTCCGCAGGACTCTTGTGGTCGGCTTGGACCGCAGCCGGCTTTTTCCTGCCGAAGATCTGCACCACACCCACGTAAAAGAGGGGGATGAAAAAAATCGCCAGGAAGGTGGCGGTAACCATACCGCCCAGGACGCTGGTGCCGATGGCCTGCTGGGCCCCGGCCCCGGCGCCGCTGGCCAAGGCCAGAGGCAGGACCCCGAAGCCGAAGGCCAGGGAGGTCATGAGGATGGGGCGCAACCGGAGTTTGGCCCCGGTCAGCGTTGCCTCGATCAATCCTCCGCCCTCCGCCATCTTGGCCATGGCGAACTGGACAATGAGAATGGCGTTTTTGGTGGTCAGTCCCAACACCGTGAGGAGCCCGATCTGAAAATAGACGTCGTTGGGCAGGCCCCGGAGCCAGGAGGCCACCACGCCGCCGATCACCCCGAGGGGCAGCGCCAGCATCACGGAGATGGGGACGGTCCAGCTCTCATAAAGGGCCGCCAGACAGAGAAAGATGACGATGATGGAGAAGGTATAGAGCAGCCCGGTCTGGGCCTTGGCCATCCGCTCCTGGTAGGAGATGCCGGACCAATCAAAACCGACGCCTTTTGGCAGTTTGGCGACGATCTCCTCCATAGCCCGCATGGCCTCCCCGGAGCTTCTGCCCGGCGCCGGTTCCCCCCAGATATTTATCGACGGAAAGCTGTTGTAGCGCTCCAGGAGCGGCGCGCCCTGAAACCAATATCCTGAGGCAAAGGCCGTGAACGGGGTCATCGTCCCGGCGGCGTTGCGGACGTAGAGGCGCTCCAGGTCTTTGGGCAGCATCCGATAGGGGGCGTCGGCCTGGACATAGACCCGCTTGACCCGGCCGCCCTGGATAAAATCGTTGACATAAGCGCTGCCAAAGGCCGACGAGATGGTGTGGTGAATGGCGCTGATGGGCACTCCCAGGGCCCCGGCCTTCTCCCAATCCACGTCAATGCGGTATTGGGTCACATCTTCCAGGCCGCTGGGGCGGACCCGAACGAGCCGCGGGTCCTGGGCGGCCAGACCCAGCAGTTGGTTTCGGGCCTGCATCAGGGCCGCGTGGCCCAGACCGGCCCGGTCCTGCAATTGGAAGTCGAAGCCGCCGGCCCGGCCCAGCTCGAGGACAGCCGGGGGCGGGAAGGCAAATACCCGGGCATTGCGGAACTGGGAAAACTTGGCCATGGCCCGCCCCACCAGGGCGTTGACTTTCAGGTGATCCCCAGGGCGGTCATGCCAATCCTTGAGTTTGACAAAGGCCAAGCCGACGTTCTGCCCCGCGCCGGAGAAGCCCCGACCGGCCACCGTAAAGATGGACGCCACGGCGTCTTTCTCATCCACCAGAAAATGGTGGCGGACCTGATCCTGGATCTGCTGGGTCTGTTCCAAGGTGGAACCGGCCGGCAGGATGGTTTGGACAAACATGATGCCCTGATCTTCCTGGGGGAGATAGGCGGTGGGCAGCCGTTTGAACAGGAAGACCAGGGCCAAGACGATGAGCAGATAGACCACCAGATAACGGACCTTGCCGCCGAGGATGTGGCCGACGATGGCGACATACTTATCCCGCAGCCAGCGGAAGCTGCGGTCGAACCACCGAAAAAAGGGGCGCCAGAGCCAGAAGCCGCTCTCGGCCGGACTGTGTCCCGGGGCTACCGGCTTGAGGAGGGAGGCGCACAGCACCGGCGTCAGGATCAGGGCCACCACCACCGACAGGAGCATGGCAGCGATGATGGTCACCGAAAACTGCCGATAAATGACCCCGGTGGAGCCGCCGAAGAAGGCCATGGGGCCGAACACGGCCGCCAACACCAGGCCGATGCCGATCAGGGCGCTGGTGATTTCCCCCATGGACTTCCGGGTCGCCTCCTTGGGAGGCAGCCCTTCCTCCTGCATCACCCGTTCCACATTTTCCACCACCACGATGGCATCGTCCACCAATAGGCCGATGGCCAGCACCATGGCGAACATGGTGAGCATGTTGATGGAAAAACCCAGCAGGCCCAGCACTGCGAAGGTCCCCAAAATCACCACCGGCACTGCCAGGGTCGGGATCAGCGTGGCCCGGAAGTTGCCGAGAAAGATGAACATCACCAAAAAGACCAGGAAGATAGCCTCAAACAGGGTCCAGACCACCTCGTTGATGGCCACCTTGACAAAGGGCGTGGTATCATAGGGATAGATGACCTTCATGCCAGGCGGGAAGTACCTGGAAAGCTCAGCCATTTTGGCTTTGACGGCATCGGCGGTGGCCAGGGCATTGGCGCCGGCGGCCTGACGGACGGCCAGGGCAGCGCCCGGTTGACCGTTGTAGAGCACGGTGCTGCCGTAGCGTTCGGTACCCAACTCGGCGCGGCCCACGTCCCGCACCCGGACGATGGAACCGTCGGGATTGGTCCGCAGCGGGATGGCGGCGAATTCCTCCGGGGTCTTGAGCAGGTTCTGGACGATGATGGAGGCGTTCAACCGTTGACCGGGAACTGCCGGGATGCCGCCGAACTGTCCGGCGGAGACTTCGACGTTATAGGCCTGCAAGCCCCGGATCACGTCTTCCATAGTCATCCGGAAATCGGTGAGCTTCTCCGGGTTGATCCAGATGCGCATGGCATATTGGGAGGTGAAGGTCTCCACCTCGCCCACGCCTGGCACCCGGGCCAGCACCTGTTCGATATTGGCCTGGGCATAATCGGCCAGGTCAAATTCGTTCATACTGCCGTCTTCTGAGGTCAGACCGACGATGATCAGCCAGTTTTTGGTGGATTTGCTGACTTTGACGCCGGAGCGCTGCACAGTATCGGGCAGACTGGCCATGGCCAGCTGTAATTTATTCTGCACCTGGGCCCAGGCCAGGTCCGGGTCGGTCCCGGGAGCAAAGGTGAGTTCGATCCGCCCGGCGCCCGAGGCATCGCTGGAGGCCGACATGTAGAGCAGCTTGTCAAAACCGGTCATCTTCTGTTCGATGATCTGCACGACGCTGTTTTCCACGGTTTCGGCCGACGCCCCCGGATAAAAGGCGTCAATGGCGATGGAAGGCGGCGCAATGGGCGGGTATTGGGAGATGGGCAGATTGTAGATGGCCAGCCCGCCGGCCAGCATCATGATGATGGCAATGACCCAGGCGAAAACCGGACGGTCCAGGAAGAAGTTGGATAACATCACCGTCCTCCGCTAATTGGCTTTGGCCGGTGGGGGTATGGCCCCCAGGGATTCCTGAGCCGGCTTGGCGCCTTCCCAGGGAACCGCCCGGACGACGGTGCCGGGGCGGGCATTTAACATGCCTTCAACGATCACCCGCTCTCCGGGTTTCAGGCCCTCGGAGACCAGCCAGTGGGCGCCGATGGCACGACCGAGGGTCAGCAGTCGCTGCTGGACCACACCGGCGTCATCCACCACCAGGGCAATGGCCTCTCCTTTGGGGTTGCGGCTCACTCCCTGCTGGGGCACCAGGATGGCCTGGGGTGCAATCCCCTCCTGGACCACGGCCCGGACAAACATGCCCGGCAGCAGCAGGTGCTCCGGGTTGGGGACGATGATGCGCACCGTGACCGAACCGGTGGTGGGATCAACGGTGATGTCGCGGAATTGCAGCAGGCCGGCCAGGGGATACGCGGTGCCGTCCTCCAGGAGGATGCGGACCTGGCGGCCGTTTTTGCCATCAGGGCTGATCTGGCCGGCGGCCATCTGACGCTGCAGACGCAGCAGCTCGGCGGAAGACTGGGTGACGTCTACATAAATGGGGTCCAACTGTTGGATGGTGGCCAGGGCGGTGGGCTGATAGGCAGTGACCAAGGCGCCATCGGTGACGCTGGACTTGCCGATCCGCCCGGAGATGGGCGCCGTCACCCGGGTGTAATCTAAATTGATCCGGGCTGCGGCCACCGCCGCCTGCCAGTATTTGATTTCGGCCTGGGCCTGCTCCAGGGCCGCGGCCGCATCATCATAGTCCTGGCGGCTGACCGCCCGGTCGGCTAACAATTCCTTATACCGTTCGGTCCGGAGGCGCACCGCCGGCAGGTTGGCCTGGGCCTTGCCCAGCGAGGCCTTGGCCGAATCATAGGCCGCCTGAAAGGGGGCCGGATCGATCTGATAGAGCAGCTGCCCGGCCTTTACCTCACCGCCCTCCCGGAAGTGCCGTTTCTGGATAATACCGTTGACCTGGGGGCGGATCTCCGCCACCAGATAGGCCGAGGTCCGCCCCGGGAGTTCCGTGGTCAGCTCCACCGGTTGGGGCTGGACGGTCACGGTCGCCACTTCCGGCACCGGCGGCGGCCCCCCCTGCTGCCCCTGATCGCCGCCACAGCCCAGGAGACCGAAAAAAAAGACCAACAGGGCTGCCAGCCCCAGGACATCTTGCCAAAGAACCCTCGTCAACATTGTTTGTGCTCTTTCTGCGTGAACTTTCGCCGGTCAATCGCGGTCACCGGTCCCCTCGGTGGCAAGCAGCCCACGGAAAAAAATCCCCAGGATGGCATCCGGGTCTTCCGGGCACGGATGCCGTTCCGGGGCATCCAGCCAGAGCAACAGGCCGGCATCGATGACGCTGTCCAGGGCCACGGCCAGAAAATAGGGAGCCGCAATCCGCCGCAGACGGCCGCTGGCGAAGCCCTGGGCCATAACCTGCGCCAGGTTCTCCATAAAGGCGTAATAGCGTTGGCGCAGTTCATCGTCCAGACTGGCCTTCAGGTTAAAACTGGCCCCCCGGCTTTCGGCCAGAAAGAGCCGGACGAAGGGCAGATTCCGCTGACACCAGGCAACCTTGGCCTGGACATAGGCGCGCAGCTTGCCGATCTCATCGGCAGCACCGGAGAGCGCCTGCACCAGCTCCGCTTCGAAGCGATCACACTGCTCCAGGACCAGAGCCTTGTACAGATCCTCTTTATTACGGAAATATTTATACAGGGTGCCGATGGCAAATTCAGACTTTTCGGCGATTTCCTGCATCGAAACATAATGGTAGCCCCGCGCGGCAAAGAGCTCCAAAGCCGCGGCCAGGATTTCCTGCCGCTGCCGCAACTTCTCCCGCTCCCGCCGGGGCATTTTTTCCTGCATGGGCGCCGCCCTGTTAACGTAGCATGATTTCATAAAATGAATTTATCCTCACTTTATAGAATATATATTCATTTTGTCAAGGGGATTTGGAGACGATGGTGATTGGACAGTATGGCATTACTGGTGGGGTGTTCTCGTGAGAACAACGAAACTAATCGTCGAAGATCGCCAATGGGAGCAATTGATCCGCTATGGCCACCAGGTCAAGGCGGCGGCACAGGCATTGCCACAGAAGAAGGAGGGCCAACGCTTGAAAGACGAATCTCGTGGCGCTCATGCCCATGCTTAAGCGAGCAATAGACAACAACGTCTTGATTCCCAGAGACAACCATCTGCTCCAAGTGCACTCTCAGCCCCTCAGGGCCGAGGAGTGCGGTCAATGTTGTTTTTCTTGAGCCAGTTGATCAGAGTGGTGGGGGAGACGTGGTAGCGGGCGGCGATGAAGTTCAGCCGGGAGCCGTTTTGCAGGAGGGCCTCGATCTCCGGCCGGTAGGGGTCCAGTTTGCTCTTGCCCGGCCCCTTGGGGCGGCCCAGCTTGACACCGGCGGCCTGCCGGGCTCTCAGGGCCTCTTTGGTGCGGGCCGCGATAAGGTCCCGCTCGATCTCGCTGAACAGGGCCATCAGGGTGAGAAAGACCTTGCTCTCGATGCTGCCGTTCAGGGTCCAGGTCCCCTTGACCGCGTAGACGTTGACCTCCCGCTGCCGCAGTTCGGCCAGCAGGTCCAGGACATCCAGGGTGGAGC
>Ga0067045_1027787_pt1 | contig 60786 bp, 52 predicted proteins | sample TerdegcTABiofilm_FD_59184 | JGI IMG/M metagenome (GOLD analysis project Ga0067045, IMG submission 59184) | Combined Assembly of (Gp0054472, Gp0054536) Wastewater bioreactor microbial communities from Singapore -Terephthalate degrading...
CAATATGGTCTTTGATCGTGGCCGGGGTGGTCTTTGCTTCGGTAGAAGTGCACAGTAGGGCTACCGGCAGGGAAAGGCAGGTGCCGCCGGCAGCCCCAAAACAGAGGAATTAAAGATTCTCCGAAGAATGGCGTTTAGCGCTGCTCCCAGCCGCCGCCCAGGGCTTTATAGAGCCTGACCAGATTCAGGAGTTGATCCCGCTGGACGTTGGCCAGTTCCAGTTCGGCGGCAAAGAGTTGGCGATCGGCGTCCAGGACGGCCAGGAAGGACTCCAGGCCGCCTTTATAGCGCAGGTTGGCCAGGTTGGAGTAATCCTGATTGCTTCGCACCAAGCCCTCCTGTTGCCGGCGGACTGCCAGGAGCTGGGCATGGCCGATGAGCCCGTCGGCGACCTCCTGGAAGGCCTGCCGGACAGTGAACTGGTATAAGACCAGGGCCTGATCTCTCTGGGCTTCGGTGACTTTGAGGATGAAGTAATGGCGGCCGCTGGTGAAGATGGGCAGGGTGACACCGGCGGCAATATTCCAGATCTTGGCCGGGCCGGTGAAGAGGTCGGCCAATTCGATGCTTTGGCGGCCATACAAGCCGGTCAGGCCGATGCGGGGGAAGAACTCGGCCCGGGCCGCCCCGATGCGGAAGTTGTTGGCCACCAGGATCTCTTCGGCCTGACGGATATCCGGCCGACGGGTCAGCAGGTCTGAGGGCAGGCCGGCCGGCACCGTGGCCCGGACCACCAGGGCGGTGAGTGGTTTGCCCCGGGGGATGGGCTGGGGGTTGAGGCCCAGGAGCAGGCAGAGGCGGTTTTCCCGTTGGGCGATCTGGCGTTGGAGGTCCTCGATCTTGGCCCCGGCGGTGTAGATCAGACCGTCCACCTGGGCCACGTCCTGCCGGGAGACCACGCCCCGTTCAAAACGCAGGACCACCAGGCGGCGGGAAGCCTCAAAGGTTTTTAACGTCGCCTGGGCGATTTCCAGCTGACGGTCCAGGGCCCGCAGTTCAAAGTAGGCTTGGGCGACGTCGGCCACGACGCTGGCCAGAACCGCCTGTTGGGCCCACTGGCTGGCGAAGAGTTCGGAACGGGCGGCGTCGGTGAGACTGCGCAGCCGGCCGAAGAGGTCGATCTCCCAGAACAGGTCCAGATTGATCTGCTGGATATTTTCCGTGTGGGGCACGCCGGGCGGCCAAGGCGGGAAACTCACCTGGGAAACCCGCTGCCGTTGATAGCCATACGAGCCATCCACCTGCGGCAGCCAAAGGGAGCGGCTGACCCCGACTCGGGCCCGGGCCTCGGCCACCCGGGCTGCCGCCAACTGGACATCATAGTTGTTGGCCAAGGCAGTGCGGATGAGGCCCTGCAGCTCCTGATCCTCGAATATCTGCCACCAGGCCAGGTCGGCCAGGGAATGGAGCTCTGTTTGGGGCTGACCCTGTTTCTCCTGGAAGCGATATTCCGGGGGCACCTCCCCCGGCGTCCGGGTATAGCGGGGGGCCAGGGAACAGCCGGCCAACATCAGGGAGAGGAGCAGGAACGCCGCCAGCCTTTTCATGGCGCCTCCCCTCCTCCCCTGGGGCCGGCGGGGTTCCCAGCCGACGGCGCCGCGGCCAGGGCTGGACCGCGGAGCTTGGCCGTGAAGGTTTCCACCGCGTAATAGAGCACGGGAATAAAGAACAGACTGAGAACGGTGGCGCTGGCCATGCCGAAGACCACGGCCGTGCCCACCGACCACCGGGCGGCGGCGCCGGCCCCGGAGGACAAGACCAGGGGCAGCAGGCCAAAAACTTCGGCCAGGGCAGTCATCAAGACGGCCCGAAAACGCAGCCGGGCCCCCTCGGTGGCCGCCGCAAAGGTGGAAAAGCCCTCCGCTTCTTTCTTATTTTTGGCGAATTCAACGATCATGATGGAGAGTTTGGCATTGAGGCCGATGAGCATGACCATACCCACCTGGACGTAAACATCGTTGGCCAGACCCCGGAGCCAGACCCCGCCCAGGGCCCCGAAAACGGTGATGGGCAGGCCCAGGATGACCCCGAAGGGGATGGCCCAGCTTTCGTAGAGGGCGGCCAGCGTCAGGAAAACAAAAAGCAGGGAGAAGGCAAAGATATAGCCAGCCTGACCACCGGCCAGCTTTTCCTGGAAGGCCAGCCCCGTCCATTCATAGCCGAAGCCGGTGGGGAGGTGCTGGGACAGCCGGGTCATAGCGGCGATGGCATCCCCGGAGCTGTAGCCCGGGGCGTTTTGGCCCACCAGCTCCGCCGCACGAAACATATTATAACGCCGGATGAGGGTAGGAGCGGTCTGTGAGCGCACCTGTACCAGGGTGCTCAGGGGCACCATCTGACCGGTGGCGTTCCGGACATAGATGCCGCCGATATCTTCCGGGCTGCGGCGGAAATCGGCATCGGCCTGGGCCATGACCCGGAAGACCCTGCCGAACTTATTGAATTCATTGACCATGTAGCCGCCTAAAAACAGCTGCAGGCCGTCAAAGACGCTGCGCAACGGTATCCCCAGGGTCTGCACCTTGTCCCGGTCCACCTCCAGTTTCACCTGGGGGACGTTGGCCTGGAAGGTGTTGATAATACCTCCGATGGCCGGCTCCCGGCGGGCGGCCGCGGCCAGCTGTTGGGCGGCTTGGAAGAGATCCTCCGGCGGGCGGGCCGCCCGGTCTTGCAGCATGTATTGGAAACCGCTGACGTTGCCCATGCCGGGGATGGAGGGCAGGGTATAGACGAAACTCCGGGCCTCGGGATAGGAGGCGAATTCCCGGCGCAGCCGCTGCATGATGGCGTCCAGCTGGGTAGCCGGGGAAGTGCGCTTATCCCAGGGTTGCAGGGTAAAGACCAGGGTGCCGACATCGGAGGCGAAGGTATTGGACATGAGGTTAAAGCCGCCCCAGCTCAGGATGGTCTCCAAGCCTTCGACTTCTTTGGCAAATTGCTCGCCTCGGCTCAGGACTGCATCGGTGCGCGCCAAGGAAGCACCCGGCGGCAGGGTAAAGGTGGCAAAGATGACCCCCTGGTCCTCATCGGGCACCAGTCCGGTGGGCAAGGTGCGCAACAGCGTGCCGGCGCCCACATAGACCAGGGCCAACAGGAGCAGGGCCAATCCCAGGCGGCGCATGAAGAACTGGACGCCGCCGAGGTAACCGGTGGTGGTCCCATCGAAGAGTTTATCGAAACCCCGGTTGAAAGCTGCCAGAGGCCCGCCCGTGGACTTTTTGGGACGCAGGATCATGACGCACAGGGCGGGGGTCAGGGTCAGGGCCACCAGGATCGACAGGAGGGCGGCAAAGCACAGGGTCAGGGCGAATTGCCGGTAGAGCTGGCCGACGATGCCTCCCAGGAAAATAACCGGCACATAAACCGACAGGAGGGCACAGGCCACGCCGATCATGGGCCGGGTGACCTCAGCCATGGCCTTTTCGGTGGCCTGCAGGGGACTCAAGCCCTCCTTCATGTTGGCTTTGACCGCTTCCACCACGACGATGGCATCGTCCACCACCGAGCCGATGGCCAGGACCAGTCCGAAGAGGGCCAGGGTATTAATGGACAGACCCAAAGCGACGAAGCCGGCAAAGGTCCCCACCATGGGGATGGGGACCACCAGGCAGGGGATCAAGGTGGCCCGAAAGTTGCCCAGGAAGATGAAGACCACCAACATGACCAGGGCCAGGGCCTTGAAGAGGGTAAAAACCACTTCCGTGAGGGCCGCCTTGACGAACAGGGTGTTGTCGTAGGAGACCTCAAAGTCCAAGCCCGGCGGGAAGCTTCTTTGGGCCTGGGTCATAAAGGAGCGGATCTGGTTGGCTACTTCCAGGGCGTTGGCGCCGGGGAGCTGGTAGACCACCATCGTTGTGGCCGGCTTGCCGAAGCGTCGGGAGAAGGAGTTGTACATCTGGGCCCCCAGCTCAATGCGGGCCACATCCCTGATCCTGAGGACCGAACCATCCGGCAGGGCGCGGATGACGATATTCTCGAATTCTTCCGGTTCGGTCAGACGCCCTTTGACGTCCACGCTGTATTGGAAACTGACGTCGGGGCCAGTGGGCGGTTGGCCCACCTGGCCGGCCGGTGCCTGGACATTCTGATCCCGGACGGCCCGGGCGATGTCCCGGGCTTCCAGACCCAGGCGGGCCAGGCGGTCGGGTCTGACCCAGAGGCGCATGGCATATTCCCGTTCCCCGACGATGACGATATTGCCCACGCCGGTGATGCGGGAGAGGGGGTCAAAGAGGTTGAGGCGGGCATAATTGCTCAGGAAAAGATCGTCATAGCGGTTGTCCGGGGAAAAGAGGGACAAGACGATGAGCATATCCGGGGAGGCCTTGCGCACCTGAATGCCGAAATTTTTGACTTCCTGGGGCAGGGAGCGATCGGCCCGGCTCACCCGGTTCTGCACATCCACCTGGGCGATGTCCAGATCAGTACCCACGGCAAAGGTGCAGGTCAAAAAGTAGCGCCCGTCGCTGGTACTGGTGGAGGACATATAAAGCATGTTCTCGGCCCCGTTCACCTCCTGTTCGATGGGGATGGCGACGTTTTCCTCCACCACCCGGGCACTGGCCCCGACAAACACCGTTTCCACCGTCACGGTGGGAGGACTGATGGGCGGGAATTGGGCGATGGGCAGGCTGACGATGGCGACGATGCCGGCGATGAGGATGATCAGGCCGAGGACGATGGCAAAGATCGGCCGGGCAATGAAGAATTTGGACACGAGCCGCCCCCCCCTACCGCCCAGGCGTTTGTGGTGTTGGGGTTACCACTTGCCCCGGCAGGACATTTTGCAGACCTTCCACCACGACCAACTCGCCTGCCTGTAAGCCCTCCCGCACGATAAAGGCGTCATGCAGGCGCTCCCCCAGGGTCACGGTTCGGGGATTGGCGCGGTTATCGGGTCCCACCACCAGGACCGACTCCACGTCCTGCAGCCGTTGTACCGCCCTTTGGGGGATAAGCAGGGCGCCGGGGCGCTCCTCCACGGGGAAGCGGATCCGGCCAAACATCCCCGGCTTAAGGACACCCTCGGGGTTGGGGAAATCCACAAAGAGGCGCAAAGTACCGGTGGTCAGATCCAGGGTTCGATCCACAAAGCTGAGTCGGCCCTTGGAGGGATAGGCGGCGCCGTCCGCCAGAATGAGCTCAAAAATCGCCTCCCGTCCCAAGGCGGCGGGGTTCCGGATCTCGGGAAACCTCTGGGCCATCTGCAGGTAGTCGTCTTCGCTGATGGCAAAAACGGCCCGCATGGGCTCCCAGGAAGAGATGGTGGTCAGGAGGGTTCTATCCCGGGACACGAGGTTGCCGACGGTCACTTCGGCCCGTCCGACGATGCCATTGATGGGGGAGCGGATCTCGGTGAACTGCAGGTCCAGCGCCGCTCTGGCAATGGCCGCCTTGGCCTTCTCGATGGAGGCCGTGCTGAATTCGGCGTCGGATTCGGCCCGGTCCAGGTCCTGTTTAGGGGCGGCTTCTGCAGCCACCAAAGGCCGCAGGCGCTCCACATCTTTCCTGGCTCGGCCATAGGCCGCCTGGGCTTGGGCCAACTGACCCCTGGCATCCTGTAGGGCGGCTTTATATGGCCGCTGATCAATGACAAAGAGCAGCTGCCCGGCCCTGACCTGGCTGCCCTCCTGAAAAAGGACTTTTTCCAGGAACCCTTCCACCCGGGCTCGGATCTCCACGGTCTCCCGGGCCTCGAGGCGGGCGGCGAACTCCCGGTGCATGGTGACGTTCTCCTGCCGCACCGGCGCCACCAGCACCGGCGGGGGTGGGGGGCCGCTGGCGCCCTTTTGCTCGGCGCCGCGCTCGCAGGCACTGACGAGGGCCAGGAGGACGAGGCCCCCCAGCCACCACCGCCGCCGGCTCCAGAAGGTTTTGTTCATCATGGCTCCCCGAATGGTTTGACGTTTTCGGCAGTATACGAAGAGAGTTGCCAGTGTGGTGTTATGTCCTGCCGGGTGCTGTTGCTGACCGAAGGCCGTGGCGGACAAGGGAGGCCAGGGAATTGACCTCTTGTGCCCATGGCTGGGTTTCTCTATCATCCCCGAGCCATTTTTATGGCTGCGTCAACAGGCTGACGGATTGAACAGATTCCCGATATTTTATTGCGTGATACTTTACGTGTTCAGCTCTTTCTTGCCAAGGTTTTTTATCGCACAGGAAGAAGAATTGGTCTGATGGAGATAATTCTTACGGTTGACCGCCCTCTTTACCATCATGGCTGTGAAAATCGGGACAGAGACGATTTCCCCGACCGCCTCAACCCAAGGAGCCTTGGCTGGCAACGAGGAGAGGGAAGAAGTGAAGAAAGTTCGGAGTCTATCCCAGATATCATGGGAAAGTTATCACTAAGTTAAAAACAAATTGACAACGGTTATAACATTATTTATACAAAATTATGGAAAAGAAAACTCAGCCAAAGAAAAAAGCGGCAACTGCGCCCAGTAAGGGAAGCTGGGATGCCGCTGGTGTTGGGGCTGCTGCCCGGACGGTGGAGGTTAGCGGCGGTTTGCGCATTATTTCCCTGGGACCCGGGGATCTCCTGGTCCGTGATCACCGTGGGGCGGTGCAGCATTTGCGCCCCAAGGAAACCGGGAGTTTCACCCCGGTGCCGGTGCAAGGAGGGTCGGCCGTCAAGGCGCCCTTGCCTGGCATGACTATGGCGGCGCCTGCCGCCGTTCTTTGGCTCGAGATCAAGGCCACGGAAAAAGAGGACGGCGCCTGTCTGGTAGATCCCACGGACCTGGAGCGGCACGGGCCCCGCTGGGGTCGGCCGGTGCTGATGGTGTATGGCGGCAGTGGGGAGGCCAAATCTCCTGCCTGGCAGGTGATCACGTCCAGGGCAGAGAGGAGGCTGGCTGCCGGCCAGAGTCTCCTGTTGCTGGCAGTGGGCCACGGCCTGTATTTCGAAGTGCAGGAGATTTTCAGCACGCTTTTTGCGCCCATAAAGGGAAAATCCGATGCGGACGAGTAATCCCTGGCAGCCGGCTCCTTTGCGGCGTGCCACCAGTCGGACCCGCACCGCACTGGAACCGCTGGCCCGCCCCGAGGTCTTGTTCTTATATGCCTTTCCTCCCCAGGCGTTCACGCATTTGTATGCCGGACCAGTGGCTGGCAATCAATATCCTCCAACCATTCCGGGATTAGAGAACTATAGTATCAACTACCCTTTCACCGGCAAGGCCTTGCAAATCTATGTCTTCACCCCGGTGCCGGACCGCGCTGCAGTGGAGGCAAGGAAAATGCTGCCTCATGCCTATCTGGTTCTTGATCTGGGCAAAGATATGGAGATTGCCCGTCTGGAAATGTACGGCAATCTGCTGCTGCCGCCGCTGAATGCAGCTTCAGGGCCGCTCTTCAATTTCGGCCTCCCCCGGGCCGTGGGCTTAGCAGTCCTGGAGGAGCCGCAATTACGACACGATCTGCATGATCTCTGGCACATCGATGCCTGGCTCGAACCACGGGGAAAAATTCTTCATTCCCGTTACGAGTGCCGGGATCTGCGGGCCGGTTATGGTTGGACCACCATTCATCTGCCCCCCACCTACGGGCGTTTTCTGCTCCTATATCTCGCTGACTTCCCCCTCGTCTACAGTATGGAAAAATACGCCCCCATTGGACGGGGTGTGGACATCCAGAGGCTGGTGATCTATCCTTATCTGGAGGATGTAGACCACCACCCGGCGGTCGAGGGGACCCTGCTCTCTGTCTGGCAGACGCGTTATCCCCTGTCGGATTCTTCGGACTATTGGAATTTTATCGGCGAGTTGCCGAAACAGCCAGAGACGCACCAATCGGTGTCAGGTGACCGGCTGAACCATCGCCTTCCCTGGCCCAGCGCCTTTGCCTGGCTGCCGGTGCAAGGTCCGGATACCGCCTGGACATACGAAAGCGATCTGCTGGAACTTGACAGCGACGATCGCCTCATTCTGACATTGGAGGCGACCACCGATGAAATCCCCGTCCTCGACGGGCTGCGCCTCTACCGCCTGGATTGGGACCGCCTGGATTCCAAAGAGGGGGGCACTGCTGCGCCTGATGAGGCCATCCGTTACCATTTCGAAGTCTACGTGACCAATGATCCCGAGGCGGCCTGGTCTCAAGATCTCCATCATCCTGCCTGGCGCCTGGTACATCCCGGCTTTGCTAGCCGGGCCAGCAATCCCCTGGTGCTGATTCCCTTTGCCGAACCGGTGCGGGCCCGCTATGTGCGCCTCCTGGTAAAACTTGCCAAGCTTCCCAATGCCCAGACGACGGCCAGGTATGGTCGACTAAACCTCTCCGGCATCATGTTGGCCCGCTGCCGGGACTTTATCCTGGCCCCGGAACCAGAAGAAGATATCCAGGTGGAGGCCGTTTACCTTCGCCTGCGAGGAGTTAACCTGTTGGAGGATTATGCCTTCATCGATGGCCAGAGCGGCTTCAGCCTGACCCTGGAGGCCCGGCGGGAAGGCGGACCGTTCCAGGAAATCCGCAGTTTCCGGACCCTCCTGGATCTGGTAGAAAACAGCAACGCCCGCCTCTTCAGCAACCCCCGTTTCGGAGAGAAACCGGTCCAGAAATACCAGGAGCAGGTTACCGGCACTCATAGCGGCCAGATGCGTACCGACACCCTGGAATCGGCCACCACCACCCACACCTACCTTCCGGCCGGCCGGCGTAATGTCACGGTCAGCCGAACCGGCTCTACCACGCAGCACGTCGAAAATGCCAAAGAGAGGCTGTTGCAACGTGGGGATCCGGACATCGCCGTCTTTCCGAATCAGGACGCCGCGGGGGTGCAGACCAAAAGAATCTACGAAGGCATACCGCCGACCCTGCCCGATCCCACCAGCGTCACCGATGCCGCCAGTTTCATGCAGTTTATCCAGGAGCTGATCAATGATGCCGGCAACGCCCCCATACCGGTGAATTTCGGGGTGGGTCTGTCCGGCAGTCTGGGTATCCAAGTGGGGGCAGGTGGCAGTGTCGGGGTATCCTTATCAGCAGGCGGCTCGGTGGGCGGCGGCAATACCCGGGCCGTGGTCCGGGGCCGCCAGGCCAGTGTGGCTGATTCCCAGACTACAGTACTGTATACCGACTCCCATCAGGTTGCCGAGGCCACCGGCTATAACCTCCAGAAGCGGGAAGGCAGCAGCACGGATATCCGCTCGGTCATCCGTACCGATCAATCAGAAGAGAAACGCCGGGCCGGCCTTTCGGTGAAATACGGCGGCAACTATGAAGACGTCATTCTGATTACCATTCCGGTACGGCGGACCCTGTCAGGTCTGGCCTCCCGGGCCTCCGCCTCGGATCGGCCGCCGTTGAGTGGGGATATGCTCCGCCTCCGGGTGGATCATCTGCCCCAGGGCGTGAAACTTGACGTCGAGTTTCGCGGCGTGACGGTACCCAGGAGGGAGCCCTGATGTTCCAGAATCGTTCTCTTGGCCGGGAAGAAAGCCTGTTGCGGCATGAGCCGACTCTGGCGGTCAATCTGGTGGACCATCCGGGCGAATGGTACGAAATCGGTCCGGCCTTTCCCGATGAACACTGGAAGGTGACAACTTTAAACCTCACCCTGGCTGGCAACGGTCTGTTGGAGAACCTGCGAGGCCTCGGCGGTTCCGGCGGTGTTCTGGAATTCGGCTTGTTGCTGGCTGACGGGCTGGGCGGCGTGCGCGATCTGGCACCCCTCGTCTTCCACAGCATCACCTTTTCCAAAGAATGGGAAGCCGGGAATCATGCCGGCACCTTGGTGGACCTGAAGGCCGGCAATTATCAGGACGGACGCCCTCGAGCCGGGTTGCGGGGCGATCTGCGCCAGGCGGGCAGCGGTACCGTGCAATGGACTTCGGCCCCCCAGGCTTTGCGCTATGGCCGGCAAATTGACGCCGTCAGCTGGGAGGCCGACCTGATCCGGGATGAGGGCGGCCAGCCTCTGAACAGCGCCCGGCTGATCCTCCAGACCGGAGTCTTTGGTTCCGGCGGCGCCATCACCTGGAGCGACCATCTGGTGGCCGCCACCGGGGACCAATTGGCCGCCGGGCGGTTTGAATTCACCCCGGCACTGACGACCAGTTTATTGCGCTGGCGGCTGGAGCTGGACTTTCTCCCCGTGGGACCGGCCGCCTATGCCGAGGAGGCTGTACTTCGTACCTCCATTTTTTTCCTTTTGGGTGCCTGGATCAACCTGGCCTCACCCTGGTGGACCATAACCTCGTTGGCCGATCTTATCCATCGGGGCGAAGCCGATCGGGAACTGCGCCCCAAGGGGTGGGATGGCACTATGGATGCCTGCCTCATCCGTCTCCCCCTGGGATTAGAGCTGACTGGCCGCCTCAAAGAAAAAGTTCGGGCCCGGCTGCGAGGGGCAGGAGCCGGACTGAGAATTATGGAAATCCAGGCGGTTACCGACGTCTGGTACGAAGAACAGGGTTGATTCATGCCCACCGGGGTTGAAGAGTTCGTCGGCGCCTGTGTGGCGGCAGCAGAGGCCCTCATTGAGGCCGGGGCAACGACGTCACCCATCAGCGATATGCCGGACAGCGCCGGCTACGCCGACTTTGAAGCCCAGCAATCCTGCAGCCCTCCTACCGATGCCGAATTGCAGGAGGGTAGCTACGAAGGGCCAGGTGCCTGTGTCTGTTATGATGACAGGTCCGGCAGCACCGAATCAACTCCCGAGGTAAATCCTGCCCCAGAACCATCTACCGGTGATAAACCGCCAACCCAGCAGCCCCCGGCCAAACCGCAGCACTCGGCCGCCAAAGCCGGACCGCCCGCCGATCCGGTTGAGGCCGCCCCCACCTTCCCTGAAAAAATTATTGACGTCTTGACCGGCGAGGAGCCGCTGTTTGTCTATGATACGAAGTACCTGACCATTAGCCAGTCGCTGGATCTGATCCCCTCGCCTTTCCTCATGCCCAAACTGCCGGAGATCGATCTCAAGGTCGAAAGAATCATCGAAGATGTCCTCGGTCTGGAACCTTCGGAAGATGCCCCGGAGCTGCCGGGCGATGAGGCCAGGCGTGAGATTGCCGCGGAGCAGGGTTTGGGGACTACAGTGAAACGGGCCGCGGCCGACGCTGTAGGCCTGGGCGGCGTTGCTGACGGCATCACCGATATCGCCACTCTCATGGCCGAAGAGGAAAGCGGGTTAACCGCTGAACAACAGCAGGAGTTGGAGCGGCGGTTGGCTGTGGAATCCCTGGCGTTAATTGTGGAGCTCCTGAAGCTGGCCGCGGCCAGCCGCGGCGGCCCCAAAGGGCCCAGACAACTGAAGGCTCCCAAACCAAAGCCGGCGCTGCCACCGGCTAAACCGACGCCGCTGCTGCCGCCGCATAAACCTGAGCCGAAGCTCATGACCGTAGGTCAGGAAAGGGCCAAGCTAAGGATCTACAAAGAAAAAACTGGCCGTCCGGCCCCAGACGAACCGGGTGTGACCCGCTGGACCGACAAACCGGATAAACCCTCAAACCTGGGCCGGACCGGCGAGAATGAAGTGACCGGCATCTGGAATGAAAACAAGAACGTCAAGATCACCGTCACCACCGGCGCCAACAATCCCAGTGGGGTAAAAAAGGTGGAGCTGGAGGTTACAAAAGTACAAGAGGCTAAGCCTTCCAAGAAGGAGCACACCAAACGCCACCGGCGAGCCGAGCGGGAGGAGGGCTTCATCCCCAAAGGCAAGGACGCCGGCCACCACGTGCCTCGCTCCCTCATTGAATTCGAGGATCCGGCCAACTATTCCCCGGAGATGCCCCGCTATAATCAGCAGTGGAAGTGGCGCCGGGCCGAAGAACGGGCCCGGGACAAAATCCGGGCCAGCGGGAATAAAGACGACCTGACCCTGCGCATCACCCAGGAATACACCGAAGGCCCCGGCCCCGAGGAAGTGGCCAAATCCCGCCATGTCCTTACCCGCACCTCGGACGGCAAAGACATCCTGGATGTTGAGATAAATGCTCAGACCGGCCAAATCATTGACCGCACCCCCAACCCCTGACCCCGGCAGGACGACCAATAATGCCCATGGGCGAGTCGGCCTTCATGATCAGACTGGCCACCCAGCCGATGATGCCGCCCATAATGATGGCAACAGTCAATCCTATAACCTTACCCTCTTTTCTTATAGGTATCCTCAACCGCTGAGATATCTTTGTTAGCCTACTGCCGCCAGGAATCCATGGCAGCGCCGCCGCACAGCACGGCGGTTGCCACGGTTAAAGGGTCTGCCTTTTTTGACCAGCCACAACAGCACCGCCAGCAAACTCAAGATAAGCCCCTGGTAGACCGGGACAACGATAAGGGCACGCCATCCCCGGGGATCGGGGTGCAGCCAGACGGCGTTCCCATAAGCCGCCAGTTCTTTTGTCGTTGAGCAAATGTCCGGAATTTTGCTCCTCGGATCAGACCCAGGGCCAAATAACTATGCTCAGACTTCTATTCCGGCCTCCTAAGCCCGGCCTGAGTCCAGCCACCGCCGGGTTATCAGACGATAGCTCACCAGGGCCGCCACCAGACCCAGCAAAAACACCACCATCAGCACCAGGGCCAGCCAAAAAGCCCGGTCCAAAAGGCTCTTGGTCTCGAGGTTGACCTGCCGCAGCACCTTGACCAGATCGGCATTGGCCGCATCCTCCCCCACCACGAAATCGTCCAGGGACTTGACCAGCACCGTGGCCTCTCTGACGGCTACGGTGGCGTGCTGCAGGGCCTTGACATAATCCACCGGGGCTTCCGGAGGGGCCTGGGGATCAGGCTTGAACTGGGCGGCCAGGACTCCCAGGGCTTTGGCCAGTTCGGTGCCCTCCGTAATAATCTGCCGCACCTCGGTGAGCATGCCTTTGAGTCGGGGCTCCTCTCGCTCCAGGTCCTGCCAAAATTTTTGCCGTTCGCTCGCCGCCCAGGCGGTCAATTGTTGGAGGATCGCCTGTCGTTCCGCCCCCACCTGGGACGGCAGCTTTTCCACGCTTTTTACCAGAGCGGCGAAATTATCCACGGCCTTATCAGCATTGCCCAGCAGGCCCTGCACCTCCGGGTTGGTGGTTACCTGGTCCGCCAATAGTTCGCCCTGCAGGGTCAGTAGGCGAGGGACCCGCTCCACGTAAAACATGCCCCGTTCGGCCAGCAGGAAGGCTTCGTCCACCTTGACCAGGGCCATCTCCACCGTGGCCAGAATGCCGTGGGTCTCCTTCTCCCGCTTTATGGGCGACTCCCCCCGCAGACCGGCCAGAGTGTTAAGCCGGACGTTGCCCAGCAGGTGCTGCTCCGGGTGCGCCGCCCGCCACTCCCGGATCAGGGCCAGCAGGTTCTCCTGCTGCTCCGGGGGGAGCAGTTCCCCGGCCATGGCCCAGATTTCCTTCTCCAGCCGGCCCACGGCCTTGAGCAGGACTCTGGCCTTGTCGCCGTAGAACTTGGGTATCCAGTAATCCTCCAGCACCTGGCGCTCCAGGGTCAGGAACACCATCATGTCCAGGAGATTGGCCGCAGGATTCCGCCCCGCGGCGATGCTCATGGCCGTGGCGCTGAGCAGCACCTTGCTCCGGTTCAGGATAGCCCGCTGCTGAGGGGAGAGCCCGGCGCGCTCCATGTCATCCATGGCCTGCCGGATGGTCAGCACATACTCATCGGCAAAGCTCATCACCTCGGCCTGGAGGCCCGCCTGGGTGAGTTGGCCGGACTCCGGGTCATGCCGGAGGGTGGTGCCGATGGACTTTTTCGGATCGTCGGAACTGAAAAACTTCGGCAGGGAACAACCGGCCAGCAGGGAGGCCAAAAGGAGCAACCCGGCCAGACGGGCAAGGACAAAAAAGGGGGGACTAATGACTTTGAGGGGCATACCGGACCTTTTATATCCAAAAAAATTTTCAATGGAGAAAGGTTAATTACTATCTGATAAAATACAAGCGGAAGCTGGACTTTCTTTCTTGCGAATGTGGCTGACTGTGTTTATAAGCATAAAAAACTAGAATTTCCCCAAGGATTGAGCTATGCCAAGGAAAACCTCGCTGTCTTTCATTATTCTGCTGCTTAACCTTGCCAGCCTGGCCCCGGCCGCCAGGGCCGACCAAGACCAGGCCCTAGCCGGGGCCATCAAGGCCTACGCCGCCAGAACCAAAGCCGAAGTCACGTCTTTCGAGCCCCGGCAGATCGCCTTTGTGGATCTCAACGGCGACGGGGTCAAGGACGCCCTGGTGCTGCTGCAGGGGCCCTCCTGGTGCGGCACCGGCGGCTGCACCCTCCTGGTTTTCAAGGGAGGCAAGGACAACTTTACCTTTGTCTCCCGGTCCACCCTGGTCCGCGGCCCCCTGCTGGTGAGCGACCACCAGACCAAGGGCTGGCGGGACCTGGTGCTGGAGGTGTCCGGGGGCGGCATGCCGGCTAAAAAAGTCGCCTTGAAGTTCAACGGCCGCCAATACCCCTTGAACCCCTCTATACAAAAGGCCATCCCGAAAGATGACAGGGTGTCCGGGGAGACAGTCTTTCAACCTAAAAATTAGGGGCATTATTAATATTTTTTATAGGCGCGGCTCCTTTGAGCAGCTTGCGGCCAGGGGGAGCCGTCAGGGTGGTTTTTCGCCAGCTGCCGCCTCCTGTCAGCTAACGGGGCCATGACCGGCCACGAGAAGAGGGAAGAAGCGAGGAAACCTCGGTTCCTGTCTACTGCGGAGCTTTCTATGAAAGAAACTCGTCTCTTATGGTTTATTGCTGCCCTCCTTTTTCCCCTGACGTTGATATTTCTGGAAATCGGACGGCAGTTCGGCCGCAGGCGGATGGCCGCAGACCCGGAAGGGGCCCGGGCTGGAGCCAGCGCGGTGGAGGGCGCAGTGTTTGCCCTGTTCGGCCTGCTCATCGCCTTTACTTTTACCGGAGCGGCTTCCCGCTTTGAGATACGACGGAACTTGATCGTTGCGCATACCAACGCCATCGGCACGGCCTGGCTCCGTCTGGACCTGCTGCCGCCGGAAGTTAAAAAAGAATTGCGCCAGGATTTCCGTAATTATGTCGATGGCATTATCAGGTTCAACCGGCACTTTGCAGACAAACAGGTTGTTGCCGAAACTCTGGCAGAATTGGGGAGGCTGCAGGATAAAATCTGGCAATCGGCAGAGACAGCCGTCTCTCGTGATGGCCGCCCTCAGGTCGCAACCTTGGTGTTGCCGGCCTTAAATGAGACGTTCGATCTTACTGCCAGCCGGGTTGCAGCGACGAGATTCCACATTCAGATGGTGGTGATCGGTTTTCTGATTGTCTTGTCCCTGTTAGCGTCACTGTTGGTAGGCTATGCCATGGCCTCGGCCGAACACCGCAACTGGCTGCACATGATTCTCTTTGCCCTGCTGATAAGTTTGACCTTATATATCATCTTTGATTTTGAATACCCGCGCTATGGCATCATCCGCCTGGACCAGGCTGATACACTTTACTTGGAGCTGCGGCAAGCCATGCAGTGAGGAACATTAGGGACAGACCCCATATTTCTTGACGATCGCGAATCCTTTGATGAGGCTGCGACCAGGAAAAGCCATGAGTCCAGAGTCTCTCCCCGGCTGCCGCCTCCCGTCATCCGGCGAGGCCAAGACCGACAAGAGGTCTGCGCCAGCGGGGGCCGGCGGCATTATCTTACCTGGCTGACTGAAAATGCCAAAATAGGGATTGGCAGTCTGGTCTTATGGCGTGGTTACCCATCAAAGCCATCTCATCGCCTCTCCCCACCACCTAGACTCTCTGGCGCGGCCCCGGGCCGCAACGCCCAGGCGCTCCTCCCGGTTGATCAACCGTAGCATCAGGCAAGGCCGGCAACTCTGTCCAGACCGGTTTTTTATCGTCCTCTGGATGATTATCTGGGGGACCACGATAGATCCCGGAACGACCTGAAAGCCGCGCCCGTTTGGCCGAGCGGCTGTTCAAGGAAGGCGGCCAGGTCAGCATCCAGATGCCGCACCCCCCCGGCGGGAAGAAAATCCTGGGACCGGGCGGATCCCCTGGCTACAATCGGTATCAGGGTTAATTCCCAATACCGGCCCAGAAGCGGGAAAGCGAACCGGCTTGACAGAATCTCTTGATTATATTATATCTTCAAGAGATTAGGAGCATGGCTATGCCCAAATTGGACTTTGATTATGTGGAAGATTTAAAGACCGCGGGCGCCAGTCAAGAATTAGCCCAGGCGATATTACGGGTCGTCTCAGAAAAGCAGGTGGCCCAGCTGGCGACGAAGGCCGACGTGGCGGAGCTGCGGACCGAGCTGGTGGAAACCCGGGAAACCCTCCGGGCTGAAATGACGGCTTTGCGGGCCAACATGGCCACCAAGGATGAACTGGCTGAAACCAGAAATGAACTGGCTGAAACCAGGGAAACCCTCCGGGCTGAAATGGCGGCTTTGCGGGCCAATATGGCCACCAAGGATGAACTGGCTGAAACCAGGGAAACCCTCCGGGCTGAAATGGCGGCTTTGCGGGCCAACATGGCCACCAAGGATGAACTGGCTGAAACCAGAAATGAACTGGCTGAAACCAGGGAAACCCTCCGGGCTGAAATGGCTGCCCTGGAGCTGCGGCTAACCGAGAAGATATCAGCCATGTTTACAAAAGTCATCGTTTGGCTGGTGGGCACTGCCATTGCCAGCGTCTCGTTGATGGCTGCCATCGGGCAGCTCCTGAAATGACCCATCTCTAACCATAGCCCGACTGAATAAGGGGGATCCGACCAGTGGTTCCCCTTTTGCATTTCTTTAACAATCCTCACGAAAATCGCCACAATTAATTTTTTACATCAGGGTATTCTTATGGCTGAAAAAAGTAACACCGATAATATTATTGACCTAGTTGAAACAATCTCTGAGACGTTGTCAGCTAGAGGCGGTTTGAGCCCTGTTGCAAGGCCTTTTAGCAGGGTATGGATTGACTTTTTCCTGACGCGGCATTGTGGCTACCGCCATTAGAACCTGTTTAAAAACCTCACATTCAACCACATGTCATTCTGAGCGAAGCGAAGAATCTGGCATTTTTGCGAGGTTTAGCTCCCTCATTTCGTTCCTGATGAGCCACAAAAATAGGTTTTGAAATAGCTTCTAGACAAAAGGGGACAGACACTACAAAATGGCGTTGTCTTATGTAATGCCGGATGGTTGTCCCCCTCTTGCCGCCTTGACAGTCCCCGGGGAACATGATATGACCAACTGGTCACATGGAGCAGTAAGCATGACGGAGACGGTCCGCCCCACTTTTCTCAATCTGCCGGAAGACAAACAGGCCCGCATCATTGAGGCTGCGTTGACGGAGTTCGCCGACAAGGGCTATCAGCAGGCCAGTCTCAATACCATTGTAGCGGCTTCCGGCATCGCCAAGGGCTCGCTGTATCAATACTTTTCCGACAAGTCGGGTATTTTTCTCTATGTTTTTGATTTTGCCATCGCCGTTGTGCGGCGCCTCCTGGTGCAGGTCAAAGAGAGCACCCTGGAGGAGGATTTCTTCACCCGCCTGGAGCGCTCCCTCCTGGCGGGCCTGGACTTTATCCGGCAGCACCCGAAGATTTACGGCCTCTACCTGAAAATCCTCTTTGACCAACAGGTGCCGCAGCGGCAGGAGCTGTTGCGGCGGGTGCGGCAGTACGCCGCCGATTATCTGCATTCTCTCCTGCGGCAGGGGTTGGCCCGGGGGGAATTGCGGCCGGACCTGCCGGTGGCCGGCGCCGTCTTTCTGCTGGACGCCCTCCTGGACCGGTTTCTCCAGGCCGCCGGCGTCCCGGCGCTGGACGTGGTGCTGGATTTGGCCCAGGCCGACGCCGCCACCTGCCGGCAGCGGGTGCAGGAGGTGCTGGCCATTCTCCGCCAGGGGATGGCGGCGCCGCACCGGCTTTTATGAGAGGGGCCAGGGGCCAGGAGCCAGGGGTTAGGGGTTAGGGGCCGGGGGGGCCGGCAATTTACGGGGTTGGTCAGAGAATTATCTGACTGAGACCTGCCTGCCACCCGCGAACCATGAAAATACAGGTCGCTGTCATTGGCTAACTTGGGCGGGCACGGAGGCCCGCCCCACTAAAAGAAAAGCTCTTCCGAAAACTGGAAACCGGAAACCAGTTATCATGAGCCTTCGGCTCAGCTGAGATCATGAAAACCAGTGAAGCAGGCTTCCCTGCACAGGCAAGCATCATTTTCAGAACAGAAACCGATTTTTCTGACCACTGGCCATTGACAACTTTATTTTTTGGTAATGGCGCAGAGAAGGAACTTTTTATGGATAGCAACGGTTTTTTTAAAGATCCACAGCTGCTGCCCATCCGGGACAAAGTGGCGGCCCAGGAGAGGTTGAACTTTGAAGACGGCCTGACCCTCTATCGCAGCACCGATCTGTTGGGGGTGGGGTATCTGGCCAACCTGGTGCGGGAGCGCCTCCATGGCAACAAGGCCTATTATATCGTCAACCAGCATATCAATTATTCCAATATCTGCATCAATGGCTGTAAATTCTGCGCCTTCGGCAAGGAGGCCGGCGATCCCCAGGCCTACCAGATGAGCCTGGCGGAGATCGGCGCCAAAGTGGAGGAACGCCTGGCCGACCCCATCAGCGAGATTCACATCGTCGGCGGGCTCCATCCCGATCTGCCCTTTTCTTATTATCTGGACATGCTGCGCTGCATCAAGGCCCTGCGGCCCAACGTGCACCTGCAGGCCTTCACCGCCGTGGAAATCCACCATTTGGCCGGCATTGCCGGGCTGAGCATCGCCGACACCTTGGCGGCCCTGCGGGAGGCCGGTCTGGGCTCGCTGCCGGGCGGCGGCGCCGAGGTCTTCAGCCCCCGCATCCGCCAGAGTCTGTGCGCCAAAAAGCTCTCTCCCGAAGGCTGGCTGGAGGTCTGCCAGATCGCCCACCGCCAGGGTCTCAACACCAATGCCACCATGCTCTACGGCCACCAGGAGACCCTGGAGGAGCGGGTGGACCATCTCCTGAAGCTGCGGGCCGCCCAGGACGAGACGGGCGGCTTCCTGACCTTTATCCCCCTGGCCTTTCATTCGGCCAATACCCAGTTGGCCGGTTTGCCCGAGACCACCGGCTTCGATGACCTGAAGAACCTGGCGGTGGCCCGCCTGTTGCTGGACAATTTCCCCCATATCAAAGCCTTCTGGATCATGATCGGCCCCAAGATCGCCCAGCTCTCCCTCTCCTTCGGCGCCGATGACATCGACGGCACCGTCATCGAGGAGCGCATCACCCACATGGCCGGAGCCCAGACCGCCCAGGGGCTGACCCGGGAGGAGCTGCACCACCTCATCCGGCAGGCCGGCCGGCAGCCAGTGGAACGGGATACCGTATATAACGTCATTGCCACATATTGAACGGGAACTGGAGTCAGGGGCCAGGGGCCAGGGAAATGGGAAATGGGAAAAGGGATGAGGAGCCGATGCAGGTGATGGCCTCGACTGCCGCGTTGCTGGAAAAGAAGATGCTGACGCACGAGCGCCTCTCCTGGGACGAGGCCCAGGCGCTCTGGGACCTGGATCTGCTGACGTTGGGGCGGTGGGCCAGTTACGTCCGGCGGCGTCGCCATCCTGAAGCCGTGGTCACCTATGTGGTGGACCGGAACATCAATTATACCAATATCTGCGTGTCGGGCTGCCGCTTCTGTGCCTTTTTCCGGCCGCCGGGGCACCCCGAGGGCTATGTCCTGAGCTGGGAAGAGTTAGACCGGAAGCTCAGCGAGACCAAGGCCCTGGGGGGCACCGGCATCCTGCTCCAGGGTGGCCTCAACCCGGAGCTGCCTTTTTCCTATTACGAGGAGTTGGTGCGCTTTATCCGGCAGGCGGGATTGCATGTCCATGGCTTTTCGCCTCCCGAGATCGTCTTTTTTGCCAAAACCTTCGGTTTGGCCATTACCGAGGTGCTACAGCGCCTCATGGCCGCCGGTCTGGGCTCCATTCCCGGGGGCGGCGCCGAAATCCTGGTGGACCGGGTGCGCCGGCAAGTGGCGCCGGGAAAGGGCAGCACTGAGGAATGGCTAGCAGTGATGGAGACGGCCCATAGCCTGGGGCTGCGGACCACCGCCACCATGATGTTCGGGCATATCGAGACCAGGGCCGAGCGTTTGGAACATCTGCTGCGCCTCCGGGAGGTGCAGGATCGCACCGGGGGTTTTGCGGCCTTTATCCCCTGGAGCTTTCAACCCGGCGGCACCGCCCTGGGCGGCACGGCCGCGGATGTGGTGGACTATCTGAAAACCCTGGCCATCTCCCGCCTGGTCCTGGACAACTTCGAGAATCTGCAGGTCTCCTGGGTGACCCAGGGGGCCAAGGTGGCCCAGGTGGCCCTGGAGTTCGGGGCCAACGACTTCGGTTCCACCATGATTGAGGAAAATGTCGTGGCCGCCACCGGCGTCGGTTTCCGCCTCAGCCGGGAGGAGATTGTCCGGCAGATCGAGGGGGCCGGCTATGCCGCCCGCCAACGGGATCACCTCTACCGGCCGGCGGCCCGGCAGCCCGAAAACGGCCAAAACCGCTCCGAACCCCAAGCGTCAGCGAGGGGATTATAACCGGAAACCCGGAACCACAAATTACCATGCCCAAACCACAGATAGCCATTATCGCCCGGGTGGGAGCCCATCGGGATTTTCTCGCCCGGGGACTGCAGCCTCGCCACCCGGCCTGCTATGATACCCCCTTCGGCCGCAGCAACCCGGTGCATCTCTTCGAGTATCAGGACATCCCCTTTGCCGTCCTTTCCCGGCATGGCGAAGGCGGCTACGAAGTTTCGGCGCCGTATGTCAATGACCGGGCCAATCTCTATGCCCTGAAGGCCCTGGGGGTGGAGAAGATCGTGGCCTGGTGTGCCCCCGGGGCCATCAACGAGGCCATGGCCCCCGGTGATCTGGTCATCCCCGATGATATCCTGGACGAAGGCCACCAACAGCCCTATACCTTCTTCCCAGGCCGGGGCCTGGGGTTTGTCCGCCAGAACCCGGTCTTCTGCCCGGAGCTGCGCCAGGTTTTGCTGACCGGCCTTGGCCGCGGGCCGTTCCCGGTGCATGACGGTGGGGTCTACACGGCCACCACCGGGCCACGGTTGGAGACCCCGGCGGAAATCCGCAAATTTAAGCTGCTGGGGGGTGACCTGGTGGGCATGACGTTGGTGCCCGAGGTCTTTCTGGCCCGGGAGCTGGAGTTGTGCTATGCCGCGGTCTGCTATGTGGTCAACTACGCCGAGGGGATCAAAGACCGGCCCTATCAGCCGGGGGTGCTGTTCGAGGGGCTGGCCACCCCGGAGGAGGTGCAGCGGGTGCAGGCGGTGGAGGCCGCCTTTGCCGATCTGGCCCTGAACCTGCTGCCGGCCCTGGCGGCCACGCCCCGGCGCTGCCCCTGCCCCTGGCTCCTGGAGCGCTATCGCCAGCGGGGGGATATCGGCCCGGATTGGCGGCAGTGGTTTGCCGGACAGGAGAAGGCTTGAAAACGGTGGCAGCGAAAAATGGGGGCGACACCGGAGTGGTGAGCCTGCACCGGGCCAAATGGGTTGTCCCCATGGCCGCGCCGGTCATTGCCGATGGGGCCGTGGCGGTGGCTGACGGCCGCATTCTGGCCGTGGGGCCGGCCGCCGCCGTCCGGGCACAATGCCGCACTTATGGTGGCCGGGTCCTCTGCCATGATCACGGCGACGGGGCCATTATCCCGGCCCTGGTCAATACCCATGTGCACCTGGAGTTTACGGCCCTGGCCGGAGCCATCCCTCCCCAAGACAATCTCCCGGCCTGGCTGGCCGCGGCCATGGCCGGATACGCCTCCCTGGCACCGGCTGACGTGGCGGGGAGCGTGGCGCAAGGCCTGGCGGAGCTGCGCCGCTGCGGCACCATCCTGGTGGGAGAAGTCAGCAACACCGGTCAGAGCCTGCCGCTCCTGGCAGCCAGCGGTCTGGCCTATCATTATTTTTATGAGTGTCTGGGGTTTGATGTGCTCCACGACGGCCCCCTGGAAGATGATTTTCCCTTCCTGGCCCGGCCCGAGGTGGCTGAACTGCCGGTGAGCGCCGCGGCCCATGCCCCCTATTCGGTGGCGGCCCCCTTATGCCGGCGACTGGCAGCCTGGAACTGGGCCAGGCGACGGCCCAACGCCGTGCATCTGGCCGAAAGCCCCGAGGAGTTGCAGTTTTTACAGCAGGGCGACGGCCCGTTGCGGGAGCTGCTCAAGGCCCGGGGCCGATGGTATGAGGGCTACACGCCGCCGGGCTGTTCACCGGCGGTTTATCTGGAGCAGTTGGGGTTCTGGCAGGAGTCCGACCTGGCGGTGCACGGCGTCTGGCTGACCGAGGCGGATCGGGCCATCCTGGCCCGGCGGGGCGTCTTCCTGGCCCTCTGTCCCCGCTCCAACCGGCATACCGGCGTCGGTTTACCGGACGTCACCGCCCTGCTCCGGGCCGGGGTGCGGCTGACCCTGGGGACCGACTCCCTGGCCAGCACTCCTGATTTGAATCTCTTCCGGGAGATGCAAACCCTGCACGCCCACCACCCGGAGGTCCCAGTGGCCGCACTGCTGGCCATGGCCACCGGCAACGGGGCCCAGGCCCTGGGACGCCAGGCGGATCTGGGGAGCATCAGTCCGGGCAAACGGGCGGCCCTGTTATTCCTGCCCATCCCATCGGCCCGACATCTCTGGCCCGGTCTGCTGGCGGCCGGGGCGGCCGGAGAGATTTATTGGCTCACTCCCGCAGGCAAGGAGATCTGTCATGGAATCTAAAGTGCGCCTGGGACGCATCCGCTATATCAATGTCCTGCCCATTTATTTTGCCCTGGATCATGCCTGGGTGGCAAATGGTTTCCAGATGGAATCGGGCACCCCGGCGGAGCTGAACCAGCTCCTGCACCAGGGTCTCTTGGATGTCAGCGCCATTTCCTCTTTTGAGTACGGCCGTCACCATGAGCAGTACGTCCTGCTGCCGGATCTGGCCATCGCCACCAAGGGGGACGTGGGCAGCGTCCTGTTTTTCAGCCGGGTGCCGTTTCATCGGCTCACCGGCAAAGAGGTGCTCCTCAGTGCCGGATCGGCCACCTCCGCGGCCTTGGTGAAGATTGTCCTGGCAGAGCTCTATGGCGCCCGTCCCCTCTATCGGGTGGGTCCCGTCACCGACCGCTTCCTGGACGGCTGCTACGGCATGTTGGCCATCGGCGACGAGGCCCTGCGTCTGCAGGCCCGGGGCTGCTATCCTTATTTCCTGGATCTGGGCCGGGCCTGGGCCGATCTCACCGGCCTCCCCTTTGTCTTCGGCGTCTGGGCGGCCCGGCGGGATTTTTGGCAAGCCCACCCCCGGGTGGTGGAGGCGGTCTACCGGACTCTGATGGCCTCCAAAAAACTGGGGCTGGGGGCCCTCCCAACCATCTGCCGACGGGCAGCCGATTTAGTGCCTCTATCCTTGGAGGAGCTCATGGCCTATTTCCAACGCCTCAATTATGACCTGGATGCCGACCAGCAGGAGGGATTGAGCGCCTTTTTCCGGTTCCTTTTTCGGTACGGCGAACTGCCCCGGCTGCCGGCCCTGGAATTTTTGCCCATCTCGGCTGGCCTGACGGAATAATTGCCCTTTCTGGCCTCATGGTGTAGGATGAATCCACCTGACGGCAGTAGTCAGAGTGCCAGAATCAATTTTGTCTTCGGGATTGGAGTGTTTGAAATAGTTTAATGGCAGTGGGGCAGGCCTCCCGGCCCGCCCGATTCAGCCCGAGGCCATTGGTGCAGCATGTGAAAGGAATGAGTATGATCGAGCGTTCCCAGCAGCTTTTTCAGCAGGCTCAGCAGGTTATTCCCGGCGGCGTCAACAGCCCGGTGCGGGCCTGGCGGGCCATGGGCCTGACCCCCCGGTTCATCGCCCAGGCCCAAGGGGCCCGGATTACGGATGTGGACGGCAATACCTTTATCGACTATGTGGGCTCCTGGGGTCCCCTGATCGTCGGCCATGCCCATCCCCAGGTAGTGGCGGCGGTGCAGGAGGCCGCCCAGGCCGGGACCAGCTACGGGGCGCCCACGGCCCGGGAAGTGGAGTTGGCCGAATTGCTGATCAGTGCCGTCCCCGGCTTGGAGATGGTGCGGCTGGTCAATTCCGGCACCGAGGCCACCATGTCGGCCCTGCGGTTGGCCCGGGCGGTCACCGGCCGGGACCGGATCATCAAATTCGACGGCGGCTACCATGGCCATGGCGACACCGTCCTGGTGCAGGCCGGCAGCGGCGTCCTGACCCAGGGGATTCCTGGCAGTCCCGGCGTCCCGGCGGCCATCGCCCAGTTGACCCTCTCCCTGCCCTATAACGATCTGGCCGCCGTGGAACAGGCCTTCACTCAATATCCCAAAGACATCGCTGCGGTCATTGTGGAACCGGTGGCCGGCAACATGGGGGTGGTCCCTCCCCGGCCAGAGTTTCTGCCTGGCCTGCGACAACTCTGCGACCGGTATGGCACGGTGCTGATCTTTGACGAAGTCATTACCGGCTTCCGGGTGGCCTGGGGAGGCGCCCAGAGCCGCTACGGCGTTATTCCCGACCTCACCTGCCTGGGCAAGATCATCGGCGGTGGCCTGCCCGTGGGGGCCTATGGCGGCCGGCGGGACCTCATGAGCCAGATGGCGCCCGTCGGCCCCGTCTACCAAGCCGGTACCCTCTCCGGCAATCCCCTGGCCGTGGCCGCAGGCTTGGCAACCCTCAAGATCCTGGCGGAACCCGGCGTCTACGAAGACCTGGAAGCAAAGGCGAGCTTCCTGGCCGGCGGTATCCAAGCTGCGGCCCAACAGGCCGGAGTTCCCCTTTGCCTCAACCGGGTGGGCTCCATGTTCACCCTCTTTTTCACCTCGGGTCCGGTCATGGATCTGGCCGGGGCACAGGCCAGCGATACCGGACGATTTCAACGGTTTTTCCAAGAGCTGTTGGCCAGCGGCATCTATCTGCCCCCTTCCCAATTCGAGGCCTGGTTCATCTCCCTGGCCCACACCCGGGCAGACCTGGAAAAAACCATTGCGGCAGTCCAAGATGCCGGCAACCGTCTTAAAAATGGACGGCACTAGTCCGAAAAACGACCCTTTCCTTGACCAGCAATTGATCATTTAAAAGAATTTTATAGTAATTTTAGCAGGATAATTTTAATATTATCAGTAGGCCGAGCCGGCCGGGCCGCTGGCCTCCCCGGAGCCTTTAGCCGGCCTCCCGATCGGGGGGGCGAGAATCCGGGCTAACCTCCTGATTTCCTGCCGCAAACACCGCCCGGCCGGCAGCAGGGTGCCGGCCGGAACACTTCTCTTTCCCGCCGAAACGGGGCCGCGACGGGGATGACGCCTCGTTGCCCCTCCTTCCAACAAATTTCCAACATAAGAGCCGGGCATCAACAAAGGTTCCGTTAAAACCAGGTAAATTCAGGGTGAGAGGATCCACCGGTTCGAGTCTGGTACAGTGGTCCAACTCATTGGCCAAGAATCCCCCAAGGGACGCCCAGCTCTCAGAGCACAGATGGATTGTGGGGATATCTGACCGTCGGTCCCTCACCGCCCGGCGTTGGTTTTTTCCCGCTCAGACCATGCCCTCGCGGCTCGGGACGTATTTTGAACAATCTCTGGCGGTGCCGACAGCCCGCCGGGAGGGATTTCCTCTCCTGAACCATGCGGCCAACCGGGGGGGGCATTGTGCCCAGGAGGGTTAACCCTCTGTCAATTCATCAATCTTTTTTATAAACCCCGCTCGGTAACCTCCGGTCGTCGGTTGCGAGGGAAATTGCGGCCGGCTCGTCCCAATGGTGGCAAAATTTTTGCATATTGTCTTTTAATGATGTTCATTTTCACAAGAAGGAGGTGAATTCGGAAAGCAGTTTTCGTTCGTTAGGTTTTTTCCATGAAGTCCTTATAGATTTTTTCTTCAGGAGGATAGTATGGCAGACAAAGTTCCAGGAAGGGCATGGGTAGTCACTTTTGCAGGCACCGCGGTCAACCTCTGTCTGGGTATCCTGTATGCCTGGAGTGTGTGGGCCAAGGCATTGATTAATGAGAAGATGGCCGGCCAGCCCATGACCGACGCCCTCAATGCGGGCTGGGTCTATCTGACCAACGCTGAGGCGGCCACCCCGTTTTCTCTGTGCGTCCTTATTTTTGCCTTATTTATGATTCCTGGCGGCCGGATTCAGGATAAATTCGGTCCCAAAGTGGGCGCGATCACCGGCGGCCTCTTCTTGGCCCTTGGGTGTATCATCGCCGGTCTATCCAAAAGCTATGCCGGTCTGATCGTTGGTTTCGGCATCTTCGGTGGCATTGGCATGGGCATCGGCTACGCGGCCCCGACCCCGGCGGCCCTGAAGTGGTTCGGCCCCCACAAACGGGGTCTCATCGCCGGTCTGGTGGTGGGTGGCTACGGCGGCGCGGCGCTCTATATTTCGCCCCTGGCCGCTTACCTGTTGGCATCGGGTGGTATCACCTACAGCTTCGTTTGGCTGGGCATTTTCTTTGCCGTAGTCGTGATCATTGCCGGCAGCCTGTTGGCCTGGCCGCCGGAAGGCTATGTGCCCCCGGCTGCCCCGGTAGTGGCCGGCGTCGCCCCCAAAGCCGTAGGCACCGCTGTTGACTGGGTGGCCAGCGACATGATGAAGACCTGGCAGTTCTATGCCCTGGTCTTCATGTTCATCGGCACCACCCAATCCGGTCTCATGGTGATCGCCAACGCCGCCAAGATTCTGGCCGAGGCCGCCAAAGGCGTTCCCTTCCTGGTGGCCAATGCCTGGATCCTGGCCTCATACGGCGGTATCGTCAACGCTCTGGGTCGGGTGGGGACCGGTCTGTATTCCGATAAGATCGGCCGGGCCAATGCTTATTCTCTGAACTGTCTGGTGTCCGCGCTCTTCCTCTTCCTGATGCCCATGATCGCCGGTTCCGGCAACGTCTTCCTGCTGTTCGTGGCCATCGGTATCGCTTATTGGCAGTATGGCGGTGGTCTGGCCCTGATGCCCTCGTTCACGGCCGACTTCTATGGTCCCAAAAACCTGGGCTTCAACTATGGTCTGGTGTTCATCGGCTGGGGTCTCGGCTTCTTCATGGCCAGACTGGCCGGTACCATTAAAGATATTACGGGCAGCCTCAACTGGGCCTATATTATTTCCGGGATTATTCTCGTGGTAGCCGTGATCGTCTGCCGGCTCACCAAACGACCGGTGCTGGAGAGCGAGAGACACTAATCTCGGCCCTACTTGGGTAGGATAGCAGACACGCAAGGTAGCGGGTTCCGGCCCGCTACCTTTTGTTTGTCTCCGGCCACCTGGGCTGGAGTTATTATCCTGATCGACACGACGTCACCTGGAAAAAGCACTCTATCATTGGCAATGCCCATGGAAATCACCACCACGATACCGTATATCCCCGACCCCGGCAACCTCCAGTTGGAGCCCCTCATCGGCTTTGTCCTGGGGGTCCTCTTTGCTGTGCTCTTCAACGCCGAAGGCCAGGCCTTTCTGGCCACCACCCTGGGAGATCAGCGGGTGGGGGCCACCGACCGGCACCATTTCAACGCCTTTCTCCATCTGGATATCCTGGGAACCATCGCCTTTCTGGTGGGCGGCTTCGGCTGGGCCCGACACCTTGACATCAACCCGGCCAGATTTGAGCATCCACGGTTATATCTCATTATCGCCCGTTTAGGCGGGCCGCTGGCCAACCTCCTCTTTGCCGGCATCATGTCCAGTCTGATTCATATCGTTATGACCCTGATGCAGCTGTCGCCCCACATCTTCCTGGGGGTGGTGGCCGTCAACGTCACCGTGGCGGTGTACCACCTCATCCCCATCCCGCCGCTGGCCCTGGGGAATATCTGGGTGGAGTTGCTGCCGCCGTCCCAGGCGCAGCTCAAAATGTGGCTGGCGCGCCTGGGCCCCTATGTCCTGTTGGCCATCCTTTTCTATGACCGGATCTACCAGGTGGGTATCTTCAGCCGCCATCTCGACCCCCTGGTCCGGGCCATCTACGCCTTTATCGCCGGTTAGTCTGGTTGGGGGTCTCTGGAAGACCGGCGCTGCTGCCAGGCGGCGGCCAGGTCCGGTTCCCGGCCTTCGCCGCCGGGTTCATAAAAGCGGACGTCTTTGACTTCGGCGGGGAGATATGCCTGGGGGACGTAATGGCCGGGATAGTCATGGGGATAGAGATACCCCTGGCCGTGGCCCAGGGCCTGGCCGTCCCGGCTGGAGTCGCGTAAGTGGAGGGGCACGGGTTGACTGCCGTGTTCCTGGAGGTGGGCCAGGGCTCGGAAATAGGCCTGGGTGGAGTTGCTCTTGGGGGCCAGGGCCAAATACATGGTGGCCTGGGCCAGGTGGTACTGGGCTTCGGGCAGGCCCACCCAGGTGAGGGCCTGGGCCGCAGCCACGGCCTGGACCAGGGCCTGGGGATCGGCCAGACCGATGTCTTCTGAGGCCAGGATGAGCAGCCGCCGAGCGATGAATTTGGGATCTTCGCCGGCCTGGAGCATGCGGGCCAGCCAATACAACGCCGCGTCCACGTCTGAGCCCCGGACGCTCTTGATAAAGGCCGAGATGGTGTCGTAGTGGGCGTCGGCGTCTTTGTCGTAACGCACCGCCTGGGCCTGGATGGATTCCTCGGCGACCGCCAGGGTGATCCCAATCTGCCCCTGGTCGTTGGGCGGGGTGCTGAGGACCGCCAGTTCCAGGGCGTTCAGGGCATTGCGGGCGTCCCCCCCGGCCAGGCGGGCCAGGTGCTGCAGGGCCTCCGGCGCGGCGGCCACTGGATAAGCCCCCAGACCCCGTTCCTTGTCACTCAAGGCCCGGGCCAAGAGGACCAGGATCTGGGCTTCGGTCAACGGCTGGAAAACAAAGACCCGGGCCCGGGAGAGGAGGGGCCCGATGACCTCAAAATATGGATTTTCCGTCGTGGCGCCGATAAGGATGAGGGTGCCGGCCTCCACGTGGGGCAGGAGGGCATCCTGTTGGGCCTTGTTGAAGCGGTGGATTTCATCGACGAGGACAATCGTACGCCGGCCCTGGGCGAGCTGACGTTGGGCCTGCGTGACCACCTCCCGGATGTCTTTGACGCCGCTCAAGACGGCGCTGAGGCTGACAAAATGGCTGCGGGTGGTGGCAGCAATAATCTGAGCCAGGGTGGTCTTGCCGCTGCCCGGCGGTCCCCAGAAGATCAAGGAGGAAAAGAGGCGGTCCGCCTCGATGGCCCGGCGCAGCAACCGGCCGGGGCCGATGAGGTGCTCCTGACCGACGAATTCCGCCAAGGTGCGGGGCCGCATCCTGGCCGCCAACGGCGTGTGGTCCGGCAACGACGGCGCCGGGGTGGTGGGAAAGAGGGAATCTTGCCTGGACACCAGAGTGACCACCATAGGGAAATGGGATGAGGGAAGAGGGATGAGGAGATTGCCGTCCCCGGCCCACGCGAGCTTGGCACTCTCCGTTCTCTGGGCTTGAAAGCTCTCTCTCTCTCTGCTATAGTGAATATATCAAAATCTCGCTAGGATACTACCATGTTCGGTTATAATTTCACCACCCTGATCATTATCCTGGTCATTGCCTTGCTGCTCTTCGGGCCCAAACGGCTGCCCGAGCTGGGCGACAGCATCGGCAAGGCCATCCGGGGCTTCAAGAAGGCCACCGAGGGCGAGCCGGAGCCGTTGCCGCCGGCGGCGGGCACCACTCCACCCCAGCCGGCGGCCAACCCTGAGCCGGTGGCTGCGACCAAAACCTGTTCCCAGTGCCACAAGCCATTGGGCGGTGATTTTGCCTTCTGCCCCCATTGCGGCCAGAAGATCGCTTAGCAGAGGTGCACTGAGGAGCCCCGGCCGTGTTTGGCATTGATTTTCCCGAATTTATCGTTATTCTGATCATCGCCCTGATCCTCTTCGGGCCGGAGAAGCTGCCGGAATACAGCCAGAAGCTGGGGCAGTTTGTTTATAAGTGGCGGCGGGCTTATACCAACCTGCAGCGCCAGATGTATATGCCCCCGGACCTGAATCAACTCACCTCCCCCAGCCCTTATCACGAGGATCTCTGTCCCAAATGTCGGCGGCGGGTGACCAGCGAGTTTGCCTTCTGCCCCCACTGTGGCGAAAATCTGCGCCCCCAGGAGACCAAGCCCGCCACCACCCCCGCGGCAACCCCGCCCGCCAGCCCCCCCGGCAACTAACCCCGGTGGCACCGGCTTCCCAGCCGGAGATTACCAAGAAAATAGGGTTTCCGGTTTCCGGATGAGCTTTTCTTTTAGAGGGGCGGGCCTCCGTGCCCGCCAAGGTAGCCAAGTATGGCAACCTGGATTTTCATGATTTGCGGGTGACCGGCAGGTCATGGCAATTAGTTTCTGACCGGGAACCGGCAGTTTATTGCTGTAACACCAGTTCCACCCGCCGCAGACCGTCCAGGGCGGCCTTGACCTCGAAGCCCATTTTGCCCACCAGACGGAGCATGGGTTCGTTGGTGGCCAGGATTTCCCCCCAGAGGCGTTTCACCCCACAATCTTCGGCTATCTTAATGACCTCTCTGATCAGTTTCTCCCCCAGGCCCTTGCCGTGCCAGGGATCGGCGACGATGGTGGCGAATTCCGCGGTTTCCCGATCCGGCGACATGACCAGACGGCCGACGCCCATCATTACTTCCGGTCCCGGCGGCATGCCGATGGCGGCCAAGCCGATCTCCCGATCATAGTCATTCTGGGTGAAGCGCACCAGGAAGCTGTGGGGGAAGCTTTTGAGCCTCTGAAAGTAACGGAAATATAGCGTTTCTTCAGAGCAGCTGCGCAGCAGGCCCTCCACCAGGTCTTCATCCTCCGGCACCATGGGCCGCAGCTTCACCGGCGTGCCGTCTTTCAGGAGCCAGGAACTCTCGTATTGGTTGGGATACGGAGCGATAATGAGGTGGCGGGGGGCCGGCACCTTGGGCGGGGCCAGGGAGAGGCGGGCATCGACGGCGATGGGTCTGCCCTCCAGATCAATGAGCAGCGGGTTAATGTCCAACTCGACGATTTCGGCAAAATCGGTCACGAGTTGGGACAGGCGCACCAACATCTCGGCCAGGACCTCCTCATTGATCGGCGGCAGACTGCGATAGCCGGGGAAGATCTTGGCAATGCGGGGGTAATGCAGGGCCCGGCGGGCCAACTGCATGTTCAACGGCGGCAGCACCACCGCCGTATCCCGATAGACTTCCGTCAGAATGCCGCCCATACCGAAAAGCAGCAGCGGGCCGAAATGGGGATCCAACCTGCTCCCTAAAATAAGTTCGGGATGGACAAAATTGATCTGTTCATGGACCGTTACCCCCAAGATCTTGGCCTCGGGCCGCAGCCGCTGGGCCCGGGAGGTAATGTCCGTAAAGGCCGCCATGACCTCTTCGACGGATTTGAGGTTGGTGCGCACCCCATCCACTTCGGATTTATGGGAAATATCATAGGAGTGAATCTTCAGGACCACGGGGAAGCCCATGTCCTGGGCCTGTTTGGCGGCCATGGTGGCGGTGGAGGCCGCTACGGTGCGGTTGACCGGAATGCCATAGGCCGAGAGAATGGCCTTGCCTTCGATCTCGGAGAGGGTTTGCAGCCGCCGTTCCAGGCAAGCGTCAATGAAGCCCCGGGCCTGTTTGACATTCACCTGGATCTCCCGGGGGGATCGAAGGGGCGTCTCCTGAAGGAGTTGGAGGTTTTTGGTGTAGGAATACATCTCCATGAAGGCATCCACGGCCATTTCCGGGGTCATGAAGGTGGGGATCCCGCCGTTGTTCAGAATCCTCGTCCCCTCGGCCACTTCCTGGGCCCCCATCCAGACGGCAAAAACCGGTTTGGCCTGGGTCTGCAACTTCTCGACGATCTCCTGGGCCACGGCGGTGGGGTCGGTCATGGCCTGGGGGGAGAGGATGATGATGACCCCAGAGACTTCCGGGGCCTCCAGGCAGACCTGCAGAGCCTTGAGATACCGTTCCGGCGGCGCATCTCCCAGGATGTCGATGGGGTTATGGTGGCTCCAGTGGGGCGGCAGGAATTCGTTGAGTCTGGCAATGGTGTCATCAGACAAGGCTACCGGTTCCGCATCCCATTTGGCAAAGGCATCCACCGCCATGACCCCGGGACCGCCGGCATTGGTGATGATGGCCAGATTGCCGCCCAGAGGGCGGTTCATTTTGCCCAGGGCCTCGGCGCAGCTGAAGAGCTGGGCAATGGTATCCACCCGGATAATGCCGGCCCGGCGGAACAGGGCGTTATAGGCATCGTCCTGGCCGGCCATGGCCCCGGTGTGGGAGGCCGCGGCCCGGGCGGCGGCCTCGGAGCGACCGGATTTGACCACGATGATGGGTTTGACCCGGGAGACCGACCGGGCGGCGCTCATAAACTTGCGGTGGTTGGTGAGGTTCTCCATGTAGATGATGATGCTTTTAGCCCGGGGATCGTTGCCCAGGTAATCAATCATGTCGCCGAAGTCAATGTCGGCCATGGAGCCGATGCTGACAAAATGGCTGAAGCCGATCTTCTCCACTGCCGCCCAATCCAGGGCGGCACTGCAAATGGCGCCGCTCTGGGAGAGGAGGGCCAAGGAGCCGGGGATGGCCCGCTGGGAGACAAAGCTGGCATTGAGGTTGGTATGGGGGCAGATGATCCCCATGCAATTGGGACCCAGATAACGGACATTGCCGGCCTCGGCCGCCGCCTGGATTTCGGCCTCAATGGCCTTCCCCGCCTCGCCCACCTCCTTGCCGCCGGCCGAAATAATGATGGCGCCGGGGATCTGCAGCCGGCCGCACTCCCGGATGATGTCAGCCACGCCTTTGATGGGGATGGCAATCACCGCCAGGTCCACCGCCGCCCCGATGGCACCGAGGGACGGATAGGCCGGCACCCCCAGGATTTCTTCATAATTCGGATTGACCGGATAAATTTTACCGGGAAAGTTCTCGGACAACAGATTGTTGACGAGGATGTTGCCGATGCTCCCGGCCTTGGGGCTGGCCCCCACCACGGCCACAGACTGCGGCTGGAAAAATTTTTCCAGGACATGCTCTTTCATAGGAAAACCTCTTACCAGGGACGCAAAGCCCGGTCAGATGCAAGAACTACTTCGACAGAAAGTCGCCGTCCTGCCTGGGCCAGGGTGCAGAGAAACCGACCCATCCGTCCTGACAGGATGCGTTAAATACCGCTTTTGGTGACCAGGGCCACCCCGATACAGATCAGGATGGTACCGGCCCAGCGTAACGGTGATACGGTCTCCCCGAGAAAAATGATGGACAACACCGCAGTGATGACATAACTCAAGGCGGTCAACGGCAGCACAAAACTCAGATCGCACCACGACAGGATGGCCAGCCAGAGGAAGAAAAAGCCGGCAAGAAAGATGATGCCGACAATAATCGAGGGGTTGCTGAAGATCTGGATCCCCGTTTTCCAGAGATCGGCGGGGCTGCAGGAGGTGACGGCACCGATTTTTTTCATTCCCTGGGCCAGGAGCATATCTCCCACTGAAACCAAGAGAATGGCCACAGCCAAAAGAGAGAGAGTTTTTACCATACAGATACCATTTACATGAGAAATATTTCCCCCTTGTCGACATGCCTCCGCACTACCTGCCAGCCTGCATCTGGAGATCAGGGGGAAGTTGGGGCCCATCCGCAGGCGGGCGTCAAGGTCCGGGATCGTGCCCTAAAGCGAAGATTACGGGGCAGGAAGAGGATTTTTCACGCCCCCGCCCGCCGGTCTTGATACCATATCTTGAATTTTTACCCGAAAACTATTTATCCGTGAATCGAAATATTCAGGCGGATTGGAACTGCTGGCCCCAGGCGGCCGCTTCCAGCTCACCCCACTGCTAAAACTACCGGAAGGATTATCTCCTTCAATTCCCCAACTCCCTCTTCCCGCCAGGAAGGGAAAATCAATGAATCCCCTTCCCGCCTGGGAGCAGGCTTGGGAGGAGGGTGGATTCGAGCAACGCCCAGGATAGGGGACGGGCCGGGAATGCCCGCATACCCCTGGATTACCCGGCGATCTTGGGCGTCTGGCTGCGGCCTGCCCCATCCGCCCCACAGGCAACGCCACGGTTCATGGACGGGAACGGCCGACGGCCACTACAGACTGAAAACGTTTGGTGCGGACCGGTTCGGCCTGAGTATTGGCCGGTTGGGTCACTCCCCTCAGGTTGGCCAGACGGTCACTGATGTCGGGATGGGTACCCAGCATGCCGCCGCTGCCGCCCCTTGTCCGCAGCGCCTCCAAAATACCCGCCATGGCCGCGGGATTATAACCGGCCTGTTGCAGCATGGCCACCCCGGCCAAGTCGGCATGTTCCTCCGCCGCCCGGCTGTAACCGTTGACGATGACAGTCTTAAAGACATCATCAACGGCGCCTTCGAATTGAGCCACCAACTGACCCAGAGTGCCGCCGTATTGTTTGGCAATCTCGGTGCCGGCCGTGGTGGCCACCTCGGTCCAGCGGGCCTGGTTGATGGAGTTGACCCCATCGCGGTGGGCCACATGGGCCACCTCATGGGCCAGGACAGCCGCCACTTGATCTTCATTGGCACAGGCCCGGATCATCCCCTCAGTAATGAGGATAATTCCCCCCGGACAGGCAAAGGAATTGGGCGCAGCGCTCTCCAGAACGGCAAAATGATAACCTCGGTAAGGCTGCGGTCCCGAGGCGTGGCGCGCCACCGTCTGTCCCACCTTGTTGACATAGACGGTGAGAGGTTCGTTTCTGCTCAGGGGATATTGGGCCAAGATACGGGCTGCCACTCCCCTCCCCAGATAGTATTCTTCCGTTGCACTGATGGGTCGGGCGGCATCCAAGGCCTTCTCCCCGGTCTTTTGGGCAATGTCCAATGCCGGCTTGACGCTGGCTGGCATCCCCGGCAGAGAGGCCACGGTTGAGGCCACCGTAGAACAGCCCGCCGCCGCTGCCGCCGCCAGCAAGATCCATAGAACCACGGTCGTCCGTTTCATCGCAGTCCCCCTTCCTGGCGGAAAGCCTGCAGGTCTGCCGGGCTGACGGCAAATTTCTCTATCTTATCAACCTGATCATATTTCAGGTTGGGATGCTGCCGGCGGAAATCGGCCTCCACCTCAGGGGTAAAGCCCTTGCCGGCCAGAGCCACTTCGTCAGTCCGGGTCTCTCTTACCGCTCTTCCCTGAAGCAGGTTGGGAAGGGAAAACTTCTTCTTTTCCGGAAAGGCCCGGAAGGGCAGCCAACCTTGCCGCCCCTGATATTCCACCTGGTACCAATCTCCACTGGCGGTGATGACGGTGACTTCCGCCCCCTCCGGGACCGTCCCCACCACGGTGCCGGAGAAGCTGGGAGTGTCGTAAAGTTGTTGCGGCGCTGCCACAGTTTTAAAAATTTGGGCCGGACCAGGGGTTGGTGCCATCATGATCCCGCCCCAAAGGCACAGCAACAGCGGCCATAACCTCGGCCATCGAACCATGCAGCCGATCATCCCAGACAACCCTCCTCATAAGTCATACTTGCCTTGGTTCTGTATTAATAGTCAGACAATAAAGTTCTAAGTTCAGAGTTCGTGTCTATCCGGAAAGGCCTGAGGTGAAAGGGACTATGGCAGGGCCTTGATTTATTAAGCCCCCCGACGTTCCGTCATCTAGACAACCGGGTTTCCGGAAGGGCACTGGTTCGCAGTCCTATAAGGTGGCCCGTGCCCGCCCCACTAAAAGAAAAGCCCTTCCGGAAACCGGAAACCAGTTATCATGAGCCTTTGGCTCAGCTGAGATCCTGAAAACCAGTGAAGCAGGCTTCCCTGCTCATGCAAGCAGCATTTTCAGGACAGAAACTAAAAAATTACCCGCGAACCAGGGAAATCTAGGCTGTTGCCTTGGGCTAACTTGGGCGGGCACGGAGGCCCGCCCCACTAAAAGAAAGGCTCTTCCGGAAACTGGAAACCTTATTTTCTCGTTAATTGCCATGAGTTACATGAGTCACCCGCGAACCATGAAAATAAAGGTGGGTTGCGGGGGGGCGGGGGCGGCAAGGATGCCGGCCCTACGGACTTCCCTCTAATCTCTATGAACTATGAACTATGAACTTTATTTTCTAACTATGAAAATTAATTGGGAAATAAAGTTCGTATCTCAATATGCACTAGCCTGGCCTGACAATACTGGCAACAACATTAAAAAATTATTACCCTGCCCCCTGGCATCCTGATCCGGGAGGAGCCCTGCCATACCGTCCTGGGTCCCGGCAGGGGGCGGCCCTGCCCTCAAACGGAGCGGCAGGGTCGCCGGACCCATTACTTGGCCAGAGAACTGAAGGCCAGCTGCAGGTTGCGGAGGTGATAGATTTCCGCCTGCATAAAATACTTCTGGGCCAGCTGCAGCTCCCGCTTGGCCTCCTGGGCCAGTTTGGCAGCGGTCTCATCCTGGCCGGTCATTGTCTCGCTCTGCTGCAACTTGGCCTGCCCGGAACGCTCCAACTTCTGGCCCTGATTCTGGCTGTCCTCTCCCATTTTATTGTTTTGCAGCCATTGGGCCTCCTGCTGCGGGCTCAGATTCTTGGCCTTGAGAATATCCGCAGCATTGCCCTGTAATCGGGCGAACAAGGCGTTAGCCTCCTTGACCTGGGCCTTGGCCCCAGCCAGATCATTGGCGGCCAATTTTTTTTCGGCAGCATCTATGGCGGCCACGGCCTTTTTATACAGCTGCAAATTATCGGGATTGGAGGGCTGAGCTGCGGCCGGACCGACGATCAGCAGCAGGCAGACCAACAGGGCGGCACCGGCCCAGAAACGATACCTTGACATACTCTCATCTCCTTGCTTGAATTTCTGGTTCCAGAAGAATTCTTCTGCTTTACCACTGTAAAAAATTCCGGCGACTTTGACAAGCTGCTTTCGCTGTTTCCGGCTTTTTCCTCTTGGCAGGCTCTCCCTCCTGATCAGCCGAAAACCTCGTCCACCTCCCACCTGGGAAGCAGGAATTAATGTTTTCGGGTTCGCCAAACGATAAGGGAAATAGAACGTTCACCCAAACGGCATCTGGTCAAACCGTTTCCGGGCACGAAGGGAACCCCAGACCCACAGCAAAACACCGGTCAATTTCTCCGGTTATTTTCCCCTCGCCGGGGATATCAAGGCAAGGGAGTTTGGCCAGCGTTTGCAGTTAAAACCTACCTGAAAGGGCTCCCGGCAAGGGAAGGAAAAGGGGATCAGGAAGGGAAAACTATCCCTGTATTTCCGAGGATCTTATGACTGAGAGAAAATATCAGTTCCATTGGGGACTTATCGGTGATATCGCTTTAGGCCGTCCCAACTTGGGGCCCACCACCGCGGTGGAGGTATACCGCCTGATGGAATACACCTTCCGGGATGTGTTGGAGCAGGAGCTGGGGACCGCCCAAACAGACCGGTTGTTTTTTCAAGCCGGCGAGCTGGCTGGAAAAGAGTTCTTCCAGAGATATTTTCAGCCCCTGACTGACTTCAACCTATTCGTCAAAAGTCTCCAGCAGACCTTAAAAGAAATGGGAATAGGGGTTCTGAGGGTAGAAAAAGTGGATCTGGACCGAGGCCGGCTGGTTCTCACCGTGTCCGAAGACCTTGATTGCTCGGGACTGCCGGAGCTCAATTACGAAGTGTGTAAATATGACGAAGGGTTTATCGCCGGATTGTTGGCCAACTTCACCGGACGGCAATACCGGGTGAAGGAGATTGATTGTTGGTGTACCGGCGACCGCACCTGCCGTTTTACTGCAGAACCTGTGGAGGAGGCCTAAGGCCCATTTCGGGACCAGGCGGGGCTTCCTCTATTTTCCGGAGGCTGCCCCCTTGATCCGAGCATGAATAAGGATATCAGCATGTCCAAAGTCATGGATGCCCAGGTCCGGGAGGAGCGGAAGGCGTCTGGTGAGATTGAGGGGGGCGAGCCATTTCCCCTCATCCTGGAACAGGCCGTGGCGGCCTTGACCCAGATCGTGGCGATTCCCAACCCAGCCGCCGAATTACCCAGCCATCTCAGGGCCTGCCCGGCCCTCCACCACCTGTACACTGAACTTCTGACCCTCCGGTCTTTTCTGCTGACTTTGGTCAAGGGTGATCTTTCCCAGGAGCTCCATCTCAAAGGCTACCTGGCGGGGACTCTCAAAGCCCTGCAGGCCAACCTGCGGCACTTAACCTGGCAGACCCAGATGATTGCGGCCGGAGACTTCTCCCAACGGGTTGATTTCATGGGAGATTTCTCCGATGCCTTCAATTCCATGGTCAACCAGCTCCAGGAAAACCGGCGGCAGCTCCAGGAAAAACAGGACGCCCTCACCCGCCTGAATGAGGAGTTGCGAGCCGAGATCGAGCGGCGGAAACAGACCGAGGCAGCCCTGCGTCAAAGCGAAGCGTCATACCGGCAGTTGGCCATTTCCGATCCCCTTACCGGCGTCTACAACCGCCGACACTTTTTCCAACGGGCCCAGGAGGAATTGCTCCGAGCGGGCCGCTACCGACATCCCCTGGCGTTGGTCATCTTTGACCTGGACTATTTTAAAAAGGTGAACGATACCTTCGGCCACACCGCCGGCGACCGGGTCTTGCAGACTGTCGCCGACCTGGTGAGTAGCTCCATCCGGGCCGGGGACCTTTTTGCCCGGTACGGGGGTGAAGAGTTTATCTTGCTCCTGCCGGAAACCGGCCTGGAGGCAGGGGTGGAAACGGCTGAGCGCCTCCGCCGCATCATCGCCGCCACCCCCGTATCCCACCCACCGGACCGGATTCAGATCACCATCAGCGCCGGAGTCGCAGCCCTGCCTGCCCCCTCAAAACCCCTCTCTTGGCCCCCCACAACCTTGGACCAACTCATCAATCAGGCGGACCAGGCCCTCTATGAGGCCAAGTCAGGGGGCCGCAATCGGGTCCAGGCCTGCCAGCCACTGCCTCGGCACAACCTCGCCGCCTGAACCATCCTGGCCCAACTCACGGTCCTCTCTCTTCTGCCCTTAACCTCTGCTTGTTGCCGGAAAATGGAAGCAGATGGCTGACCGGATTAGCCAGGGCGACGTTGGCTACACCGGAGTTTTTTATCCCCTTTAAGCAGAGTCTATGATATTATAATAGGATTAAGATTAATTACAGGTTACTGCCGGCAACAGGGAGCCGGCACCGGCTGGCAAGCCGGTGCTGCCGATTGTTCTGTTCCTGAAAGAACCGCAGGCTAATGAGCGATTGTTATGAAAGCACTCTTGGCATTGGAAGATGGCCTGGTTTTAGCCGGCCGTTCCTTCACCGGTCCCGGTGAAGCTGCGGGAGAGGTCGTTTTTAACACCGCCATGACCGGCTATCAGGAGATCCTCACCGATCCCTCCTATAAAGGCCAGATTGTCACCATGACCTATCCCCTCATCGGCAATTATGGCGTCAATCCCGAGGACGTGGAATCTCGGGGCGTCCAGGCGGAAGGTTTTCTCATCAAGGAATACCACCCCTACCCCTCCAACTGGCGGGCCACCGGCACTCTGGCGGCGTATCTCCAGGCCCACGGCCGCTTGGGGGTGGAGGGCATCGATACCCGGGCGGTGACCAAACGCCTCCGGGAAGTGGGGGCCATGCGGGGGATTGTCTCTACCGAAGATCTGGACCCGGCCTCCCTGGTCCGCCGGGCCCGGGAGCTCCCCAGCATGGAAGGGGCCAATCTGGTGGATCTGGTAACCTGTCGGGCGCCCTATTGGTGGGACGAGCCCCTGCCGTCCAGCGCCCCCCAGAGTCCGGGCGTTGACCTCCAGACCCTCTGGCAGCAGCGTGCCGGCCGCAAGGTGGTCCTTTATGACTTCGGCGTCAAATTTAACATCCTGCGTAGCCTCAAGGCCCGGGGCCTGGAGGTCCTGGTGGTGCCGGCCACCACGCCGGCCACCCAGGTCCTGGCCCTCAATCCCGCCGGCATCGTTTTGTCCAACGGTCCCGGCGATCCGGCCGCGGTGACCTATGCCATCGACAACGTCCGCCAATGTCTGGGACAAAAGCCCCTCTTCGGCATCTGCCTGGGCCACCAGCTCCTGGGTCTGGCCCTGGGGGGCCGCACCTTTAAATTGAAATTCGGCCATCGAGGCGGCAACCAGCCAGTAAAGAACCTGAAAAGCGGTCGGGTGGAGATCACCTCCCAGAACCACGGTTTTGCCGTGGATATCAACTCCATCCCCGATCCCCAGGTGGAGCTGACCCATATCAACCTCAACGACAACACCCTGGAGGGTCTGCGCCACCCCAAGCTCCGGGCCTTCTCGGTCCAGTACCACCCCGAGGCCAGCCCGGGCCCCCATGACGCGGCCTATCTGTTTGATGAGTTTTTGGAGGCATTGGGATCTTAGGAGCGAGCCGACGCCAGAAGGGAAAGCAGATGAAGCTGAAAATAGTCTTTGAGCCCAGTGATGAAGGAGGTTACACCGTCACGGTGCCGGCTCTGCCGGGCTGCATCTCAGAAGGCGACACCATTGAGGAAGCCTTGGCAAACATTAAGGAGGCCATATCCCTTTATCTTGAAGAGGATGAACCGCTTTATACTCCTCCGCATGTTACCGTCATGGAAATTGTTTTATGACAATTATTCCAAGCCTGCCTTTCACGACAGTGGTTGCAGCTTTAGAACGAGACGGTTGGACGGTACAACGTCAAAGAGGCAGTCATATAAGGCTCATAACATACTCGCCCAGCAAAATGCTCAAACTTACCATCCCGGCCCATAGGCCCATAAAACGCTCCACTTTGGCGAAAATCATCAAACAGGCTGATATGACCGTGGAAGATTTTTTAAGGTTAATTTAGCTCTGTGCCAAGCAGAGATTGGCAATTTTGGCTTAATAAGATCCAGCACAGTTAAAGCAGGCAGCATGAAGCGACAAGATTTTTATTTCAACCGGAAGGCAAAACGATAATCTGCTTTTGCGTGCCAGGGTTTTTTCTTTCGCAGAGAAGATTTTTTATTGTTAGCAGAAGTCTGGCGGCTGCGCCAGCCGGGAACTATCAGGTTTAATTCATTGCAGCAGAGCGAGGTTAAAGTCAATGAAAGTAGGTGTCATCGGACTTGATCTGCCTTTGGGCAAGGTCAAGTATCACGACGAGCGGTTTATTGAGTTGGTAAAAAAGTGCGAACCCCTCAAGGTCACGCCGTACTATGTGGAATTTGTCCAGGAAGACTGGGAGCACGCCGATGCCTTCGTAGTGGCCCGGGACCAGCTCCTGGATCTGCTCATCCTGGACATGGAGAAGCTGGAAACCCGCCGGGAACGCACCGTTGATCCCGGGGAAAAGGCCCTGTTGCACAAAGGCCTGGAGATGCTTGAGCAGGAGCAGCCCCTGTGCGATGGCGATTTTACCCCTGCGGAGTTGGCCCAGCTCCGGGCTTTGGCGCCCCTGAGTCTGAAGCCGACCCTGGTGTTGGGCGAGCCCACGACGGTGGACGAAATCATCGGCCGGATTCTGGCTAAGGCCGGCATCGTCTTTTTCTACACGGTGGGCAAAAAGGAAGTTCATGCCTGGCCGGTGCCCCGCCACGCCGATATCGTCACCTGTGCCGGCAAGATTCACACCGATCTGGCCCGGGGCTTCATCAAGGCCGATATCGTTAAATATGATGATTTCCTTCATGTTTTCAATATGCAGGAGGCCCGGGCAAAAAAGCTGGTGCAGCTGGTGGACCGGGATTACCATATTGAAGACGGCGATATCGTGGAAATTCGGTTTAATATCTGAGAAAATCAAGGGTGGCCATGAGTGACAAGGTCGGGCGGGCACGGCCCGCCCTGTGAGGTTACCCCTCTCGAAACTTGGATTAGTTACATCTGGCAACTATCAACTATCAACTGACAACTACGGTTGTTCCGAATTTCTAAGAAGTTATGGCGCTTAGATGATTACCCCGGCGCAGATTCAACAAGCTGTCAATCTCCTGAAGGATGCGGCCCGGCCGAGTCGACTGGTATTATTCGGATCATATGGCCGCGGTAATCCTCATGAAGACAGTGACTTGGATTTCCTGGTCATAGTTCCCGAGCTTAAAGATCGGCGCCAGGAGATGGTCCGCCTGCGACGGGTTTTGCGTCCTTTGCGGTTACCTGTGGATGTCCTGGTGGTGAGTGAGGCGGTCTTCCAACAATGGTCTGACACTCCCGGCAATGTCTTGTATGAAGCTGCCCAGGAAGGCAGGATAGTATATGAAGCAGCATGAACTGGCCTTCCTCTATTTACAAAAAGCCGCGGAAGATGAAGCCTTGCTTGCGGAGGTGCTGGAATCTCCTCAGATAAGCGACGCCATTATTGGTTTTCACTGTCAACAAGCAGCCGAAAAGCTTTTAAAAGCTCTCTTGTCCGATAACGGCATCCGCTTCCGCAAGACTCACGATGTCTTGGAACTCATTGACCTTTTGATAGATAATGGGATTGATGTTCCAGAACATTTCCTCAGCCTCGACGAATTTACGCCCTTTGCTGTGGAATTTCGCTATGAACTTTTTCCTTTGGGCGAGCAGGTCACCCTGGATCGACGGGAATCACTCAGACTCATTCGGTCCTTACCTTCCTGGATCGAGGCCCAGATAAAAGCGTAGCCTATGAACGAAGCCTACCTGCGCACCTGGCACCGCCGCTTCGGCATCATCCTGGCCCTGTTTGTCTTGCTCCAGGCCGGCAGCGGCGTCATCCTCAATGTGGACCATTTCTTGGATTTCCCGACCCTCCTGGTTGGGGCTACAGTCCTGCACCGGGGTGGTGGACTGGCCGGAACGGTCTATCGGACGGTGCTCGGCCTCATGCTGATGGCCATGGCCGTGTCCGGGAGCCTGATTTTCATCAAGGTCTGGCGGCGAACGAAAAAATTCTGAGGTGCACGAATGAATGCCAAGAAAATGTTGGATGAAGATGGTCGTCCGGTCTCCCCACGCATCTATATTCTGAAGATCACGTTGCTCGGCAGTAAACCTCCCATTTGGCGTCGGATTGCCGTTATGAGTGATATCAGCCTTTTTAAACTCCATAATATTATCCAGCGATCCATGGGATGGGAGAACTATCATCTCCATGAATTTATCATTAAAAACAGAGATATGGCAAAGTTGACAATGAGTTTGATTTCGGCCCCCGAGTTATAAGCGACAGGGGAACCATTTTACAGGATGTAATCTCCCGAGCCAAAAGCAAATTTTTCTATATATATGACTTCGGCGATAATTGGCAGCATGAGATTGTGGTTGAAAAGATAATATCGCCAGAGCCGAATCAACGCTATCCCTATTGTCTTGATGGGGCCCGGGCCTGTCCACCCGAAGATTGCGGCGGCATCTGGGGCTATGAGGACCTCATGGATATCATTAACAATCCTAACCATCCCGAATATCAAGAACGGCTGGAATGGCTGGGCGACAAGTTTGACCCCGAGGCCTTCGATCTGGCAGCCGTAAACAAGAAGTTGGCAAGGTTTAAGTAGTTCATTTCTTTCCACCAGCCGGCAATATTTATTCTGCATCTGTAACATGACCATAGAAAGCAGTTGATTTTTATGCCCAAACGTACTGACCTTAAAAAGATCCTCATCATCGGCTCCGGGCCCATTATCATTTCCCAGGCCTGTGAATTTGACTATTCCGGCACCCAGGCCTGTAAGGCCCTGCGGGAAGAGGGCTATCAAGTGGTCCTCATCAACTCCAATCCGGCCACCATCATGACCGATCCGGAGATGGCCGATCGCACCTATATTGAGCCGATTACGCCCGAAATAGTCTGCAAGATCATCCAGCGGGAGCGACCAGATGCCATCCTCCCCACCTTGGGAGGGCAGACCGGACTGAACACCGCGGTGGCCGTGGCCGACACCGGCATCCTGGAGCGTCTCGGGGTGGAGATGATCGGCGCCAACCCCCAGGTCATCAAGAAGGCCGAGGACCGCCAGCTCTTCCGGGATGCCATGGCCAACATCAACCTGCGGGTGCCAAAGAGCGTCATTGTCCGGACTCTGGACGAGGCCTTGGCCGTACCGGATATTTTGGATTACCCCATTATTGTCCGACCCAGCTTCACCCTGGGCGGCACCGGCGGCGGCATCGCCTACAATCTGGAGGATCTGCGGGAACTGTCGGCCTCTGGCTTGGAGGCCAGCATGATCGGTGAGATCATGTTGGAGGAATCGGTCCTGGGTTGGAAGGAATTCGAACTGGAGGTGATGCGGGATTTCAAGGATAACGTCGTCATTATCTGCTCCATCGAGAACATCGATCCCATGGGCGTGCATACCGGCGATTCCATCACCGTAGCCCCGGCCCAGACCCTCACCGACCGGGAATACCAACAGATGCGGGATGCGGCCATCGCCATCATGCGGGAAATCGGCGTGGAGACCGGCGGTTCCAATGTCCAGTTCGCCATCAACCCACAGACCGGGGAGATGGTGGTCATTGAGATGAACCCCCGGGTGTCCCGCTCCTCGGCCCTGGCCTCCAAGGCCACCGGCTTCCCCATTGCCAAGATCGCCGCCAAACTGGCAGTGGGCTATACCCTGGATGAAATCCCCAACGACATTACCAAGGAGACCTACGCCTCCTTTGAACCCACCATCGACTACTGCGTGGTCAAAATCCCCCGCTGGACCTTTGAGAAATTCCCCGGCGCCGAGGATCTCCTCACCACCTCCATGAAATCGGTGGGCGAGGTCATGGCCATCGGCCGTACTTTTAAGGAAGCCTTGCAGAAGGGGTTTCGCTCCCTGGAAATCGGCCGCTTCGGCCTGGGCGCCGACGGCAAGGATTTCGGCGAGGTTGCCCCGGAGACCCTCCGGGCCAAGCTCCTCACGCCCAATTCCCAACGCCTCTTTTATCTGCGCCAGGCCTTTCGGCAGGGGATGACCGTGGCCGAAGCCTATGATCTCACCAAGATCGATCCCTGGTTCCTCTATCAGATCCGGGACCTGGTCCAGCAGAGCGACGAACTGGCCGCCTTCGGCGTTCTGCTGCAGCAAGGGCGGGAAGGCCAGCACCTCCCGGAGATGCTGCGGCGGGCCAAGGAGTGGGGTTTCTCAGATGTGCAATTGGCCCACCTCTGGGGGTTGAGCGAAGAAAAGATCCGCCGGCTGCGCCACGATTATGACCTCCGGCCGGTCTATAAGCTGGTGGATACCTGCGCCGCTGAATTCGAGGCCTACACCCCCTATTATTACTCCACCTATGAAGTGGAAGATGAAAGCCGGAAAACCGACCGGCGCAAGGTGGTGATCCTGGGGGGCGGCCCCAACCGCATCGGCCAGGGCATTGAGTTCGACTACTGCTGCTGCCACGCCTCCTTTGCCCTGCAGGAGATGGGCATTGAATCCATCATGGTCAACTCCAACCCCGAGACGGTGAGCACCGACTACGACACCTCGGACAAACTCTATTTCGAGCCCCTGACCCGGGAGGACGTCCTCCATATCGTCGAAGCGGAAAAACCTCTGGGGCTCATCGTCCAGTTCGGCGGCCAGACACCGCTGAACCTGGCGGTTCCCCTGGCCAAGGCCGGGGCCGTCATCCTGGGGACGCCGCCGGATGCCATTGATCGGGCCGAGGACCGGGAGCGATTTAAGGAGCTGTTGGCCAAGCTCAACCTGCGCCAGCCGGATAATGGCACCGCCACCACCACGGCACAGGCCCTGAAGATTGCCAAACAGATCGGCTATCCGGTGGTGGTGCGGCCGTCCTACGTCCTGGGAGGACGGGCCATGCAGATCGTCGCCGACGACCGGGCCTTGGCCGCCTTCATGGGCTGGGCCCTGGAAGTCTCCCCGGAACATCCCATCCTCATTGATAAATTCCTCACCGATGCCATCGAGGTGGACGTGGACGCCATTGCCGACGGCAGCACCACCATCATCGGCGGCCTCATGGAGCATATCGAAGAAGCCGGCATCCACTCGGGCGATTCGGCCTGCGTCCTGCCGCCCTATTCCCTGGATCAGGCCATCCAGGCGGAGATCAGCCGTCAGGCCAAAGCCCTGGCCGCGGAGTTGGGGGTCATCGGCCTCATGAACATCCAGTTCGCGGTCAAAGACGGCCAGATCTACATCCTCGAGGTCAATCCCCGGGCCTCCCGCACCATCCCCTTTGTCAGCAAAGCCACCGGCATACCCCTGGCCAAACTGGCCACCAAAGTGATGTTGGGCGCCACCCTGGCGGAGCTGGGTTTCACCCAGGAGGTGATCCCCTCCTATTTTGCCGTCAAGGAATCAGTCTTCCCCTTCCGTCGCTTTCCGGGGGTGGACCCGCTCCTGGGTCCCGAGATGCGCTCCACCGGCGAGGTCATGGGTTTGGATGTGGATTTCGCCTTGAGTTTTGCAAAATCTCAGCTGGCGGCCGGCCAACGCCTGCCCACCGAAGGGGGGGTGCTCTTTAGCGTCAAAGACTCGGATAAACCGGCGGCCCTGGAGTTGGCCCGGGGCTTCCGGGCCTTGGGCTTTGAACTGTTCGCCACCCACGGCACCGCCGACTATCTCCGGGAGCATGGTCTGCCCGTCGCCATGGTCCACAAGATCCGGGCCGGCCGCCCCAATATCATCGACCGCATCAAGAGCCAGGACATCGCCCTGCTCATCAATACCCCTCAAGGCCGCTACACCTCGGAAGACTCCCTGTCCATCCGCCGGGCCGCCCTGGAGTACGACCTCCCCTACACCACTACCATCGCCGCAGCCCGGGCCACCCTCGAAGCCATCCGGGCAGTGCGCACCGGACAGTTGGAGGTAAAGAGCGTGCAGGAGTATCATGGAAAAGTCGTGAATTGATTCCGGCAGCGCCAGGTGCGGGAGGGTCAAGGGAATAATGCAATGGTCAGTGGCCAGTGGCTGGGAAATTCCTCTCATAAAAGGCCTCATCAGGACAGCCTGTGGCCGTGATCTTAAGTTCGCGGTTTGGGGAGCCTTCTCTGGCCTGAAAAAACGGCTGTCTTTTTTGGCAAACCTTGGTATAATGCTGCCAAGGTGTTTAATATTCCCTCGGTCATGGCAATATCAGATAGAACCGTAATCATCATCCCGGCCTACAATGAGGCCGGGAACCTTGCCCAATTGCTGCCCCGGCTGCAAGCGCGGTATCCGGAGATGGACATCTGCGTTATTGATGACGGCTCCCAGGACGGGACCCGGGAAGTTGCCAGGAATCTCCAGGTCAAGGTCTTGTCCCACCCCTTTAATCTGGGTTATGGCGCGGCGGTGCAGACGGGCTATAAATATGCCTTGGCACACCGATACCCTTTTCTGGTCCAGCTGGATGCCGACGGCCAACACGAGCCCGATGATATTCAAACCTTGCTGCAACCGGTGCAACAGCAGCGCTGTGACCTGGCCCTGGGAAGCCGCTTCCTCCATGCTGAATCGTATCGGCCCCCCTTGGCCCGAAAGATAGGGATAGCCTTTTTCCAATGGACGACGCGCCTGACCACCGGCCAGAAATTGACCGACCCGACCAGTGGCTTCCAAGCCATGAACCACCGGGTGCTCCAGATCTTTACCGGCCGGCATTTCCCCCATGATTATCCCGACGCCGATGTCTTGCTGATGCTCCACTATCATGGGGTTAGAATAGAAGAAATTCCCGTCAAGATGCACCCCTCCCAGGGAGTCTCCATGCACCGCGGCTTCTGGCGTCCCCTGTTTTATATGTCCAAAATGTGTCTGTCGTTATTGGTAACTTATTCACTCAAAGGCCACTTCGGTCGGCGCCGGCTGCCGAACCCGCAGATCAACTGAATTCCGGCATCCCTCCCATGACCGCACACCAGATAATCTCCTCGACTATTATCGCCCTGTGCATGGTAGTCCTCATCTTCTACTTGGTGCGCAAACGGCGGTTGCGGGAGGAATATGCCCTGATCTGGATGGGCTGCGCCGTTCTGATGTTGGGCGCCATTTATTGCTATCCGGTTCTGGTATTTTTCACCAAAGTGATCGGGGCGGTAACCCCCACCACCACCCTTTTCCTGTTCGGCTTTGTTTTTCTGTTATTATTGACTTTAAAGATAACGTTGAGCCTTTCAAAATTGGAAAACCAGGTAAAGGCCCTTTCCCAAAAAATAACCCTGTTGGAAGGGCAATTGGAGGAAACCTCGCACCGAGTTAGCCAATCGCGGCCCGAGGACCAGCAATAACTGCCCCTGCAGTTGGAAAACCGGGGGGACATAATGACAGCAGCCGTTGCCGGTGCTGAGCCGAGGCAGCTGGCCCCGGCCCCTTCGGTCCGGGGGAAGATTTGGGCTGGGCCCCCCGCAACCCCAACTCAACCGCACCCTTCCAGAAGGCGGCTTGAATCTATGATGCTTATTAAATTACTCGTTGATTTTCTAAAAAAAGAGCGTCTCAAGGCAGTAAGTAGATTTATCGAAGGAAGACTGCTGGACATCGGCTGCGGGGACAATACCCTGATCAGGAAATATTATCCCAACGGGGTCGGCGTTGACGTATTCAATTATTACGGCAAGGTCGATTTAGTGGTGGAATCCTCATCCGATATTCCGTTGCCGTCCGCCTCATTTGATACGATAACCATAGTTGCGGCTTTGAATCACATCCCCAATTATCAGGCCACCCTGAGAGAGTCCTGGCGCCTGTTGAAGCCGGGAGGGCAAATCATTATCACCATGCCCGTGGGCTTCCCCCAGAAGCTCTGGCACAGAATCGCCCATGATTATGACGATGACCAGGTTTTCCGGGGCATTGATGAAACCGAGGAACGGTATTATCTTCCCATTCAGGAGATCATGGCAGCCCTGAAAGAATGCGGCTTTGCTCCCGAGCAACGGCGGCGTTTCCTCTTCGGTTTGAATAACCTGATCATCGCCCGGAAAATCAATCAGTCCAGCGGGGCGCCGTCCTCAGTTGCCTGAATAGGTCTATCAATAACAAGCAATTATCATTTTAGAAATACAAGATGACAATAAATATCATTAATTAACAGGATTGACATGAAAATAATACTACTAAATCCCCCTCCCCAACGGCAGGAATCAGCCAGTTTATCGGTGCCGCCGCTGGGATTGGCCTATATCGCCGCGGTTCTGAGAGATAAAGGATATCCGGTTATCATCAAGGATGCCTACGCCGAAAATATGGGATGGCAGGACTTGGCGGCCTATCTAAAAAGAGAACATCCGGATATCTTGGGGCTTAGTAGTGTGACCCATACCATGGCAGCAACCGCCGAGGTCATGAAAATAGCTCGTCCCCATGTGCATACCATCGTTGTCGGGGGTCCCCATATCACCTCCTGGAAGGAAAAAACCTTTCAGCAATGTCCGGAAATTGACTTCGGCATTATCGGGGAGGGAGAGGAGACCATCGTGGAGCTGGTGGGGGAGCTGGCCGCCGGGCGGTCGCCCCGCCAGATCCCCGGGGTCATCGGCAAGGATTTTGCGGGGCCGCCCCGCCCCTTGCTTCCCGACCTGGACCAGCTTCCTTTTCCGGCCCGGGATCTGCTGCCCTTGAACCTATACCACTACGCCCTGGCCAAAGGCCGGCGCTTTACCACCCTCTTCACCTCCCGGGGATGCCCCTATCACTGTGTTTTTTGCGATAAATCCATCTTCGGGTCCCGTTGGCGGGCCCGCTCGGCCGACAATATCCTGGAGGAAATAGATGAAATCGTGCAACGGTTCCAGATAACCTCCCTCATCATTTATGATGACCTTTTTACCCTGGATAAAGAAAGATTACAGGCCGTCTGCGAGGGCATCCTCCGCCGCGGTTACACCCTGGACTGGAAGTGCGAAAGCCGGGTGAACTTAGTGGACCTGGAAACGCTGCGCTTGATGAAGCGGGCCGGTTGCTCCCTGGTAGCCTACGGGGTGGAATCCGGCAACCAACACGGGCTGGATTATCTGAATAAAAAGATCACCGTGGAGCAGATCCGGCGGGCCTTTGCCCTGACTCATGAGGTGGGTCTGGAGACCATGGCTTACTTCATTTTGGGGCTGCCTGTGGAGACCTATGCCGACGAACTCCGCTCCATCGCCTTTGCCAAGGAATTGAATCCCACCTACGTGCAATTCAGCACCCTCTCCCCCTATTATGGCACCCGCCTGTATGAAGAGGCCCAGGAGCGAGGATGGTATACCGAAGTGGAGGCCTTCGGTCCCATGGACAAGGGTTATCAGCGGCCTCTGATGATTGCGCCTCCCTGGACTCTGGCCCAGCTCCAAAAGATCGTGCGCTACGCCCATCTGTCCTTTTATCTCCGGCCCAGTTACATCTGGAGGCGGTTAACCGCCATCAGAAGCTTCTCTCAGTTCGCCAATGCCTGTCACGGCGGCTGGGACCTGCTGCGCTGGCTGGTGCAAAAAAGCTAACGAGGGAAAAGCCGGGACCGATGGGGCCCCTGCCAACCTCGCCGATGGGATGTTCACGGCTTGGGATGGGTTCTCATGGGGGGGCGGCTGTCTCCCGGGTGAAAGACTTCAGACCCGGCCTCCGGCAACCGTCATAACCATCAATAAGGAGGAAACCAATCATTAACGCGGACAACGACTTAGGGCATCAGGCCTATGAATTGGCGGTCCAGATCTTTCAGGACCTTTATCAACTTACCGAGGCGTGGCCCCGCCCCCAGGTTTTCGGGCTCATCATGGACATCCGCCGGGCCGCCATGAGTATCCCCACGAACTTAAGCGAAGGGCAACATCACTGTACCGGGGCTGAGAGTCAGGAATTTGTGCAGCTGGCCGGGGAACAGCTGACGGCGCTGCAGAATTATTTACAGGCTGCCCGGGAGAATCCGGCGATAGACGGCAATGCCTTGACGCCGGTATTGGCGGCCCTGGCCGAACTGGGGCAGTTGTTGCGAAACCTGGCGGCCCCCCGGGGCTGAAGGGGCGCCGCCTCCGGCTCCGGCCGAGAGCCGCGGCCTGGGAGCCCATTCGGGGGTATCCTGCCCGCTGATCAGGTGTAGGTCAGCCGGCGAGGCGATAGACGATAAATCTGGAATTTTCAAAAACTACCGGCAGGTTCAAGGGGAGGTTCTTCTCTCTTTCCACCACGAGATAATCCGCCCCCGCGGCGGCAGCCTCCTGAAGCAAGGCCTGGGGGTCCTGATATGCCGCATTTAACTTGAGACTGCGCCGGTAGAGATTGACCATATTGGTGGTGCGATAGTTCCCCGTTTCTCCCCAGGTGGGGTGGCCGTGGGTAATACTGCGGCGGGCCTGGTAACGAAAAAAGGCTGATTGATGATAGAATAAGGCATCTTTGGGGGTGTGTTGCCGGGCCCAAGCTGCCAGTTCTTTTTCCGCTTCCAGGTAATCAGCACCAAAGGTGGCAAAGGTGGGGAGGGGAGCCAAAAGTTCCTGGACCCGGGGAACGGCGGCAGACGGCACCAGATACGCGGCCAGGAACGCGGCCAGGACCACCAGCCCCACTGCTGCCAGGGCGAGGCGGTGGGACCAACGGCGCAGGTATTCATAGGAGCCCACCGCCAAGAGAGTAAGCCAGAAGACCGTCCGATGGCACATGGCCAGGGTGATGACGGTGTACTCGGCCTGAAGGACCGGGAGGGAACGCCCAAGAACCTGGGCCAGCCAGGGAATCAGACGGAAGGCGGCTCGGGCTGCCAGCAAGTAACTGAAAGGATGAATGAGGCGGGTGACGCGGCGATACTCCACCACCCAGGTGGTCAGGGAGACCTCTTCCAGTTGCAGCCACAGCGAGATGATCAGATAGGAGGGGACAAGGTAGATAAACAACGTCACAAAGCCCCAGGCCAACAACCACCAGTCCTGGCGCTCCAACTCGCGGCGGACAGCGCCCCAGACCACATAGGCCGCCAGGGTAACGTAGAGCCAGGATAAACCGGCGCCTTTCCCGGCCAGGCGCCAACAGAGATAGACAACCGTCAAGCCTCCCCAAAGCCACAACTGCAAGGCGGCCCGAGGTTTCCCCTCCGGGCTGGCAAAGTAATATTTCGCCCCCCAGAATCCAAAAACCCCCAGCAGCAGCAGGAGATAGCGGATCATCTTATTTTCCTGGAAGCTGTGCCATGGTTGGGGGATTTTGAATACCTGTTGCACCACCTGCCGGAATTCCTCAAAGGAAACCCCCACGCCGGGAGCCCAGGCCTGCTGCTCCCGCAAGGAGCCGGGATAAAAAGCCAAAACCCCGAAGACCACGATCATCAAAGCGAGCATTCCCCAGACGGCTTTCCGGCGGCCATGGCCGAGGATAAACAGCCCGCAACAGAGCTCCAGGAAAAACATGGGAGTGAGGGGATAGATAATGGCACTGAGGCCGGTGATAGTTCCCAACAGCAGCGCCTTCCAATACCGGGGCTCCTCCAGCCAACTGAAAAGCAGCAGGAAGAGATACGGCGCCGGTGCGGTGACCAAGGTGCGGGCCACCATCCCTTCTATCCCGGCCACGCCCCAAACCTCCCCCAGGGGGGCCGGCCGATACGGTATGGCCAGGAAGGTAAACAGGAGGGCAATCCACAGGGAATGGTGGAGCCGCCAGAGGAGGAGACCCCAACCCAAGGCATAGATGAACACCAGGACGGGAACCAGCAGCCACAGCCCCCCTTCAAAGGATCCGGTGAGTTGACGCAAGCAGGCCAACAACTGCCGGAAGACGGGGAGATAATGGCTGAAAAAGGAGTCATCGGAAAACGTGCAATCCCTGGCAAAGAGACTGGGGTCGGCGGCTTTTCCATCAAATGTGCCCAAGTAAATTAAATCATGGCTCAGATTCCACGGAATGTAGAGACGATAGGCGGTAAAGACCAAAGCCATCAGTAGGGCAAACCCCAAAAGGACCAGCTTCACCGGCAGCTCCGAGGCTGTCCCCCGTGAAGCAGCAAGGGATGGATGTCCAGAATGCCAGGGCAATACCTTCATTGTGCAGGATTCACCCTCCAGGCCCATCGGTGAGGAGTGACCGGTAAGAGGCAAAAGCGCCCTGCCCTCTCTCCCGGAGCCAGGTATTTTCTGATTCGTTGCCGCTCATTACTGAGCCCTTGGACTCCGTGGTAGTATACCCAGGCCGGCGAGGGGAAGTCAACCAACGCAGGCCGGCCCTTGGCACTCAGCAATAATCTGCCTTTGAATGGGAAAAGACCTTTTCTGGGGAAAGGATGATCTCCCCGTAGCCATCCCCGGCGAAACGAAGAAGCGGCTCGGAGTTTAATAAAATTTTCACAAGCAAAATTTCTTTTGCCTAATTTTAGGCTATGCTGATAAATAATAAAACATTGGATGTTTACATCCAAGGCGCAAAGGAGGATGTATCGGGTAATATTATTGAACCATAGGTTGCCAGAAGGCAAGGGAGGGTTTATGAAAGACCAGGAGTTTGATCATTTACCCCGTCAATTCGGTTTGGTCTCCCGGCGGGATTTTCTGAAATTCTGCACCTTGGCGGCGGCCACCATGGGGTTGCCCATGAGTATGGGCATCCGTATGGCCGAGGCGGTGGCTGCGGCCAAGCGGCCGCCGGTAATCTGGCTTTCCGGTCAGGAATGCACCGGCTGCACCGAAACGCTGCTCCGTTCCACCCATCCAACTGTCGAACATCTTATCTTAGACCTCATCTCCGTTGATTATCATGAAACCCTCAGCGTCCCGGCAGGGCATCTGGCCGAAGAGGCCAAAAAGCACTCCTTGCAGGAAAACAAGGGAAAATTCATTCTGGTGACCGAGGGAGCCATTCCCACCAAGGACGGCGGCATCTATTGTATGGTAGGTGGTCGTCCGGTACTGGAGATCGTCCGGGAGACGGCGCCTTTGGCGGCGGCTATTGTGGCCATCGGCTCCTGTGCCGCCTGGGGTGGCATCCCGTCCTCGGCCCCCAATCCCACGGGGGCGGTTTCCACCCAGGAGGCCCTGGGTGATAAATATAAGGTCATTAATATCCCCGGCTGTCCTCCCAATCCCTATAATTTCCTGTCCACGGTCCTCTACATCGTCACTTTCAACAAGCTCCCAGAGCTGGATGAGAAAAACCGGCCGGTGTTTGCGTATCGCCGGCTGATTCACGAGGGCTGCGAACGCCGGCCGCACTTTGATGCCGGCCGCTTTGCCCTGGAGTTCGATGACGAAGGGCATCGCCGGGGCTGGTGTCTGTATAAATTGGGTTGTAAAGGCCCGGTGACTTATAACAACTGCCCGGCGGTCCTGTTCGGAGATGTGGGAGCCCGGAGCTGGCCGGTGGGCACCGGCTGTCCCTGTTTCGGCTGTTCCGAGAAGGAGGTGGCCTTCACCGAACCCATCCCGGCCATGGCCAGCCTGAAGTTTGTGGAACCGTCCCCGGCCCTCACCACCGAGGGTGCGCAAACCCGTCCAGGCGGTGGGGTATTGCGGTTGACTCCTCCCAAGACCTTCGCTCCCATTGAGGCTCCTCGGGGGCACGGACCGTCGGCGGCCACTGTGGGCGTCCTGGCGGGGCTGGGCGGCGCCGCCTTGGGAGCTGGTGCCGTGGCCGCCTCCCGGTTGGGCAAAGGCAAAGAAACCGAGGCTGCAGCAGAAAGCAAGAAAGAGGATTAGCCATGGGACTGAGTCGGAGAAATTTCCTGAAAGCGGCGGCCGGCGGTGGACTGTTGGCGGCCTCGCAGCTCAGTCCGGTGCCGGTCTGGGCCCGGGAACCCAAAACCCGGCTGCCCGAGGCCCTGGGCATCCTCTATGATGCCACCCTCTGCATCGGCTGCAAGGCCTGCATGTCCGCCTGTAAAGAGTTCAATAATCTGCCGCCTGATCCGAGTTCGCCGGAGGGCCTCTGGGACGACCCCCTGGATCTGTCGGCCAAGACCTACAATATCGTCAAGCTTTATACCAGTGGCAGCGGCAAGACCAAAGACCAGGAAGAGGACGGCTATTCCTTTATCCGCCGCTTCTGCATGCACTGCGTGGATCCGGCCTGCACCTCGGCCTGCCCGGTGGAGGCCTTGCACAAGGATCCGATCACCGGCATCGTCAAATACAACAAAGACCTGTGTATCGGCTGCCGCTACTGCCAGATCGCCTGTCCTTATAATGTGCCCAAATTTGAGTGGGATACGCCCTTTCCCCAGATCAAGAAGTGTCAATTGTGCGAACATCGCCTCGCCCGGGGCAGCTATCCGGCCTGCTGTGAGTTCTGTCCCAACGGCGCCTCCATCTTCGGCGAAGTCCAGGCCTTGCGCAAAGAGGCCAAACGGCGGCTCAGTCTGCCGCCCGGTTCCCAGGCCACCTTCCCGGTGCATCGCATCGACACCGGGGAATACCGTTACGCCACCGTGGGGCATTATTTTCCCCGGGTCTATGGCGAAATGGACGGCGGGGGTACCCAGGTGCTGATCATGGCCGGGGTCCCCTTCAACAAATTGGGTCTGCCGGACCTGCCGCCGGAATCCACCGCCAGCCACTCCGAGACCCTGATGCACAGCTTATACAAAGGGATGATCGGACCCTACGTCCTCTTTGCCGGTTTATTTTACCTGGTCTACCGGAACACTTCGAAAAAGGATTTACCCTAACAGCGAGGAGCGCAGATTATGACAGAAAGTCAACCGTTGGAGGGCAAGATCCTCACTAAACCGTTTCTGGTGCTGGCGGCCCTGGCCCTGGTGGGGGGTGTCCTGATCGTTTATCGCTATGTCTTCGGATTGGGGGCGGTGACCAACCTGAGCGACGGCTATCCCTGGGGCATCTGGATCACCTATGATGTCCTGGTGGGGACGGCTCTGGGCTGCGGCGGCTATGCCATGGCCCTGTTGGTTTATGCCTTTAATAAATGGGAATATCACCCGCTGGTGCGCTCCGCCGTGCTGACCAGCGTCTTCGGCTATACCCTGGCCGGTGTGGCCGTCTTCCTGGATATCGGCCGCTATTGGAACGGCTATAATCTTTTCCTCCCCTGGCGGGTCAACTTTAACTCGGTGCTGGTGGAAGTGGCCCTGTGTATTGCGGCCTATGTGGTGGTCTTGTGGCTGGAATTGGCCCCGGCCCTGTTGGAGACTCGCTCTGATCCCAAAGCCCAGCGGACCCGGCGGCGTCTGGAAACGCTGCTGCCCATTATTGTCTCCTTGGGGATCCTGCTCCCCACCATGCACCAGTCCTCTTTGGGGGCACTGATGATCATTGCCGGGCCCAAGCTGTCACCGCTCTGGCAGACGCCGCTGTTGCCCATGCTTTTTTTAATTACGGCCATCGCCATGGGCTATGCCGTGACGGTGTTCGAGTCCCTCCTGTCGTCCCTGGCCTTTGGCCGGCCGTATGAGACGCCCCTGTTGGCCAGGATCAGTACCGTCATGGTGGGCTTCGTCGGCATCTACCTGGTCATCCGCCTGGCCGATGTGGTGCTCCGTGGTCAGGCGGGCCTGATTTTCACGGACAATCTCACCAGTGTGATGTTTATCATTGAGAATCTCCTGTTTCTGCAGGCAGTCATTATCCTGGCCCGACCGGCCAACCGCAGCGATAACCGTTGGCTCTTTATTTCGGCCATCCTGCTCCTCCTGGGCGGGGCGGTCTATCGCTTCAACGCCTTCCTGGTGGGTTATACCCCGGGTTTCGGCTGGCGTTATTTCCCGGCTTTGCCGGAGATTTTCATCACCTTGGGCATCGTCGCCTTGGAACTGTTGGGCTATCTCTATTTTGTGAAGAGGTATCCGATCTTGCCCAAAGCGGAACATGCCTGACCGACGGTAAATCTGAGGCCCGGCCGGAGCCGGTGCCTTTTCCAGAGTATCCCGGTTCCCGTGGACGGGAGCCGGTCCCCCGGATCTGTGACGAGGAGACAGCGACATGGGTAAACGAATTACCATCGATCCCATCACCCGTATTGAAGGGCACCTGCGCATTGACTGTGAAGTGGACGGCGGCAAGGTGGTGAACGCCTGGTCGTCGGGCCAGATGTGGCGGGGCATTGAAATCATCCTGCAGGGACGGGACCCCCGGGATGCCCCTACCTATACCCAGCGTTTTTGCGGCGTCTGCACCACAGTCCATGCCCTGGCCTCCTGCCGGGCGGTGGAAAACGCCCTCAATTTAGAGATACCCCTGAACGCCCAATACATCCGCAACCTGATCATTGCGGCTCATGCCCTGCATGACCATATCGTACATTTTTATATTCTCTCCGCCCTGGATTGGGTGGACATCACCTCGGCCCTGAAGGCTGACGTCAAAAAGGCCGCAGCCCTTGGGGACTCCCTGTCCAATTGGCCCCGGAATAACTACCGGGAACTGCAGGCGGTCCAGGATAAGCTCAAAGCCTTTGTCAGCTCAGGCCAGCTGGGGCCCTTCGCCAACGGCTACTGGGGCCATCCAGCCATGAAGCTGCCGCCGGAGGTGAACCTGTTGGCCGCGGCCCACTATCTCCAGGCCCTGGAGTATCAGCGCAAGGCCAACATGATCGTCTCCATCCTGGGGAGCAAGACCCCCCACGTGGCCAACCTGGTGGTGGGCGGCGTCTCCAGCCCCATCAATCTGGACAGCTCCTCGGCCCTGAACATGGAACGGCTCTACTACATCAAGACCCTCATTGATGAAGTGGGTGACTTTGTCAAGAACGTTTATCTGGTGGATGTCTGCGCCGTGGGAGCTCTGTACGCCGATTGGACCAAATATGGCGCCGGCGTCACTAACTATCTGTCAGTCCCCGATATGCCCATGGACACCAAGGGCATGGCCTTCAATCTGCCGGGCGGCTACATCGAGAACGGCGATCTGAAGACCTTTAAGCCCATTCCGGACTTCCATTCTGAATATTTCCGGCTGGGCGTCAAGGAAAGCATCAAACATTCCTGGTATGACGGCGAGTGGGCGCGCCATCCCTATGATGAGACCACCCAACCCAAGTACACCGGTTTCCAGGAGAACGGCAAGTATTCCTGGGTCAAGTCGCCCAGCTTCTATGACAAACCGGCCCAGGTGGGGCCCCTGGCCAATGTCTTGTGCATGTATGCCGCCGGCCATGCCCCCACGAAAAAATATGTGGAGGCGGCCCTGACCACGGTGAGCAATATCGCCGGCGCCAAAGTTGGCCCCGAGGCCCTGCATTCCACCATCGGCCGCCATGCCGCCCGGGCCATCCGCTGCGCCGTGCTCTATGAGGAACTCAACAAACAGTGGACGGCCCTGATGGAGAACATCGCCAAGGGCGATCTGAAGACCTATACCCGGTATACCTTCCCCGCGGGTGAAATCCGGGGCTTCGGCTTCCACGAGGCCCCCCGGGGGACGCTGTCCCATTGGGTGATCATCAACAACGGCAAGATCAAGAACTACCAGGCGGTGGTGCCCTCCACCTGGAATGCCGGGCCCCGCAACCAGGCGGATGCCTTGGGGCCCTATGAGGCCTCCCTCATCGGCAACCCCATCGCCGATCCGGACCGGCCTCTGGAGGCGGTGCGCACCATCCATTCCTTTGACCCCTGCCTGGCCTGCGCCATCCATTTGGTGGACGCCAAAGGCAACTCCATTGTCCAGGTCCGGGTCTTGTGAGGCTTTGCCAGGGTAATCGGTCCCAACGCCTGCCGTTGACAGGCTGCGGGTCACAACCTTAACGAGCCGGAACCCGCCTCCGCCCTATCGGCGAGTGGATTACGGCTCCAAGAAAATGGGAAAGCCCCCGGGTCCATCCGGGGGCTTTTTCACTTTTGGGTTAGCAGATCCGGGCCGGTCCCCCGCCGTTAGTCAACCCGGACGAACTTCCCGTCTTTGACGGCCACGATGATCAGCGAATCCACCCCGAGGCCGTTGTGGTCTTCGGGGGTGAGGTTGTAGATTCCCGAAACCCCCACATAACCTTTGGTCTCTTCGATAGCCTGGCGCAGGGCCTGGGGGGCAGTGCCGGCCTTCTTCATGGCCTTGGCCACGATCATAATGGCATCCCAGGCATAGCCGGAATGGGTGTTCAACGGAAACTGTTGATCATACTTATAGGTATCTTTATACAAGCGGATGAACTCCTGGATAACCGGCTTCTGAGGATCGTCATCGGCCAATTGGTCCGGAGCCATGAGTTTAGTGGCCGGCATGCGGTTGCCTTCGGCGGCCTTTCCGGCCAATTCCACATACTTGGGATCAGGTAGACCGTGGCATTGAAAGAGGGGCAGATTGAGGCCCAGCTGTACCAGATTCTTGGCCACAATGGCTCCCGCCGGACCGATGGTCCAGACTATGATGGCTTGAGGATTGGCGTTCTTGAGCTTGGTAAGCTGCGCCGTCATGTCCATATCTTTGGGGCCGAAGGATTCTTTGCCGGCAATGGTGAGGCCGTATTGGGGGGCCAATTGCTCCAGCCAGCCTTCGCCGTCTTTGCCGAAGCTGTCGGAGGCGGTCAGGAGGGCGATCCGTTGCAACTGCTGCTTCTGGAGATAGGCATAGAGACGCTGCACCGCCACCGAGGAACGCTGGGGGGATTTGAAGACATAAGTGAAGGGGCCGAATTTATCGCCGCCCATGATCACCGGATCGCCCCCCACGGTCATAAAGGTGGGCACGCCGGCAGTCTCCACAATCTTCTTAACATTCATACCGCTGTCAGTGCGGGTGGGGCCGATGATGGCCGCCACCTTATCGGCATGGATGAACTTCTTGGCTATGGCCGCGGCCTTGGCCGGATCACTTTCCGTATCACCGATGATCAACTGCAGGGGCCGGCCGTTGATGCCTCCCTCTTTATTAATTTTGTCCACGGCCATTTCGGCCACCAGTTTCGTCGGAGTGCCGATGGCGGCGGCCGGGCCGGAAAGGGCAAAAAACGCCCCGATTTTAATGGGATCTTTACTTTGGCCCCAAGCCGGGCCTCCCATCAAACAGCCCACCAGGACGATAATTTGAAACGATCTGCCAAGCATAGGTCGACCTCCTTCCCGAATCGATGGAAGATATAGTTGCCAGTGGCCAGAGAAATCGGTTTCCGGTTTCCGGAAGAGCTTCTCTTCTAGTGGGGCCGGCCTCCGTAGCGGCCCAATGTCGTCAAGGCAAAAGAAACGGGAAAAACCACCAAGGGATCCAGCAAGGTCAATTCCCCCGGGTTTCCCAGGGTCTCCCACTGGAAAGGCCCGGGGCGAGAATCGGCGGTCAGGACTGCCACCGTCAGGTGGAGATGGGGCGGCACCTTTCTGGGGCGGCCGGCCGGAACGGCCAGATGGGCGATACCCTCTCCCTCATTGACCCAGAGGCCTGCCTCTATCCCGGGCAGAGGTTGGGTATGACCCAGGGCGGTCAGCAACGAGCTGCCATCGGGCAACATCCCCCCGTGGAGAAGAAAGATCGATTGGCCCAAGAAATCTGGACTAACTTGAACGATCCGGCCTGAAAAGGGGGCTGGGATGACCGTGGCTGCCGGCAGAGCCCGGCGTTGGCCGCTTCTGGTGCGATACCAACAGATATCCAAACCTTCATGGGGGTTAGGGCGGGGGCGGCCCTCCCCCCACCACTGCCACTGAGACTGAAAGAGCATGGCCGGGTGAAAGACCCAGTGATTAAAGTCAGCCAAGTGAAGCCCATTGAGGGCCGACAGATAGTCAAAAAATTTCCCGTCAGGATAACTAATGCGGGCCATGGGCAGAAATGATCCCTCTCTCCGGCTTGGCCCCCAGCCGGCAAGCCGGACAGTCCAAACAGGATGTTGGGGTAGACACGACCCCGGCAGCGAAACAGAGGTCAGCAGCTATCAACCCGCTGAACAGCCTCAGTCTAAGGAAAAGGTCTTCTCCCTGTTATGGCGTATCTTAAACGATTTGCAGGCCCGTTGGCAACCTCAAAGGCTGCTCCCAAGGGCTGAAGCGGTATTTTCCCTTCGGGACCCCTCAGGGCACCGCAACCTCCATCCGTCCGCTTCCGGCCCAGTTCGATGTGAAAGCTGTATCTCTCCAGATGAAAACCGGGTATAATAGGTCTCAGACGGTACGGCGGGCAGGGGGCCCC
>Ga0067045_1027788_pt1 | contig 60715 bp, 74 predicted proteins | sample TerdegcTABiofilm_FD_59184 | JGI IMG/M metagenome (GOLD analysis project Ga0067045, IMG submission 59184) | Combined Assembly of (Gp0054472, Gp0054536) Wastewater bioreactor microbial communities from Singapore -Terephthalate degrading...
TCTTCTATCTGCTCTATCCCGGGCATCAGTATATCCAGGTTACCACGGAACTTGTTAATTATAATCCCCTTTATCCTTTTGCGATCTTCTTCTGGTAAGAGAGAGAAGGTACCGGCGATGGAGGCGAAAACACCTCCCCGGTCGATATCTGCCACCAGGAGCACGTCGGCATCGGCCAGCTCTGCGATCTTCATGTTGGCCATATCCACGTCCAGCATGTTGATCTCCGCTGGAGAACCCGCACCTTCAATTACCACTATTTCATACCTGTCTTTCAGGTAATCCAGGGAAGTTTTAATGGCTTTAAGTGCTTCCTCCCGGAAATTATTCTGGTAATGGTAAAAATTCATATCCCCAGCGGGTTTTCCATGAACTATGACCTGGGAGATGAAATCTTCCTTGGGCTTTAGGAGGATGGGGTTCATATGATAGGATGGTTCCAGGCCGGCGGCTTCTGCCTGAAGCACCTGGGCCATGGCTATTTCTGCATTTTCACTGGTGGTATAGGAGTTAAGGGACATATTCTGGGATTTGAAGGGAACCACCTGATAACCCCTTTTGGAGAATATCCTGCATAGGGCAGCCACAACCACGCTTTTACCTGCGTTGGATGAGGTCCCCTGGACCATTATACACATCATTTATGAGCCTTCCTTAATTAAAATCTCTTATTGGATATAAATAATAGTTGAATATTCTACTAGATAAATTGATTTCTATATATGGATCAATATTTCCAGATCAGGATATGATATATGAAGAAATGATATAAGAGACGAAATAGTAATATATAAATAAGACTAATTGCATTAATAATTAGTTCACAATAAAAGCAAATATTCATATATTAGATTACAAATATCCAATACTTGTAAAAACAATTTTAAACTAATAAAACACTTTTATTTTTTGTTTTGTGGAAAATAAAGGAGGTTGTCATAGTAAATGGCAAATTTAAACTCGAATTCAACCAGTTCAGTGAAGAACACACTTAACATAAGGTCTTATAATAACTCCGGGGAGATTGATGTCCCGGATAAGATAATAGACCAGATCATCGGTCAGAAAGAAGCTGTAGAAACAGTGAAAAAAGCAGCTAAGCAGAGAAGAAACGTTCTCTTAATTGGTGAACCGGGTATAGGAAAGTCCATGTTAGCTAAGGGAATGGCGGAGCTACTCCCTGCTGAAGAACTTCAGGATGTCCTTGTTTATCCTAATATAGAGGATAACCACAACCCATTAATTGGAGCCATGCCTGCTGGTGAAGCTAAAAAAGTAGTAACCAACTACAAGGTAAAGGCCAAAGGATCAGAAGAGAGAAAGAACATGTTGATGATGGTTGTCATTGCCTTTATCCTGATTGTAGGATTCTATCTGCAACAATTTTTAGCAGCGGTAATCGCCGCAGGAATTGTCTTTTTAGCTCTACAGCAGATGAAACCCAAATCCTCAGTTATGGTGCCCAAGTTATTGATCAACAATGACAATCACAAAACAGCCCCATTTATAGATGCCACTGGTGCACACGCCGGCGCACTCTTAGGTGATGTAAGGCACGACCCTTACCAGTCCGGGGGGCTGGGAACTCCTGCCCATGAAAGGGTGGAAGCAGGTATGATACATAAGGCCAACAAAGGAGTGCTTTATGTGGACGAAATTGGAACCATGAAGATGAAAACCCAGCAGGAGCTCTTAACTGCCATGCAGGAGAAAAAATATTCTATAACCGGTCAAAGTGAGACCAGCAGTGGAGCTATGGTAAGGACCCAGGAAGTACCCTGCGACTTCGTACTGGTGGCTTCCGGTAACATACAGATCCTTGAAGGAATGCACATCGCATTACGTTCCAGGATAAGAGGGTATGGTTACGAAGTTTATATGAAAGATTCCATGCCAGACACCCCGGAAAACCGGGATAAACTCATACAGTTCGTGGCACAGGAAGTTAAAAAGGATGGAAGAATCCCCCACTTCAGTAAAGAAGCTGTGGGAGAAATTATCAGAGAAGCTCAAAGAAGAGCCGGTAAAAAAGATTCACTAACCCTCAAACTAAGGGATTTAGGTGGCCTGGTTAGGGCCGCTGGAGATATAGCCAAGGGTGAAAGGGCTGAATTAGTCACGTTAGAACATGTAATCAGTGCTAAAAAACTCGCAAGAACATTAGAACAGCAGATGGCAGATAGAAACATCTCACATATTAAACAGTACAATGTATTTAAATCGGAAGGTACTCAGGTTGGTCGTGTAAACGGATTGGCCGTAATGGGTGGCCGTAGCGGAATAATTCTCCCCATTGAAGCGGAAGCAGCCCCGGCCCAGAGTAGCTTAGAGGGTAAAATCATAGCCACTGGTAAATTAGGTGAAATAGCCAAAGAAGCAGTAACCAACGTAAGTGCCCTAATTAAGAAGAACACAGGTACAAGTATCTCGAACTACGACATACATATTCAGTTTGTACAGGCTCATGGTGGTGTAGAAGGGGACAGTGCCAGTGTATCGGTGGCAACTGCAGTTATATCTGCTCTTGAAAACATTCCAGTTGACCAGTCACTAGCTCTAACAGGTTCTTTAAGTGTAAGGGGGGATGTACTCCCTGTTGGTGGAGTGACAGGTAAGATAGAAGCAGCAGCCGAAGCAGGTATTAAGAAGGTTTTAATACCCAGAGCCAACATGGAAGACGTGTTAATAGAGGACAGGTACCGCAGGAAGATTGAAATCATACCTGTAGATACTCTAAGTGATGTCCTGGAACATGCCTTGGTAGGTAAAGGTAAAAAAGGCTTGCTCCAGAAAATGCGTAAAATCACAGACATCATGCCAACCGGTATCCTGCAGAACCCAACCACCAATTAATGGGATTTTAGGAGACAAATTCGAATTTTAGGAGATAAACTTTTTTTATATCTCCATTGTTCACTTTTTTTGAAATTGAACCTGATTTTAATCTAATTTTTTATACAATTAAAAGGAAAATAACAACATGGAAAAACTAAATTTTAAAGACATAATATCTAAGCCAATGGAGAAGGCAGTACTCGATATGGGTTTTGAAGAGGCCACACCCATCCAGTCCCTGGCCATACCCCACATCATGGAAGGTAGAGATGTGATAGGCCAGGCACAGACCGGAACAGGTAAAACCGCTGCCTTTGGAATTCCCATATTAGAGAAGATCCATCCCCACCAAAAGGAACTACAGGCCATAATACTATGCCCCACCAGGGAACTGGCCATCCAAGTGGCAGAGGAACTGAAAAAACTCTCCAAATACCTGAAGAACATCCGAGTACTACCCGTCTACGGTGGCCAGCCTATAGAAAGACAGATCAAAGCACTGGATAAGGGCGTGCAGATAGTGATAGGCACACCCGGCCGGGTCATGGATCATATGAGGCGGGGAACCCTGGACATGAGCAGTGTAAGAATCATAGTACTGGATGAAGCCGATGAAATGTTAGATATGGGCTTTAGAGATGATATTGAATTTGTTTTAAGGGATATGCCTGATGAAAGGCAGATGTTACTCTTTTCAGCGACCATGTCCCGGGAAATACTCAGGTTAACCAAGAAATATCAGGACGATCCGGAATTTTTAAAGGTAGTTCCCCAGGAACTCACCGTCCCGGAAACCCAGCAGATCTACTTCGAAGTCAAGGAGAAGATGAAACTGGACTTACTATCCCGATTACTGGACATACACAACCCCAACCTCTCCCTGGTATTCTGCAACACCAAGAGACGCGTCGACCGATTGGTAAGCCACTTACAGGTAAGGGGATACCTGGCTGATGGCCTGCACGGTGATCTCACCCAGAAACAGAGGGACCGGGTGATGAACAAGTTCCGCAAGGGAACCATCGACGTCCTGGTGGCTACCGATGTGGCTGCCCGGGGGATCGACGTGGATGATATAGAAATAGTCTTCAACTACGACGTACCAAACGATGATGAATACTACGTCCACCGTATCGGCCGGACAGGTAGAGCGGGTAAAAATGGTAAAGCATTCACCTTCGTATCTGGTAAGGAAATCTACCGGTTGAGAGATATACAAAGGTATACTAAAACCAGTATAGAACAGCAGGAGATACCAACCTTACGCCACGTGCAGGAGATGAAGACCGACCAGTTCATCAAGAAGGTAAAAAATGTCATAAACACCGAGGATCTGGATAAACAGATACTCATAGTGGAAAGGTTGATAGAAGAAGATTACACTTCCCTGGAAACCGCGGCAGCCCTGTTGAAGATGGCCATGACCGAGGAAAATACCGATGGTGAATCAGATAACGGCTTTGGAGATACTGGTGCGAGTATAGGTATGGTACGATTCTTCCTGAATATTGGGCGCAAAGACAGAGTCAAGGCAAAGGATATAGTGAGGGCTGTAGGGGATAAAACAGGCCTCTCCAGTAGCGTAATAGGTAAAGTCGATGTTTACGATAAGTTTTCCTTCATGGAAATACCGGATAGCAGCGCTAAGGATGTGTTCTCCATTATGAGGGGTGCTAAAATTAAGGGAAGATCGGTGAACATAGAACCGGCTAATAAGAGGATGAAGTAGAGCTAATAAAAGAATAAAATAGAGCTAATAAAAGAATAAGTAAAAATAAGTTCTTTCTATTATTTTTTCATTGCTTTCCCATCGCTGCAGTAGAGAAAGTCGGGTTTAGCATTCTCCAGGCCAAATTCTTTATAAACCATGCATTCATTACATAAGCAGTTTTTTTCTGTTTCAATATCTTCACATTCTGCTTTTCCATTAGCGCAGTACATGCCAGGGTAATCCTCTGGTTTAGGGTCATCCTCACTTTGCAAGAGTTCCTGGAAATTCATCATCTTTTCCTTGGCGCACGTACTGTTTTCCTGCACAGGACAGGTTGGACACAGGCATCTGATGATGTTTTCTTTTATGTATGGGATTTCAAACTTTTCTTTGTTCATTTTATTTCCTCATAAACGTTGGACTAAAATAGATATAACAAAAAAATAAGAAAATAAAAAAAAGAACTTTTTTATTCTGGTTAAGCAGCTGGTTCTACTGGGTTCCTGTTTAATAATCCACCTATGGCACCACCGATTGCGCCTATTATTGCGAAGAGGATAATTAAAACCACTGCTAAAATTCCACCAGCGGCTATTCCTGCTGCAGCACCGAATATGGCGCCTCCAAATATAGCTACTATGATGCCTACAATGATTCCACCTATGACTCCTGCTAAAGCTCCGTGGATTGCTCCGTTACCTGCGCCGCCGACCATGTAACCGACGATTATAGTTGCTATCAAGACTCCAATGATACTTCCCCAGCCACCTATTAGTCCGAAGATTATACCTAAAACGATTACTAAAACTGCACCAATACCAGCCCATTTCCAGTCAACCATGCTTTTCACCCCCTTTTAAATTGTTTAAAAGATAAGAAACTGGATAGTTTCTTTAATCTTGATTATACTATTTGTGTATGATGGCATTTATTATTTGTTATTAAATTTAACTGTAAAATATTTGAATTTACTCCAGACCAGCCACAATAAAAGAAGAAAAATAAAATGAAGAAAGTAGAAAAAGAATTTTTCTATTCTGGTTCAGAAGCCGGTTATACCGATTTCCTGTTTAATAATCCGCCGATAGCACCGCCGATAGCGCCTACTATTGCGTATGCGACGATAATGATTATGATGGCAATGACACCAGTGGTAATTCCAAGTGCAGCTCCAGCAGTGATAGTAACTAGGGTACTTCCAATTAAAGCTGCTATAATGGCTACGATGATTCCACCCAGAATTGCTGTTAAAGCTCCATGAAGTGCACCATTAGATGGGCCGCCACCGGCCAGATAACCTGTAATAATAGTGGCAATAAAGAATCCTATGGAGCTTGCGATATTTCCGACGAATATTCCCAGGAGTAAACCTAAAACGATTGTTAAAATGAAACCGATGATGACTGCTTTCCAATCGACCATATTTTCACCCCCTTTTAAATTGTTACCAAATAAAAACCTTCAGTTTTAATTTTATTATTTATCACAATACTTATCCTTTGCCTTTGGTTTTTTAAAAATTAACTATTAAAATCGTAATAAGTTACAAATAATCAGAGTAGATCAACTATTATTGGGAAATAAACCTTATTTCCCAATAAAATCAGCAATCAAGGGAGCAACAGAGATGGTACTTGCATCTGACTGTAGTGTGTCGGTGGCGATGACATCATCTACACCTGAAGCGAATATTCTAAGCAGTGCATCTTCCACTAGGACGGGGTGGACGCAGGACACCACTATTTTACTTGCGCCGTGTTGACGTAGGATATGGGAGGCGTTTATTATGGTTCCCCCGGTGCTTATTATATCGTCTATTATCACCGCTTCCCTACCCTGGACATCCAGATCCTTGGTTCTAGTTTCCACCTTATCTGGTGATATGCGGGTTTTTTCCAGATGGTCCGAGTCACATCCCAGTATACCGGCTATTTCACTGGCAAATCCCAGGGCACCCTTATCTGGAGCAACTATCACTGGATCATCTAAATGTTCCTCTATATATTCAGCGATGAGGGGCATGGCAGATAGGTTGTGGGCTGGGATGTTGAACAGGTTACGCAGTCCGTCTTCGTGGAGGTTGATGGAGAAAATCTCAGAAGCCCCGCACGCTTCCAGGAGTTCAGATACCACCTGGGCAGAGATGGCCTCCCCTGTTTTGAAACGTTTTTCCTGTCTTGCGTAACCGAAGTAGGGTATTACCACCTTTATGTTTTCTACGTCTAAACTTTTAAGGGTTTTGAGGATTAAAAATAGTTCTAGTAGGTTCTGGTCCTGAGGATATCCAGTTGACTGGATGACTACTGCATCTGATTCCAGGTTACCTCCTATTCTAATGTATCGTTCACCGTCAGGAAATTTTCTGGTCTCCAGGGGGCATAATGTTTCGTCTAGTTCTTTTGAAATTAATGCCGCCAGTTTCTGAGATGCAGATCCTCCTATTATCATCAATATACATCACCAACATTTTTTATGAGTATGGATATTTAATGGAAAATACTTTAATAAACTTTTATATGGACACATTCAATTCCTTTAAAAGCTTGTCGCGTTCTTCCTTCAATTTTTTTAGAAGTTCTTTATCACAGTTTTCATCTTTCTCCATGAAGGCTATACTATGGGTTATTGCTTCTAAATTTGCTTCCTTTATATTTACTGACATTTTTTATCCCCTACTCTGCCGTTAAGAAATCAAAAATTTCTACAGTAGAAATACGTTCCAGATTAACTTCTCATTATTAAACTCTGCTTAAACATCTATAAAAAGTATTTTCTTTTTCTTTTTATAGCATATCTAATTTAAAGAAAAATTCACTGTTCATGTTTTGTTTAAAGTTAAATAGAAACATTTTTTAAGGCATATTGACATAAAAATAAATATTAAAATAAGTAAGAGGAGGTGTAAGGTATGGCAAAAACTTCAACCGGTATATTGTTGATAATTTTGGGTTTAATTGTTTTGGCCCTCCCACTAGCAGGATTAATTGCCGTGAGTTGGCTCACAGGCTTTGCTCTTGCCCTTTTGGGAATTGGACTTTTAATATTCGGATACGGTGACACCAAAGAAAGCACTGCTCTAGGCGTAATAGAGATTATCCTGGGAATAATAGCCATAATATTTGGTATTGGATTTATAGTCTCTCCTGCATTATTCGCCTTTGTAGCCGGATTCTTGATATATCTCGCTGGTATTTTCCTAGTTATAGTCGGTCTGATCGCCATATTCGCTGCAGCAGGCGCCAGATGGAACGGAGTAGTAACCCTGATAATCGGTCTCATATACCTGATACTGGGATACTTCGTATCAGATCCATTCTATCTCGGCGTATTAATCGGTCTCTGGCTGCTCATCGTGGGAATAATGAACGTACTCCAGAAGGAAGACTAAGACCATCATTTTTTTCTTTCTTTTTTTGAATAATGAAATAATGAAATTTGAATTTTCCTAGTTTCTCCGAGTTAAGGGATAATGTTTTTATTCAAGCTTATCACTATTTAATACATCATAGAAGATAAGAAGGTGGCCTGATGCACGAATTATCCATGGCTGATGCCATAGTGAAGACCGTACTGGATGTTGCAGAGAAAAATCAAGCAGAAGAAATACTGGAAGTAACCATCGAGGTAGGCAAACTCACCATGCTCAATCCTGAGCAATTAAGATTCCTTTTAGATGTTTTAAAAGAAAACACGTTACTGGAAGGGGCTGAAATAATAATAGAAGAGATACCAGTGGAAATTAAATGTCTCTCCTGTGGTTATGCTGGATCGACCAATCTTAATGATTCTGATCACTATTTGATGATAGTCAAATGTCCGGAGTGTGATGAAAGAAACCTGGAGATAGTTACTGGACAAGAATGTAACGTAAAAAACATCCGTATTGAAAAGCCTGAATAAAAAATATAAATTCCAAAATTCTAATAATCCAAATATTATAAATTCTGATAGTTCCAATATTGTAAAATTCTAATAAAATTGATTTTAAAAAATATTACCAAACTTTGGAAGTGAATAGATATGCATAAAATCGCAGATGTAGAGATACAGCACGACATAATGGTGGCCAATAAAAAGCTCGCCCAGAGAAATCAGAGAATCCTAGATAAAGCCAACGTATTTTCAGTGGATGTTTTAGGAGCCATAGGCTCAGGTAAAACATCACTCATCGAACTTTTAATAAAAAAATCTGATGAAAAGATAGGTGTCATAGCCGGTGACGTCATCAGCAAATTCGACGCCGGCCGGTTCCAGCAATATGACATACCAGTGGTAGGCTTAAACACTGGTAAAGAATGCCACCTGGACGCCCATCTGGTGGAACACGCCATAGAAGACATGCCTTTGGACGAAATAGACACACTCTATATTGAAAACGTGGGAAACCTCATCTGTCCCGTTGACTTCGACTTAGGAAGCCACATGCGCATGGTGGTGATCAGTGTCAGTGAGGGAGACGACACCGTGGAAAAACACCCCCTGATCTTCAAGGACGCCGACCTGATAGTCATAAACAAGATAGACATCGCAGATGCAGTGGGTGCAGACGCGGAAAAGATGGTAAAAGATGCTAAATACCTAAACCCTGATGTTAAAATAATAAAAAGCAGCCTTAAAACAGAAGAAGGATTGAATGAGATCATTAAGGCAATAAAAGATTTCAGAGATAGCATCAACTAGTTTAGATTAAAATTATCTACTGGGTTTGATTAAAGATCGACTAGATCTTCTAATTAAACATCACTAGATATGTTAAAACATTCAACTACATCTGATTGAAAACATCGCCTGGATCGAATTAATTTACTTAATACAATATATTGGTGATTCATTGAAAGTATGGATAGACATAGTAAACGCGCCGCATGTTTGGTTTTTCAAGAACATAATAAAATATCTGGAAGATGAGGGTGAAGAGGTGTTCATCACCGCCCGTAAGTTTGGTGATGTCCATCAGCTTATGGACTTATTTGATCTCCCCTACACTTCGGTGGGCAGGCACGGTGCCACCCTGGAACAGAAGCTTCTGCGGAGCACAGAAAGGGTTTACAACCTATCGAAGATCATCGAAAAAGAAAAACCAGATGTAGCGGTGTCTAAACATTCAATTGAACTTCCCAGGGTGTCTTTCGGACTTAAAATACCCAGTGTGTATGTGCTGGATAATGAACATGCCATAGCAGCAAACAGGCTCACACTACCCCTCTGTAATAAGATTGTAGTACCAAAGGCCATGAGCGTATGGGATGTGCTGAAAATCGGTGCAGATCCCAATGCACTGGTACGTTACAATGGAACATCGGAGGTTATACACTTCGTGGATTTCCAGTATAACCCAAACATCTTCGAAGATTTGAATTTGGATTTAAATAAGGATAAGACCATACTGATGAGGCCGGAACCCGCCCTGGCATCCTACCTTGACGCTGACTGCCATGAATCTGTCTTGTCTCCAATCGTGGAAAATATTGGGGAATATGCAAATATCCTGGTCATCCCCCGATTTAAACAACAGCAGGAAATATTCGCTGGCAACGAGAATGTAACCATAATCAAACCACCAGTGGACACATTCAGTCTGATGAAAAGATGTGATCTGGTGATTGGTGCGGGAGGTACCATGAACCGGGAGGCAGCCCTTTTAGGAACCCCAGTCATATCCTGTTACCCCGGGAAATTACTCGCCGTGGATGGATTCTACATTGAAAAAGATCTTATGAAGAGATCACAGGACATAGGCGAAATAGTTGACCTGGCACTGGAACTCATGATGGAACATAAGGTAAAAAAACAGCTTAAAACCGATGATCTTCTCCAGATCATGATAGATAATATATATGGTGCGGTGGAAGGTTAATCCTACTTACCTGTAAAGTTAATCCCACCTGATTTAAAGTTAATCCTATTTGATTTAAAAAATTGTCTAACTCTTATCCATTTAATTTGAAAAAATAAGGATGGACTGACCGGGATTTGAACCCGGGGCCTCCGCCATGCCAAGGCGACGCTCTACCAACCTGAGCTACCAGCCCTTATACAAGATTATATACAATTATATTTAAATGTAATGCATCGGTTTTAAATGTAACGTACCTGTAACAATTCTAGATAAAATTGAACCTGAAACCTGGTATAAACATGAATAAATATAATATCAGAAATGCTGTAGAAGAGGACTTCCTGTCCATTGCAGAAATTGCGGCATACTGCCCTCCCATGGTTACTGAGAGGAATTCCATCTACCATATCTTTACTAAATTCTTTAGAACCACATCCTTGGTTATTGAACATGAAAATAAAAAGATCATAGGCTTTTTACTGGGATTCATATCCCAGGACGATCCTCAGGAAGGATACATACATCTCCTATGTGTAATGCCTCCGTGGAGAAATAAGGGCCTGGCCAAGGGCCTTGTAGAGGAATTTCTGGATATCTTAAGGAAAGAGGGATGCCAGAGGGTTCATCTTATAACCAGCCCTGGAAATAAGAAGGCGCTGAGCTTCTATGAGAAAATGGAATTTAAAATCAGTAATGAAGGAGAAGAAATAGTAATAAATGGTGTTAAAACCAGTAAAAATTATAATGGACCCGGAGAGCATAAATTGATATGTACTAAACTACTAGATTAACTGGGGCTTATAGTTATATTTAAGAGGAAAAAAATTAAATAGATAAATTCTAAAATTATATTCTTAAAATCTTACATTAAAATTCTTAAAACTTTCAAAATAGGGAGAATTCAATGCCTTTAATCGCTCAAAATCATTTACAACTCATTATAGAATTTGGATTGATGCTACTACTGGGTGTCAGTTTCTTAATTAACATAGTACCCTTATCATTAAGTGCAGTGTTGCTGGGTGGCCTGCTTGTCAGCATAGGAATGGTAGTCCTATTTGGATTCGATGCATTTTCACTATTACTGCCCGGTATCGGTATCCACGAGTTCACCCACCCTTACGGGGCTATCGCCCTGTTTTCGGTTGCCACTTCCCTGGCTGCAATTTATATAATGGATGATGTGGGAATAAACACCAGGAGCCTTAAGACATTCTTAATAATGATCATCCTGGCCATCACCTTATTTGGAGGGATGATGCACCGGGATTTCCTTCTCATGTGGATTGTGGGACTGTTCATAGCATTCTTCGTGCTATCTAAAACCTTCCGACGTAAATCAGTGTTAACCGTTAAAAGGGTGATCATGGTAGGGGTTGTGGTGCTGGTTGCCTTCGGTTTCATGGAAGTTCTATCCAGATTACTGAGCATGCCCATAATAAGCCCCATCTCCAGGATAGAGAGAATCCTGGACAACTCACTGCCCAGCATAAAGATGGTAATACAGAACACCTATCTAATAGGACACAACCCGGCCACGTCCTTTTGGGGGGCTGAATCATCCGGATTTTCCGATGGATACATAACCCTTCCCATAAGTTTAATAACCACCTTCGGATTAGCTTTACCCGTGTTTTACGGGGTCCTGACCAATCAGAAGGATGTGATAGATTATTTCACATCAGGAATTTTTGCCTGGGGCTATGAATTTGGTTATATCATCCTCATCCTGGTTCTACTAGCCGTTCTGGGTGTAATAATTATAGGGCTTAAAATAATGAAGGTCTACAAGGAGAAAAGGGAAAGAGGAAATAAAACATTACTGGGTAGAGAGGCACTGTTGATTGGTTCTTTAACCGCCTTTATGGGCCAGGCCTGGGCAGGATTTTTCATAATCAACCGTGATATAAATGGAACGGCACTGGTAACCTTTTTATTCCTGGGTGCTATGGTACTGGGACATGTGTTGATGGTTAAAAAGAGTTGACAGCTCAAGGAGAGTGTTAAATTGAAAAAAGCTTTAGTTTTACTGGGATGCCCGGAGGCCCCATCTCAAACCCCCATGGCAGTGTATTCTGTGTATAAACTTACCAGTCTGGGCTACCAGGTTACCGTGGCCAGTACTCCATCGGCTCTGAAGCTTTTAGAGGTTTCAGATCCCGAGGAATTTTATGTAAAAAATAAAATCGACATAGAAACATGTCTGGAGAATTTAGAGGAAGGATCCTTTGATTTACTGGTAGGATTCGTGCATAAGGATGCTGCAGTTTCCTATTTCGTAACATTCTACCATATCCTGAACACCAATTCCATTGCAGTGGTCTTTGAAAAGGATCCCGAACTACTGGAAAATTACGTAGAATCAATAACAGGAAGTACAAATGCTACCATAGTATCAGCCAGGGCATACCATAACCCCACACCCATAAGAGTTAAATTTGACAGGGCACTGAAGAAATTGGAGGATTAACAGTGACTTTTTGCTTGGAAACGTACCTGCAGGAATCTGAAAATTACGAAATACTCATCTCTAGAGCGGGGTTTAAAGATTGTATAGAGGTTATAGAAGACCACGCTCCAGAAACCATCCATGTAAAGCCGGGGGAAAAAATATTGGGTGTAAGAATAATAGGAATTCCCCCTATAACCATAGGAATAGATGAAAAAAAGGGTACCATAACCCTGCCTTATACTAAACCGTGTTATGGTACGGCGGTGGTTGAATTACCAGTGGATAAAGAGGAAATAGTTAATATTAAAGCGTTGGATATTAAAGAGTAAGAGATTCTTTAAACTAAAATTCCTTTTTTAATTAATTAGTTCAAATTCCCAATTTTTTTTTAATCATAAAAATTATTTATTCTAAAATCCTAACTTATTTTAAACTGAAAATTCAACCAAATTTCTGAATTTAAAAGAACCAATTTAAATCCGGTAATAAAAATGCTGACCACTGTAGTAGGAAGTTATCCTGTAGTTATGGGGAAACCCGAATCCTTCATCGAGAAAATCAAGTCGACACTAGGAAGTTACGATCCATACCAGCGTGCTCTGGATGTGGCAGTCACCGATCAGGTAAATGCTGGGGTAGACCTCATATCCGATGGACAGGTGAGGGAAGGCATGCTGCAGATATTCGCCAGTCACATTCCAGGAATGTCTGTGGATGATAATAAACCGGTTATTGAGGGAAAGATTAATCCAGCACCTTATTCCATTGGAACATCGGATATTAAATCAGCCCTGAACACTGCCAAGAAGATCAACCCTGATTTTGGAAAGAATTTAGATCTATTCCATGGTAAGAATTTTAATGAAGGTTTTAAAGGGATCAAAGGGATTATAACCGGACCAACCACCTTAGCACTTTCCAGCCTCATTGAAGGGTTCTACAGTAAAGATAAGAGGGAAGAGATAGTTGTTGATCTCGCCTGGGCCCTGAAGAAGGAAGCAGGATTTCTTCAGGATGCCGGGGCAGCCACCATCCAGATAGATGAACCGTATCTCTCCACTGGCATTGCAGATTTAAAGACGGCCCGAAAGGCGGTGGATATTATAACCCAAAATTTATCGATTCCAGTGACTATGCATGTTTGTGGGGAGTTGGTTGATGTTTGGGATGAACTTTTAAGGTTTAAAGTTGATATCCTTGATGGTGAATTCGCAGGCCAGCCGAAAAACCTGCAAATACTCGAGGATACCAGTTTAAGGGGTAAAAAGCTGGGACTGGGCTGCGTGAACAACAAAACCGATGAAATCGAAAGCAAAGAGCAAGTTGCAGAAGTAATAAAGAAGGGTATAGAAAACCTTGGAAAAGAGAATATAATAGCTGACCCAGACTGTGGAATGCGTCTACGCTCGCGGGAAGCGGCTTATTCGAAACTAAAAGTTATGGTGGAGACGGTGAAATGGCTCTCTTAATTGAAGCAGATGAAATAGCAGACGGATGGGAAGAACTGGTTAGAAAGATAATGAAGGAAGGAAAGGAGATAGAGGATGAAAGGGGTTCTTTAACCAAGGAACTCCTGAATATATTGGTCCATGTTAAAAAGCCCCTGGGTAAAAATGCGGACTATTATCTGAGTAATATAGCGAGGCTAAAGAATATTCGGATACCAAAGGGATACTTCTGGAGTGGGGAGAAACTGGAGATTTATTCCCAGCAGTTTTTAAGCAAAGACAGGCAGGGATTTGTCTACACTTATGGTAATAGACTCCGGGAACATTTCCAGGGAGTTGACCAGATACAGGAAGCTATAAACAGGCTTAGAAACTGTGAGGAATCCCGCCGGGCAATTTCAGTAACCTGGGATCCGGTGATGGACACAGAGAATGATGAGGTACCCTGTATGATGCTGGTCGACCTGAAGATCCGTGATGGTAAACTCAACGTCACCGGTCTCTGGCGTTCACATGACATCTATGGGGCCTGGTTCCCCAACGCCGTTGGCCTTGCCAATTTAGCCCAGTACGCTGCAGGAGAACTGGGCGTGCAGGTGGGAACCCTTACCATACACTCCATCAGCGCCCACATCTATGAAGTTAACTTCGATGAGGCAAACAGGTTTTAATTTTCTATTTTAAGCCAATTTTAAGGTAAAGCAGGGTTTGATTTTTTATTTTTTATCCTTAAAAATTAAATAAAAAAACTTAAAACCAGTGGAGATTTAAAAAGAGAAATGGAAAATGAATTTTTAAATTCAAAGATGAAATGATTTCAAAAGATGAAATATAATTTTAGATTTATGAGGTGTAAGAATGGTAAGTGTCAATGTGGAAGCGAAAAAAACCGTGGATTTAATGATTAAAAAGGCAGACGAACTCAACATAGCTGTGGATGTCTTAAGCAACGGATCAACCGTGATAGATGCGGGTGTAAACGTATCAGGAAGCTTTAAAGCAGGAGAACTTTACACCAAGGTATGTTTAGGTGGGCTGGCCGATGTGGGAATCTCCATCCCTGGAGACCTATCAGAGAAATTCGCCCTGCCATCGGTGAAGATCAAAACAGACTTCCCATCCATATCCACCCTGGGTTCCCAGAAAGCAGGATGGTCAGTAAGTGTGGGAGACTTCTTTGCACTGGGAAGTGGACCAGCACGTGCCCTGGCACTTAAACCCGCAGAAACCTATGAAGAGATAGGATACAAGGACGATGCAGACATAGCCATACTGACCCTGGAAGCAGACCAGCTACCCGGAACCGATGTAACAGAAGCCATAGCTAAAGACAGCGGAGTGTCACCAGAAAACGTCTATGTACTGGTAGCACCTACATCATCCCTGGTAGGCTCTATACAGATATCCGGAAGGGTAGTGGAAAATGGAACCTATAAGATGCTGGAATTCCTCCACTTCGATGTGAATAAGGTAAAACACGCAGCCGGAATAGCACCCATCGCACCAGTAGACCCAGACGGACTTAAAGCCATGGGAAAAACCAACGACGCAGTACTATTCGGTGGAAGAACCTACTACTATGTGGAATCTGAGGAAGGAGACGACATAAAATCGGTGGCTGAAAAGCTGCCATCATCAGCCTCTGATGGCTATGGCAAACCATTCTTCGACGTCTTCAAGGAAGCAGAGTTCGATTTCTACAAGATAGACAAAGGCATGTTCGCCCCTGCTGAAGTGGTGATAAACGACTTACGCACTGGGGAAATATTCAAAGCAGGATACGTAAACAGCGAACTCCTCCAGAAGTCCTTTGGATTATAAAACCCTTAGAACCACTTGAATTATTTAATAAATTTTTAATTTTTTTCCTTGATTTTAATGTAATTTGGGGATAGAACATGAAGATAGGTATTTGTGATACGACATTTGCCCGGGTAGACATGGCAGAATATGCCGTAAATGAAATTAAACAAAATCTGGCCAACGTAGAAATCATAAGGAGGACTGTGCCGGGTGTTAAGGATTTACCAGTGGCTTGTAAGAAATTGATAGAAGAAGAGGGTTGTGAGATGATCATGGCATTGGGGATGCCCGGACCCGAGGCGATAGATAAACAGTGCGCCCATGAAGCATCTACCGGTCTCATTGCTGCTCAGCTTATGACCAACACCCATATATTAGAGGTATTCGTCCACGAAGATGAGGGGCTGGATCCTAAGGACTTGAAAACACTGGCCATAAACAGGGCAACAGAACATGCCCAGAACCTTGTTAAAATGCTCAGGGGCCCTGAACAATTGCGGAAAGAAGCAGGTAAAGGTATGAGAGAGGGAAGACCGGATGTTGGTCCGGTTTAAATAAATTATTTTTTCTATTTTTAAGTTTAAGATAGATTAATTACCGCCCATCTACATAATATAACAGTGAGGATAATAAAGGGGTGATATCATGAAGGAAGAGGTATTTTACAGCACAGGAATGAAGAAGATTAAAGAGGACTACCCGGATCTTTACCAGGCAAGTGTGGATTTAAACGAAGCAGCTTACACTGGAAAGGTCCTTGACTATAAAACTCAGAAGCTGATAGCCCTGGGTATAACCGCAGCGAATTCTGATGATAGGGCTACTAAAAAACAGATACTCAGTAACATGCAGGAATTCGGAGCGACCAAAGACGAAATAATGGATGTCCTGAGGGTGGTCCTGCTGATTGCAGGTAAACCAGCCTTTATGAAGGCGGTTAATATCCTGTATAAAATTGAAAAATAGTTTTTAACTTTTTTTAAGTCTTTCTTTTTTTTAGAAGTATTCTTTTTTTTAAAAAAATTTTTTTTAGATCAGGCAATTTTTGATTGGGGCCCATATATTTTATCTGGTACTCTATTATATTATATTTAAATCCATTATCTAAAACCTAGTATATTTACCTGAAATTCTCCACGGCAGCGAAAATGGGAGGATATTAATTTTTTAATGTGGTAATAAACTAAAGGGACAGTTTCAAATTGGATAATAAACTAAGGGGACAGTGAAATACAGTGAAAAATGATAAGTCATCATCAGAATCTGATCATACATCTTCTGAGTTTCATGAACTGGAAGGGAGAACAGAAGGAGTCAACCTGATTTTAGGAGACCCTAAAAAGGCGGTTATCAAACTTTCCGGACCGATGATCATTGCCATGATTCTTCAAACCACTTATAACCTTGTTAACGCTATCTGGGTTGCTGGTCTTGGGGGAGAAGCCCTGGCTGCTGTAGGGTTTGTCACACCACTTTTTATGATAATGGTGGGTCTAAGTAACGGTCTGGGTGCTGGTGCCGCTTCATCTGTAGCGCGTTTTATCGGTGCCGGTGATAAAAGAAGTGCCAACAACGCCGCCATTCATTCCCTGCTAATTACCATCGTGATTTCAGTTATCATTACCTTTCTACTTTTGATATTCCTGGAACCTATTCTGATTTTCTTAGGAGCAGGAAGCACCCTGGATCTGGCGGTGCAATTCGGTAGGGTGACCTTCGCCGGTACCATCTTCATGTTATTTACAGGTGCGGCCTATGGTATTCTTCGAGCAGAGGGGGATACTAAAAGAACCATGTATGCCATGGTGGTTTCATCGGTTTTAAACATGGTATTAGACCCTATACTTATATATTCAGCGGGCTTAGGAATTTCCGGAGCGGCATATGGTACGGTGATATCCATGGCCATGGTGTCACTGGTAATTCTATACTGGTTCTTCCTGAAGAAGGACACCTACGTATCATTCTCACTTAAAGACTTCTTGCCTGATTTTAAAGTGGTTAAAGATGTTCTGTCTGTAGGATTGCCTGCCAGTGCGGAATTTCTTATAATTTCCATAAACGTTGGTATCCTTAATGGATTACTGGTTTTAGTTGCCGGGACAGATGCAGTTGCAGTCTATTCTGCAGGATGGAGAGTGGTTATGATGGCAATACTGCCAATAGTAGCCATTGGAACGTCCGTTATTACCGTTGCCGGGGTCTCATTCGGATCCAGAAAATTTGAAAACCTTTCTATCACCCATAACTACTCTGTAAAAATAGGATCTCTTACAGCTTTAATATTGGCTATTTTAACCTTCATATTAGCCCCTTATATGGCGATGTTATTTGCTTACACCCCACAGAGTGCTTATTTAGCACCGACCATTGCTGCTTTCCTTCAGGTGATGTGTTTCTTCTATATCTTCATGCCTCCGGGGGTTATGTCTGGTTCTATTTTCCAGGGAACAGGTAAGGGAATGTCTTCATTGACCCTGGCCGTACTTAGAAACATGATACTGGTGATCATCTTCGCGTATATTCTGGCCATACCCCTTAATATGGGCGAAAGGGGAGTTTGGTGGGGTATTGTAGCGGGAGATATTGTGGGAGGTATAGTTGCCTATGTCTGGGCGCGTTTCTATATAAGAAGACTCCAGGACACCTATAAAGGGGAAGTTCTCTCCTAAGTTGAATAAAATCAGGTTTCTTCCATTATGAAATCAGTTACCTTTCATATGGTATTCACCGGTTCAAACTTATGTAACTCCTGTCAGGGCCCAAAACCTTTTTAAGGTGTTATGACCAACATTTGGTTACTGTAAATTTAAAGTATAACCTACTTTTTTTAGGGACACAGTCCCATGGATGTGGCGAAAGCTGAACGAAAAGAGGTGTTTTAATTGTATAAATATATTAGACAAGCTTGGAAAAATACTGACGACTCCTATATCAAGGAGTTAATGCAGAAGAGAGCTCCTGAGTGGAGAAAAGAAAACGTAATTACGAGAATTGACCGACCCACCCGACTTGACCGGGCCAGATCCTTAGGCTACAAAGCAAAAAAAGGATATGTACTTGTGAGGACCCGTGTCCGTAGGGGTGGAAGGAGAAAAACCCGATTCAAAGCAGGTAGAAGGCCTAAAAGAATGGGTGTAACTAAGATCACCCCCCAAAAATCCATAAAGAGGATAGCTGAGGAGAGAGTGGCCAGGAAATACCCCAATTTAGAGGTTTTAAATTCTTACTGGGTATGGGAAGATGGGAAATTCAAGTTCTATGAAGTTATTCTGGTAGACCCAAACCACCCATCCATTAAAAATGACTCAAACATCAACTGGATAGGGGAAAAACAGCACACCAACCGGGTTTTCAGAGGCCTTACCAGTGAAGGTCAAAAGACCAGAGGCCTTCGAAATAAAGGTAAAGGAGCTGAGAAGGTCCGGTAAATAATGATCCATAACATCTCTTATCGAACCTTTGTTTATGGAACAGAAAACGAGGAAAAAGTGAAAACAGCAGTTAAAACTCTTTTTCCCAACTCCTCACCCCAAAAGGAATACACTGAAGGCTACTGGAAAAATCCAGTACTAATTTTGCACGATAAAATCGAAAAAAAGAAGGAGATCAGAGATTTTATCGGTACACTCCAAGATACATCTACTGCAGATAAAATCCGGAAGGATCTAGATAGGAAGATGGATGATAAAGGCAACTTATTTCTCCGTTTTGATAAACAAAGGGCCTATCTTGATGAACTAGAGATAGTGGAACATGGTGACTCCATCCATGTTAAGATCAAAATCGCAGCATACCCGGCCCGAAAAGAAGTTGCCATGAAACTTGCCAGGCAAATTTGGGGGTGAAGATGATTTTATTTTTTGATTTCCATGTAAAAGATGATCCTGAACTGGTTAAAGAAGCTGATAGATTAGGGTATGCTGGTTTAACACTGTTTTCGAATGGAAATGGGAATAATTCTAATGGAAATGAGAATAAAGTTGAAGTTGCAAGTGGAGAAACAACAAACCAGGAAAATTCCATTAAGAAAGAAAATCCTATCAAAACTTATAAAGGAGTCTTCATTTCCGCGAAAAACCCAGAAAACATGAGGCAGAAGGTTAAAAAGTCCAGGAAAAATGCCGATGTTATCATGGTGCGTGGTGGTGACCAGAAGATAAACAGAGCGGCCTGTGAAGATCCTCAGGTAGATATACTATCAGCACCCTACCTAAAACGGAGAGACTGTGGCATCAACCATGTTATGGCCAAAAAAGCCGCCCTTAACGAAGTGGCAGTTGAATTAAACATTAAATATCTGATTAAAACTAATTCTTATCTACATTACAAGGTATTATCTCATTTTAGGGAGATAATTAAATTGAAAAGGAAATATGGCTTTCCCCTCATCATCACCAGCGATGCAGAGTCCATCTACGACCTGCACATACCCCAGGATCTAATTGCCTTATCGGGATGTTTTGGAATGGATCGGGAAGAAGCAGAAGCTGCACTTTCTGAAACTCCACAGAAAATAATTGAAAGGAGTGAAACTAGAGATAAAGTCGTTGTAGACGGAGTTAAGATTATCGAGTAGGATTATTGACATTATAGGAGTAGAAATATCATAAAGTAAGATTGCCGATTTTACCGTGGTTTAAATGAAGCTTAAAATATTACCCCCGCATCTCAGGAACAAGAAAAGATACCTGGCATTTGAGGTCCGGTCGCAAAATCCCCTCACCCGTGATGAAGTAATATCACTCATATGGGGGGCTGCAGGAGGTTTATACGGCTCCTGTGGTGTCAGCCGCTTTGATCTGTGGGTGGTTAAGGTATGGAAATGTAATTCGTCCGGGCAGAACATTACTAAGGGAATTCTCCGCTGCAGGAGGGAGGAGGTCGACAGGGTAAGATCGGTTTTTCCAGTTATAAATCGTTTTAAAGGTAAAAGAGTAGTATTCCATACATTAGGTGTTTCTGGGACAATTAAATCAGCGAGACGTAAATTTATTAAAGAGGGTTCACAAAGTTTATTTTAATTATTGATTAATTTTTAATTCGAATCTTTTTTATAGTAAAATTATTATAAGATATTATTGTTATTTTCTTGATACTAAAAAATATCTGGTAATTAACTAAATCATAAAGAAGGTTTAAAGAGTACGTTCATTTCGTAATTAAAAAAAATGAGAGGTATATTATATGCAACCGTTTCCAGCAGCAGGATATGATAAGGGTATATCCATATTTAGCCCCGATGGAAGGCTTTTCCAAGTTGAATATGCAAGAGAAGCCGTAAAGCGAGGTACAACTTCATTGGGCGTTAAATCAACGGAAGGAGTGGTGCTGGTGGTAGATAAAAGACCAACCAGCAAACTGGTAGAGCCCAAATCAATTGAAAAGATATTCAAGATCGATGAGCATATAGGCGCAGCAACGTCAGGTCTGGTGGCAGATGCCAGAAACTTAATCGAGAAGGCCAGGATGGAATCCCAGATCAACAGAATAACCTATAACGAGCCCATACGTGTAGAAGCACTGGCCAAGAAGATATGTGACCTGAAACAGATGTACACCCAGCACGGTGGGGTAAGGCCATTCGGTTCAGCCCTGATAATAGGCGGAGTAAACGATACTGGCTGCCGGTTATTTGAAACCGACCCCAGCGGGGCGCTGATAGAGTACAAGGCCACCGCTATAGGTTCAGGAAGGACCAATGCCATGGATGAATTTGAGAAAAAATATAGGGAAGACATGAACCTGGAAGAAGCCATGGAACTGGCACTCGACGCTGTATATGAAGCAACTGAAGGAAAAACCACAGTAGAAAGCGTGGAGATAGCGGTAGTGGAAAGTGCCACCAAGAAATTCAGAAAACTAACCGATGACGAGATAGCCGAACACGTTGAAGAATTACTTTTAAGAAAACCTAAAGAAACAGAAGGAGAAGAAGAGGAATAAGATAATGGTAACTCTTGAAGACGCAGTAATAGCCCGACTGGAATATTACGGCGAACACTTTGAAATTCTGGTAGACCCAGACCTGGCTGCTGATTTCAAGAGGGGTAAAGAGATAGAACTGGAAGACATACTGGCCGTGGAAGAGATATTCAAGGATGCTAAGAAAGGAGATAAAGCATCCGAAGAGGCCATGTTAAAGGCTTTTGAAACCACCGACCCAGCTGAAGTCGCTGCCTTTATAATAAAAAAAGGACAGGTGCAGTTAACTGCCCAGCAACGTAAAGAGATGCAGGAAGAAAAGAGGAAGATGATCGTAGCTACCATAACCAGGGAAGCAATAAATCCTCAGACAAAACTTCCCCATCCAGCAAGAAGAATAGAAATAGCCATGGAAGAAGCTAAAATACACGTAGACCCATTTAAGAGCGTTGATGAGCAGGTTACAGAGACCTTAAAAGCCATCCGTACCAAGATACCCATCAAATTTGAAAAGGTCCAGGTAGCCATAAAGATACCGGGGGACGTCCAGGGGAAAGTGTACAGCATCATCCCCGAATTCGGGACCACTAAAAACGAGGAATGGCAGCGGGATGGTTCATGGATAGCTGTGGTGGAAATACCCGGCGGTATGCAGGACAACTTCTATCAAAGGTTGAACGAGTTAACCCACGGACAGTTAGAGACCAAACTATTATAAAAATTACCCATAAACCAAATATCAAAATATTATAATACATAACCAATGTTATTAATAACGATACCAAACAGAGTACTATAGGAGACTTATTCTTATTTTTTCTTAAAATAGGAGGATTTTCAGTGATATTTATAGAAGATAAACAGATGGTAATACCAGGAGATGTGCTGGCAGACAAGGAGTACCAGTCAGGGAGAGGAACTTTCAAGGAGGATGATAAGATATGTTCCTCACTGGTGGGTCTGGTGGCCATAAGAGATAAAAAAATCAGCGTCATACCCCTGCAAAGTAAATACATCCCTAAAAGGGGAGACGTGGTAATTGGAGAAATAACAGACATCAGATTTTCCATGTGGAATCTGGATATAAACTCACCTTATTCTGGAATTTTACCCGCATCAGATGTTTTTGGAAAGGAAAAAAGAGATTTAAACAAAGCATTTAACGTGGGAGATGTCTTATTTTTACGGGTAGTCGATGTCGACGAAGTAAAAAAGGTAAAATTAGGCCTTAAGGGACGGGGCCTGGGGAAATTCAGGGACGGAATACTCATCTACATAACCCCCACCAAAGTACCCCGACTGATCGGTAAAAAGGGATCCATGATCAACATGATCAAGGATGAGACCAAATGTGAAGTGGTAGTGGGACAAAACGGAGTAGTATGGGTAAAAGGCGACCCCTCCATGGAGAGGGTGGCTGAGAAAGTCATAAACATGATCGAAGAACAGGCCCATACCTCAGGATTAACCGACCGGGTAAGGAACATGCTTTTCGAACTTCTGGGTAAAGAAATACCCGAAAAAGAGGAAAAACCAGAAGCAACCGAAGAAGCAACCGATGAAGAGGAAGAAGAGGAAGAAAACGGAGAAAATTTAATTCAATAGAATTGAATTAAAACAAAATTAAAGTAAGGTGATTACAATTATAACCAATAAAATTTTAGGTAAAAATTCTACGTCCAGTAAAAGAGCTGATGGACGGGCTTCTGATGAATTAAGACCATTTAAAATTGAGGCAGGAGTTTTAGAGAGGGCAGATGGATCAGCCTATCTGGAACTGGGAGGTAATAAAGTTATCGTGGCAGTGTACGGTCCCCGGGAGCTGCACATAAGAAGATTGATGCAGCCAGACAGAGCAGTGCTCAGGTGTAGATACAACATGGCGCCCTTCTCTGTAGATGACCGGAAAAGACCAGGACCAGACCGTAGATCAGTGGAGATATCCAAGATAACTTCAGAAGCACTGATGCCCGCAGTATTCCTGGAAAAATTCCCCAGATCAACCATCGACGTATTCATAGAAGTATTGGAAGCTGAGGGAGGAACTAGATGTGCCGGTATAACTGCGGCATCCGTGGCATTAGCCGATGCAGGTGTCCCCATGCGTGACCTGGTAGTGGCCTGTGCCGCTGGAAAATCCGAGGGTGAAGTCGTACTGGACCTTTCAGAAGTTGAAGATAAAGATGGTGAAGCAGATGTACCAGTGGCCATCATGCCCCGTACAGGAGAGGTAACCCTGCTGCAGAGTGATGGAAATTTAACACCTGAGGAATTCGGAAAAGCCCTGAATTTAGCCATAGAAGGGTGTATGAAATTATCCGAAGCACAGAAAGAAGCTATAATAAAGAGGTACGGTGATTAAAATGGGAGTTACAATTATTCCTGAAATAATAAGAGAAAGCTTAAACAACCTGGTAAAGAATGGAGAAAGGTCCGACGACCGATCATTTGATGATTACCGGGATATCTACCTGGAAACCGGGGTGATAAGTAAGGCGGAAGGATCTGCCCGGGTTAAAATCGGTAAAACCCAGATAATGGTGGGTGCCAAACCCCAGATCGGCGAACCATTCTCTGACACACCCAACGTGGGTGTTCTAATGACCAACTCCGAATTAATACCCATGGCATCTCCAGATTTCGAGCCAGGACCCCCAGATGAACGTTCTGTTGAACTGGCAAGGGTAACTGACCGCTGCATGAGAGAAGCGGGAGTGGTTGATCTGGAAAAACTCTGTATCATAGAGGGTAAAAAGGTGTGGATGATCTTCCTGGACCTCCATATAATAGACTACGATGGAAACCTAATGGATGCAGCAGTACTGGGAAGTATGGCGGCCCTCATGGACGCCAAGATCCCAGAAGCCAAAGTGGAAGATGATGAAGTGGTTATCGACCCAGAAAAGAAGGTATCCCTCCCCATAAAAGAAAAGGCGCTGATGTGCACCTTCGCCAAGATAGGCTGCGAATTAATAGTTGACCCTTCCTTAGAAGAGGAACAGGTCATGGACGCCCGTATCTCCATAGGCATGAGAGCAGACGGTAGTATCTGCGCCATGCAGAAAGGCGGTATGCAACCTTTAAACAAGGATGAGATCCTAAAAGCCGTGGAAAGGACCGGGGAGATAACCAAGAAACTCATGGAACATCTGCCACAGAACAATCAATAAGTAACTGAAAAACTAACCAATTTACAGGTTAAAAATTTACAAGATTAAATATTCAAGGTGATAATATGGCAAGAACAAAGAAAGTAGGGGTAACCGGAAGATTCGGTGCCCGATACGGTAGGAAAGCAAAGAGAACCGTAAAGAAGATAGAAGAAAACATGAAAAAATACCATACCTGCCCTCAGTGTGACAGGCCTGGTGTAAAAAGAGTTTCCACTGGCATATGGAAGTGCCGTAAATGTAACACAGTATTTACTGGTGGAGCATACCTTCCATCAACACCAATGGGTAAAACCGCAGCCAGGAACATCAAGAGGATTGTAGGAGGAACATAATTTGTATAAATGTGCTAAATGCGGTGTCCTGGTAGATATCAAAGGATACACCGAATCAAAATGTCCCAGCTGCCGGTACAGAATCCTCTTTAAGGAAGTACCTCCGGTAAGAAGGGTGTTAAAATCCAGATAGACCAGGCAACTAGATAAGAACTAGTAATCTACAAATAAAACAGCAATCAATATTTACCCGTAAATGCGGATATAGTCTAATGTTAATAACCACATCCAGAAAGCCATCTCCCCGAACCCGGTCCTTTGCCGGAAGCCTGGAAAGAGTTTTTAACTCTAAATACATAAACCGGGGCAAGATGAGTATGCGAGATGTGCTCCTTAAATTAAGGGCATCGGACCATACTAAGGTAGCGGTTATATCCGAGATGAAGGGTAATCCCAGCAGGATAGAATTCTTCAATCTGGAAGGCGATTCAATCCTTATCATGGATATTACTGTCTCCAATCCCATGGGTAGCGGTAGAGTTAAGAAAAAAGAGTTACGGCTCAGATGGCAACTGGACGAGCCAGATCTCAGAGGGATTGGATTAGCTCCCAGAGATAATAGCTCAACTCTTAAAGAGACGATCATCTACGTCTTAGAAGTCCCGGAAGATCCAGTCGATCTGATTCGGAAGGACACCCTTAAGGATGAAATGAGAGAGTATTCAAATTCCAATTTAGTACTGGTTAAGGATGAAGAAAGTAAAGCATTGATGGAGTTCCATGACCAGGAGGGACAGATAACCGGGCCCCGGATATACATACATAAGTGTAGAACTGGTGATTAAATGACACTTCGAGGGGTGGACATGGAGTTTCAGATAGAATTCCAGGATGTAAAACAGGCAGAAATAGTCTTGAAGGCACTAGAGCCTGAGGTAGATTCTTCCCCATCTGAAAGATCCCGGGTGGAGTTGAACTTAACCGGTAGGGTACTGGATGTAAACATCACTGCTTCAGACGCTACATCTTTAAGGGCGTCGGTGAACTCCTATCTAAGGTGGATAATGCTGTCCCTGGATGTATTGAATGTGAATAAATCGATGTAATAAAAGATTAAAACTTTAATTAAACGTTAAATTTTAATTTAGAGGTGAATGAAATGGAAGTTCCTAAAAATGTACAGCATCAGATAGCCCAGTTCCAGCAGATGCAACAGCAGGCCCAGGCCATAACCATGCAGAAGCAGAGCGTGGAGATGCAGATCAGAGAAACTGATAAGGCTTTAGAAGAACTTAAAAAAGCGGAAGAAGATTCAGATGTCTACAAAACAGCGGGTAATCTTCTTATAAAAGTTAAAAAGGATGAGATGGTTACAGAACTCGAAGATAAACTGGAGACATTGAAGTTACGAGAGAAAACTGTAGGCCGACAGGAAGAAAGGATAATGAAGAAGCTGCAGGAAATGCAGACCTCCTTACAGGAAGCCATGCAGGGGCCAGGACAGCCGGGGTTAGGCACTTGAGAAGGCTAACCGACGAGGAACTGGGTAAGGTCTCAGAGGTAGCTGTGGAAGCTGCAGAAAACTATATACTTTCCAGGGTTTCCAAAAAAGAGATCCTGGACCTGGATATAAACGCTGATGTCACATACGAAGATGTATTGAACGTGGATATAACGGTAGATATTGATTTGGATGAGTTATCTGCTGCTGATGAAAATGAAATAGCAGAAAGTGCAGTGGATGCAGCTTTAAAAGAATTAGATGTTTTTATCGATGAAAATTTTAGGTGAACAATTTTATTCTTAATTAATTAATTTTTTTTTATTTAAAAACGAAAGTGGGGTATATCTTTGACCGAGTTAATACCTGTCCTGGATTTAATGTCTGGAATTGCAGTATCCGGTAAATCAGGCCAGAGGGACACCTATAAGCCACTCCGCACTGTTTATTCCGGAACTCCAGATCCAGTTGACATAGTCATATCCCTTAAAAGAGAGGGATTTAAACGTATCTACGTGGCTGACCTGGATGCCATTGAGGGGAGAGGTTCTAACCTGGAAATCGTCCGGAAAATTAACCATGTACTGCCGGTTATGCTGGACTGGGGGGTTAAAGATATTGAGAGCTTTGCCTTTGCCCTGGATTTTGCAGATAAAATCATAATCGCCACGGAAACCCTTACAAGCTGGGCAGATTTAGGGGAAATATTCCATAAATTCCCCAGGCAGAGGATGATGGTTAGTATTGATGTAAAAGATGGACAGATACTAAGCAGAGATCCATCTCTCACATTCGGTGAAGTTAAATCTATACTGGAAAAACTGAAACTGGAAGAAATTATTTTACTTGATATCTCTGGGGTGGGAACTTTAAGTGGATTTAACTTGGACCTCCTGAATAATTTCAGAGGGATGGAAGATGCTTTGATACTCGGCGGGGGAATCACACCAGAAGAGGTAAAGAACCTGAATGATCGGGGGGTGAATAAATTCTTAATAGGCACTGCTTTGCATTCCGGTAAAGTTGGTCTACAGTAGAAAATGAGCAGGTCCAAAACCCAAAAAATCCCTAAACTTATTTGATATCCTGTTTATAGATTTAACCATGCCAAAGTTCATGATCATCGGCCCTTTAACCAAAGACCGAATTGTAAAGAGGGACAACGTTTGTAACACCGTTGGAGGTGGTGTTTACTACCAATCAGCAGTACTATCAGGATTGGGAATGGACAACACCGTCATTACCACTATGTCAAAGATGGACAAAGGCTTAATGAAACAATTCCCAGGAGCCGCACAGATAATCCCCATATATACCGAGAAAACCATGGAATTTGAGAATATCTACCCTGATGATAACCCCAATCACAGAATACAGAAAACACAAATCCCGGTAAATCCAATAAAACCCGCTAATTTTAAAGATTTAAACCTCAAAGCCTACGATGCCCTACTCTTATCCCCATTATCTCCCTATGACATTCCCCAAGAAACAGTGCAATATCTAAGTAAACAAGATATACCCATCTACCTGGGTGCCCAGGGATATTTAAGGCATGTTGAAAGTGGAAATGTGGTTTTAAAACCCTGGAGAGGCTATAAAAGATTCCTCAAACTGGTTGATTTCCTGTTTTTAGACGAACTGGAAGCCCGGGTGATACTGGGAAATTCCAGTGATAACTGCGCAGAAATCGCCCAGGTATTATCCAATTTTGGGCCGGAAGAGGTGATCATAACCAGAGGCGACCGTGGCGCTGTTATATATTCCCAAATAACAGCCGAAAATAAAAATATCCACGATATACCCTCCTTTCCACCAGAAGAGATAGTTGACCCCACTGGGCTGGGCGACACCTTCATGGCCGCCTATGCAGTAAAAAAACTGGAAACTCCCGATCCTGCAGAATGTGGAAGGTTCGCAGCCCATATCTCATCACTTAAGATGGGACAGAAGGGAGCTTTATTTGAAATAAAAAGAAAATAAAGATTTTTTAAGGATTCCTAGAATAAACTTTCCTTTTATCCTGGTTTCCTGAGATAAATTATTATTCTGGTTTCTTTTAAGATGAATTATTTATTATCCCAGCAGTAACGGTAAAATTACGAAGGGGGATAGTCCTGCTATTAAAAATATTAAAGCGCCAATTAGAGTTTGACGGTTATTGGAATCCATTATTCCTGTAGTTATAATTATTATCCCTGTAAATGCCAGTATAGGGGGAATTATATGGGAGAATATCAGTGAACTTTCTACCAGTGGACTGTATGCTATTTTAATCACCTAACTTGTATTTGATCGGTAAAATTTATTAATTTAACGGTTTTATTCTAATCAATTTATAGTTTCTATTCTAATCAATTTACAGTGTACCATCCAGGCTGCTTGTGTTGTGCCTGGAGGATAACAGGTTACCAGGGTAAGGTTGTTGTCTCCTGGTGGGAATTTTATGGGGTCGGTTTTATAGTCCCATTTAATATCTCCATTGGACACCACCTGATAAATATATTTCCTCTGGGTAAGATAGTCATTTATCACCACTTCATCTTCTGGCTTGAGCTGGTTGATACTTTTAAATGGGGCTGAAAAAATAGTACGATGACCTAACAAACCCATGGTGCCGTTTTGATCGGGATAGGAACTTTCACCGTAATAAAAAACAGAATTATATCCATTTACTGTATCTGAACGAATTCCCCAGTTTACATCCAAGGATGGGATTGATACACTGCCCCAGAAGGGAGTTTTCGCGGGTATTAATACTGAATTTACTTTAAAGTTATTTTTGATGACTTCAAAGCCATACTGGGCAGTTAAGATTTCCATATTGGAGGTGGAACCAAGATCATTCAGGGGGTCACCTGAGATCACCTTTTGGGTGTAGATGACGGTGTATAGATTACCATTTTTGGGTACCCATACCTCCTTTTGCAGGTAGATATTTCCATCTCTTTCGATCTTATAGGTATTTTCGTAGATAACATCCATATTAATGGTTTTCTTGTTAGAGGAAATCAACCTGAATCCGGAATCGTATGCGGTGGTGGAGTTAAGGATGTAATCTTCCGGGGACTGATACCCTGGAGGGATGACCTGTTTGTTGATGTTTATGTTCAAATTAGGTGATGGTTGGAATGATACCACCTGCGATGAGTTAGAGCCTGGTTTTTCGTCCCAACCCTGGGGATAATCAAAGGAAATTTCCCCATCATCATAGTGTTTGGTCAGTCCAAAGTTGAAGCCAAGGTATGCTGCTGATATGATTATTAAAATTAATACAATCAGAGATAAGTGTTTTTTCATTAAATCAACATTTTCTGGGTATTTTTTTATTTAAATAGACTCTATGTTTTGTTAAATAGACTTCTACGTACATAAAAGAATTTTTTAATTAAAGGCACAATTCTACATATAAAAATTTAGACACATAAAAAAAATCTTTTCTTAAAGATATGATTAAAATTTAGCTACATATAAAGTTTATTCATAATGCTCCAGTATGGTTCTACGTAACTCCTTTTCAGATTCAGCTATTATTTCTACATTATCTACTGGAATATCCTGTTCTTTAAGATATTCTAAGAGTTCAGCCGGGGTTTTGTTTTCTTCTAAGTCTACTACCACTGCATTTGACTCAGAAGATATTTTTATAGGTGAATAATCTTCCAGGGCCTGGTAAGCCTCCTCAACAGCACCTGTTTTCACCCGGAAGGTGCGTATTTTGTTGGATATTTGAGCAATGTCGATGTTCATTCTCTGCAGAACAATTAAAACATGCTTATTTAAGGCTTCTTCAAGGATGGGGATGTCAATTAAATCTTTATTTTGAATTATACGGACGGACTGGGCAATTTGAGCCACGTCCCTGGCATGGGCGAAGCTGGGTTCCAGACCTTCCCCTCCTTTTTTACGAGTTTCATAAACTTTTCTGAACCGTTCCAGCACCCCTTCATCGTAATCTTCATCAAGGAGCTCCATGTTTCGTCTGAAGACCTCTACAACATCGTCCAGGTTGGGATTCATTAGAAAAATGTGTAGAGGAGCTCTTCTAAGGTGGGCTTCGTCCATGATACTTATATCCAAGTTGGTGGAGAACGCTGGAATGAAATGAGTATGTACAATGACCGGTATCCCTCTCACATAGATGGCGTCTTTTTTATTTTCCATGGGAACGATGAGACGGTTTAAGATCATCTCATGGTCATCCCTCTGTCTTCCTAAATCATCTATAAGCAGTATCCCACCGTTTGCCTTTATTATGGGTGAGGTTTCATACACACCTTTATTGGCGTCATAATTGGTTTCTAATTTATTTAAGCTCAATTCAGCACCAGTTATAACAAATGGGGCGTATATTTTCACCCAACGTGGATCCTGGGGTTGTTCTTCGCATTTTTTATGGAAATCCTGATCGTAAAGCTGTATCACCCTACCACTGAACTCTATAAATTTGGGAATTACGAGTGGGGGTAGTAGTTCCGGCATTTTACTAATAATAAATGTTTTACCAGTTCCTGGGGAACCGTAGACAAATATGCCCTTACCAATGGTACATGACTCCATCATACACTCTTTAGCGTAATTAACTCCCACTATATCTTTAAATGCATATTCTACCACATCACTGGGGATTTTTATGGGATAACGGTCTTTCATCTGTAATTCCATTACAGTATAGTAATCTTCATAGGCCACCGGGGCGATTCCGATGTAGGGATTTTCTTCAGTAACACCACGGGCTTTTTCACGGCCTTTCTGGGTTATGGTGAATTGTATACTGGAAAATAAGAACCCTCCACTGGTAGGGGCGCAAAAACCTCCTTTTTCCAGGTCATTTAATACTTTTTCCATTATATCCCAGTGTATCCCGGTAATCTCATTGATCACGCTGGTTTTAACGGTACCAAAACTAGAGACAATTTTCAAAATCAAATCTTTTATAAAAGATTCAGACAAATTAAGTTCTTCCAGGGTTCTGGGTTGTTCAAGATATTTAAATAGTTTTTCCATCTTAGGACCGTGATAATAATCCATAATAATACATCCCCTACAATGTTTAATCTCTTTCAAATTAAATATGTTGTAATATATTAACCCTCTTCATATAAAAACTAGAAACCAGTAAAGATCACTGAGAAATTGATGATAGGTGGTTTATGTAAAATCTATGGGTGCTTTTTTTAAAACAAAATCAGTGTTTGCAAAAATAATGTTGGGTTTAAAGTATCTTCTTAACGTCCTGAAGGTTGGGCAGAACTTCCAGTTCAATATTCCTCTCCTTCAAGAATAACTTCTCCTCTCGACTTAACTCAGAATTAACCAAGATAGCATCCATTCCAATATCAATAGCCCCCAGGATATCTTCGCTGAATTTATTACCGATCATGATGGAATTTTCCGCATTACATTCCATCCTATCCAGGGCCTGCTGGAATATTTTCTTATCTGGTTTCTCCGCACCTACCTCTTCAGAAGTTATTACTTCATCGAAAAAATGGTGCAGACCAAGTCTTATAAGCTTCTCCCATTGTTTAATGGTAATTCCATTGGATATAACCCCTAAATGGTAGCCCTGACTTTTCAAGTAGATCAAAGTGGGTATGGTCTCTGGAAACAGTCTTAAAAGAGCGAATTTAACGTTATGGTAGGTTATCATTCCCAGGGCAATTAACAGGGGTTTTTCCTCACCAAATACCTGTTTGGTCAAGACGTTGAAATGCTTATCATAGTTGGAGCCTTTCTCCTTGATTATCTCCCGGAGTAATTTATAGGCCTCATCTGAGGACAAGGGTAACCCCGCATCTATCATCACACCAATGGCTGCCTTTCTAGCTAATTTGGCAAAACCAGATGTGTCATATAAAGTATCATCAATATCAAAGAAGACAGCTTTGCTCATGTACATACTCTTTAGCAGAAATACTATTAAACCTTTTATAAAATTGATCAAAAAAATTCTATTAGAAAATTCTATTAAAAAAAATTTGTTTATAAAAAGAAATTTACACGATGCATTTCACCTAAAAAATGCATCCAGACTGCTCTGTTTTTCCTTATGAATAATATCTTCCTTAGGATAACCCACAGCCTCTATAATTCGGGTAACAGCCGGTAAAACCTGATTATCAATGTAGTATGATGGATCGTACTGGGAGACATCGGCGTCTTCCAGGGGAACCGCCCTTTGACTGATGGCTTCCCTCCCCCTTATCACCACGTATCTGATGATGGTACCGGGACCAACCTTCCTACCCTTCGCCATGGCCTTTTTAGCAGCCATCACATGGGGTGCGCTTTGAACGTATTCCTCGGGGTTTTTGGTTAGCTGGGTGTGGATCACCAGATCTTCCAGGGAGATATTCCCATCCTTTATCTCCTGCATAGTATCCTGAACGATTCTCACGGCCTTCTGGGGTGATCCTTCCTCCAGCAAGGCCCTTAATACTTTTTCCTGGGTTTTTTTAGCTACAGGGGCCCAGTCTCGCCTGACAAGTTCCAGGCCCTTTACCACGATGTTGCCGTCCTGTATCAGGGCGTACCGTTTCTTGGTTACGAAGAAGCCCCTCTGGAAAAAACCCTCAAACTCAAGCTCCATACCTTCTGGAAGGTCCTGATTAACCTGGGAAGTGAAGCTTTGTGCTTTATCTTTGATCTCTAAAAATCGGCTGTTATCATTCAACCAGTACACCATTTATGATGCCATGTTGACCGGGCCGGGATGTTACCTTTACTTTACCCAGACTGGTTTCCACCACGGCACCTTTGTTTATAATGTTCCTTCTTACAAATTGGATGTTGGCCGCATTTTCGATGACGTTTAGAATCTCAGTTACCTGGACTTTGCTGTTTTTAGGGTCCACCACGTTTATCTTGTTTTCATTGGTAAGGCGGATCTTTTCATTTCCCCCTTTAGCACGGATCTTCTTGATCTTACGTTCACCAATTTTGGTCTCTGCTGGGTCCCTTCCAAATTCGATCTTTCTTTTATTTCGATTAGATTTACTCCGTCCGCCGGTGTGTTTTCTCAATGATTTTCCTTGCCATATTGCCATTATTTCACCTCAAATAACAAATCTTATAAAAATGAAAGCATTCAATCACTTTTGTTATCTTAAATTAATTCCATCTAAATTTATACTTTCATTAAATTAAAACATAGTTACATTACAAGTTATTTAATTTTTTGATGGATAAACCTTAGTGATGTTTGTACTGAATATATATGACTATACTTAAATATGTGTAAGATGAAATGAAATTAGTTATCTAGTAAATCAAAACTATTTTCAATATTAATATATTTTTTTATTTAATCAATTGAACGTTGAAATTTAAGAGGTAATAATCTAAATTTTCAAAGTAAAGGTGAGATAAAATGAAAATCGGGATGTCACATGGGGCCGGCGGAGAAATCATGCAGGGCCTGATATCAGGAATCATACTGGAAAATATCAAAAATAAAAGTGTAAACGGTGGAATCGGATTAGAGGAACTGGACGACGGAGCCACCATCCCCCTGGATGAATATGAAATCGTAATAAGCACAGACAGCCATACCATCGATCCAATCTTCTTTCCTGGAGGAGATATAGGAAAAATATCCATAGCTGGGACTGTAAATGACGTATCAGTCATGGGAGCTAAGCCACTGGCCATAGCCAGTGCCATGATTATCAGCGAAGGTTTTTCCAGTGAAGACCTGGAGAAGATAGTGAAATCCATGGATGCAGTGGCTACTGAAGCAGGAGTAGCCATAGTAACCGGTGATACAAAGGTCATGGAGAAAGATAAACTGGACAAGATAATAATAACCACCACGGGCATAGGAATCGCCCGAAAAGGAGAAATTAAAAGGGATTCAGACTTAAAGGTTGGCGATAAGGTAATCCTCACCGGGAGTGTGGGTGACCATGGGATATCCCTCATGTCCTTCCGGGAAGGGTTCGGATTTGATACAGACCTTAAATCCGATGTCGCCCCAGTATGGGGAATGGTTAAAGCCGCACTGGAAATTGGGGGTGTCACCGCCATGAAGGACCCTACCCGGGGAGGTATTGCCAACGCCCTGAATGAACTGGCCTCTAAATCTGGAGTGGGAATGCTCATCGACGAGGAAAAGATACCATTTAAAAAGGAAGTCAATGCTGCCTCTGAAATGCTGGGAATAGACCCTTATGAAGTTGCAAATGAAGGAAAGGTCATATTGGGGGTAGAAAAAGAGAAAGCCCCGGAAATTTTAGAGGCCATTCGAAAGACCAAGTATGGAAAGGAAGCCCAGATAATTGGTGAGGTCACCGAGGATGAACACGTGATTATGATAACCACCCTCGGGGGTAAAAGGATTCTGGAAGAGCCAATAGCTGATCCAGTGCCCAGGGTCTGTTAAATAATTTAGTTTGGTTCATTAAATACATTTATAAACTTATTTAAACATAAAATAGTATTAACAAATTGAGAAGGAGAGGATCCCATGCCAGGTTTATGGGGAAAGCGACTTGTGGCTTTGATTATTGATGCTTTAATTATCACACTGTTATTATGGGTTATAGTAGCTGTTATTTATCCAGTGATTGTATTAATTAATCTACTTGTACTTTTTAATATCTGGGTTCCACTTGCCGCAGTAGTGATCGTGGCCTATTTCACTTACTTTGAAGGTAAATACAGTACCACACCAGGAAAGAACGTTATGAAATTAAAAGTCAGGGCAATCAAGGGGGAAATAGGTTATAAAAAGACATTAATACGGAATTTATCCAAAATTTTATGGTTCCCACTAGTAGTGGATGTTATAGTGGGCTTTGCCATGGGAAAACCCAGGGAAAGATACTTGGATCGCTTGGCTAAAACAGAAGTGGTTAAAACAGAGGAAGTGGAAGATTCACAGAAAAATCTGGAACAATCCACAACTTAATCTGATTTAGTTCTTAAAAAAAATTTTATTCTTTTTTAAATTTTTTTGGAGTTTGTAAAGTTATTGGATGTTGATTTTTTTCGTGTTTGTGTGTCCATTTTTTTATTTTAGGTTTAGGTAGTTGAGTATTCCTTTGTTGGTTGTGTATCTTGTTTTTATTTTGTTCTGGGTCTGTTTGTCTGTAGTAATTTTCAATTTTGTTGGATGTTCGTTGTATATATGGGTTTTTCATATTGTGTGAGTCTTTCAAAGTCAGGAATTAATTCAGTGCAAAGCACTAAAACAAGATTTTCAATGCTATACAATAATATAAAATATCTACCACCAATTATAGGAAAATTCCTTCACAAACTAAGCAAAATATTCAATAAAACAATCAATCACATAGGCAATGACGATATACCCTCCACAAATGACAAAAAGAACGACACTAACGGTATAACACTACTAGGATACCTGAAAAAAAGGATACAAAACAGACCAAGGACTAAAAATGCATCTAAACTTCGCCGAATACCGATGGACACAAGAAACACCAAAAAAAACTAAAACAGCAACATTTTAGACAGAACCATGAAATATGCATTTTTATGTATAACACCTAATTTATCCAATATTCTTTTATATCTTCGCCGACGTTATGCCTTTTTTATATTCGAACTGTTAAATCTATATAACGAATATAAGTCTTTCTAAATGAACTTATTACAAAGGTTTATATGATATCCAACTAGACCATTTAGTATCTCATATATATCATGAACATTCATGAAGGATTGATCAAAACACAGATTAAATTCAGAAATTTTTCAATTTTCAGTGAATGATCATGAAAAAATCGTTGAATGATCATAGGGGAAATAAGATAATCCGTCTATGACGCTAGACACGGAAGGACAATAGTTTATTTGATTTTAGAGGTAGTTTAAATGATAGATAGGGTGCTAAAAGACTTAGGTAGAATTCAAGGTGTGAATGGGTCTTTGGTTGTTGGAAAGGATGGTTTAATTATAGAAAAAGAAGTCACCTCCGATATAGACTCTGAACTTGTGGGAGCCATGTCTTCAGCTGTCTTCGGTACAGCCGAGAGATCTACAGAAGAAATGAAACATGACCACCTTCAACAGGTTATGATAGAGGGTAACAAGGGTAAAACACTGATGATAGACTCCAAAGAGGCTATTTTAGTCGTAATAACCGATGTAAATATAAATCTCGGACTGATTCGATTGGAAATGAAAAGAAGTTCGGAACGAATAATCGATTTAATATAAAGGTTGATCAAATGCCAGAATACAAAAATTACGACGAGTATCTACAAAACATGGGGTTAATTTTGAAAGAGGGCGCCAGCGTACTATGTTTAAAACCAGAAACAAACGCTACCAGACTGGGACCGTTCTGTGAAGAAAGAAAGAGTCTGGTATCTGCAAATTCCGTGGGTGCCATAAGATCCATCATCATTACAGGGAGTAAACAGTTTGGCATGGGGACCATGGGCTCCATACTCAGAATAGCAGGTGGTGAATTTTCATCTCTAAGAGCTAAACAAATGATGGATACAGGGAAAGTGGAGAAAGGAGATGTCCAAGGCTGGCTTGACATTGTAAAATTTGATTTTGGAAATTGGGGCTACGGCATCCTGACTGCCGAAAGCATTGAAGACGAAAAAATCACTATCAAAATCGATGAATGCATGAGCTGTTCTGGAATGCCAATTTTAGGTAATCCCGTATGTTATTATGAAGGAGGACGAATTACCGGAGGTCTTTCAGAGATAACAGGCGAAAAATGGCAGTTTATAGAGGTGAACTGCTGGGCACTTGGAGATGATTTCTGTAGATTCGAACTAACCAAGATTTAACTACGTGTTAAACTTCAATTTATTTTTTTTTAAATTTTTTGGAGTTTGTAAAGTTATGGGGTGTTGATTTTTTTTCGTGTTTTGTGTGTCTATTTTTTCATTTTTAGGTTTAGGTAGTTGAGTATTCTTTTGTTGGTTTTTGTGTCTTGTTTTTCAAGAAAAATGCCTCAACACCCAAAAACTTTACACCCTCTATTCATTCCACTATTCTAACTTCCTGCACCGATGGTTTGGCTATAACTCTAGCAATTATCAGGGTGGCTACCACTGCTATTATGGTTATCAAAATAGCGTATATTAACAATCCTGTAATACCGCTGTCTGCCTGGAAGTACTGGAGTATTATTGCCTTAATAGCTTCATTCCAGGCGAGTGCCGCTATTAATCCAAATGCTGTGGTCATCAAAGTGGCAATTGTTTGAGATACCTGACCTTTTATATCTTTTACATCCTCTTTCATCAGTTTACCTCCAATCAAACTATGTTACTATTCTATTAAAACTTATTAAAGTAATTTCACCTAAATTTCTCCTTGAATGGTTTAAATTCAATGAATTTGTTTAAAAAAATTAAAATAATAGGTTAATTAAAAAACATCAATTGACGAATTAAAAATAAAAACTAAAACTCCAATAAAGGATACCATGAGAAATATAAAAAATTTTATCTCAACCAACATGTTCATGGGCGCTTCAACCAAACAGGGCCATGAAATTGCCACAAAAAGCAGAAAAATAGTGAAATCCCTGATAGATGATAAAACCAGGCACCTGAAACCGGAAGAGAGATCCATAGTGGAGAGGATAGTGCACTCCACAGCCGACCCAGAATATGCGGAAATCACCAGGATGAGCCCGGATTTTGTAGATGAAAGCTTAAAATCAATCCAGGCCGGTAAGGACATATTGACCGATATAAACATGGTGAAAGTGGGTATAAATAAATATCCCGGTAAAGTCAGGTGCTACATCAACCATGAAAAGACCCTGGAAATTGCAAAAAGGGAAGGAATAACCCGGGCAGCCGCCGCCATGCAGGTCGCTGCAGAGGATGGATTCGACGGCATAGTGGCCATAGGAAACTCACCAACCGCCTTGCTCGAAGTCCTGGAGTTAACCCGGAAGGACCTGATGAAGGTAAAATCAGTAATAGGTGTCCCAGTAGGATTTGTAGGGGCTGCTGAGGCAAAAAAAGCACTGGATGAAACTGACATCCCTCATCTAATAACCGGGGGGCCTAAAGGCGGGACTCCCGTGGCGGTTGCGGCTGTAAATGCCCTGATCAATCTTGATAAAGCATCGAGATGACTTTTTTTATTTAAAAAGGGGATTTCATTGATTGATTTAAAATAGGGATTTATAAGGATAATTAAAAATTCTATGGATTTAAAGGAGAATACACCATGAAATCAGAAGATCTATTTAACGAAGCTAAAAAATATCTACCTGGAGGGGTTGATTCCCCGGTAAGGGCCTTCAAACCCTACCCTTTCTTTGCTGAATGTGCTTCCAGCTCACATCTAAAGGACGTGGATGGTAAAGATTATATAGATTATTGTCTGGCCTACGGTCCCCTGGTTCTAGGACATTCCCACCCAGACATAGTTAAAGCAGTGGAAAAACAGCTTGAACTGGGTACAGCCTACGGTGTGCCCACTCAGAATGAGATAGAATTAGCTAAGTTGGTTACTGGGAGGGTGCCCTGTGCCGACATGGTGAGATTTGTAAATTCAGGTACAGAGGCCACCATGAGTGCTATAAGACTCGCGAGAGCCGTAACCGGCAGGAAGAAGATCGTTAAATTTGAAGGATCCTACCACGGAGCTCACGATTACGTGCTGGTGAAATCCGGATCAGGGGCCATGGGGTTGCCTGATTCACCAGGAGTACCCGAGGAAACCACTAAAAATACCGTACTGATTCCATTTAATGATACTGAGGCAGTGGAGGATTTGATCCGAGAAGAATGGGAGGAGATAGCTACCATTATCGTTGAACCGGTGATGGGCAACGTGGGCTGCATCCCACCAAGAGAGGGTTACCTTGAATTTTTACGCCAGATCACCAGTGAAAACGGCATCATACTCATCTTCGACGAGGTGATAACTGGTTTTAGACTGGCAGAGGGAGGTGCTCAGGAATATTACGGTGTAACACCTGATCTGGTAACTTTTGGGAAAATATTAGGTGGTGGATTCCCTATAGGGGCAATATCTGGAAAACGAGAGTACATGGAGAAATTAGCCCCGCAGGGGGATGTTTACCAGGCAGGTACCTTTAATGGAAATCCTATATCAATTACAGCCGGTCTCACCACACTGGAACTTCTCGATAAAAACTTCTACACCCAGCTGGAGAAGAAAGGCCAGTACCTGCGAAAGGGTATTGGAGATATTTTAGAAGAACAGGATTTAGATTATAAGGTTGCTGGATTAAGCTCCATGTTCCAGATATACTTCACTGGTAAGGATGTGCACGATTACCAGGATGCAAAAACAGCCGATACTCAGAAGTTCGACAAATATTTCCATGAACTCCTGGAAAAAGGGGTGTTTATTCCCCCATCCCAGTTTGAATGCTGCTTTATCTCCTTAAAACACTCTGAAGATGACTTAGAACATACCTTAGAGGCTGTTGGGGAAGCACTGAAGGGATAAATTTACCAAACTCCTTTTAAATTAATCTATTAAATTTCTTTTAAATCAATCAATGGAATCCCCTTTTTAAATAAATAAAAACAGTAAAACCACGACTTTCAAATAAATAAAAACAGTAGAACCACCACTACAACGATAACTACCAGAATAATAAATAAAGGAGTTTTTAAAAAACCAGTAAATGTGAGTTTCTCACTCTCATATGCCTTGGTCCGCTGTTCTCTTACGATGGACATCAACCTATCTTCATTATCTGAGATATCATCCAGGAGTCTTTTCTGATTTTTGATATCAGCCTGCAGATTTCTTTCGTTTAAAACATCCCATACTGTCCATCTTTCCTCTTTGATCTCGTTGAGCAGTTCTTCCTGGATATGTATATGTTTGGAAAGATTTTTAATTATGGCCTTTCTTTTTGCTGATTTACTCTTAAGCAAGGTCAGTAACTGCTCTATTTCTTCTGTATCGTCCAATTCATCAAGCCCGGAATAATGATCAGAAGATTGGGTAGGTAGACTTTCAATGAATTCTAACTCCCATCCACATTCACATGAGACAAAATCATCCTTACTCTCACCATCCTGAAGACGGTAGTAACCCTGACATTTTCTACAATACAGATACCCATTAGATTCAAGTGGGAGTTGTTGTTTAGTAGCATCTTTAGGTGTGGTCATTTTACAAACCTTATATATCGCTGTTAATGATTAGTAACTTATTGCCTATATATATTACCCTTTTTTTATTAGGTAAAATCATATATTAATAGAGATCAAACTTGGCTCGGTTAAAAAGTTATGGAAGGGTATTAAATGACGATAATTGCTGGTGTGGGGGGAAATAAAAATATAATAACCGCCTCACAGAGGGTAGATTTCCCTGTGCAACTGGTGGATTCTCCAGAAGAATTTGTAGAGTCCATAATAGGTAATAAAGCTCAGGCCTATGTAAGGGGGTCCCTGGGTGCTTCCCAGATTATGGCTGGACTGAAAAACAGGTATAAGGAATTCTATCGTGCGTCTTTTATAGAAATTAAGGGGCATAAATTTTTCCTGGCACCAGTGGGCATCGATGAAGGGGACCATCTGGAACAGAAACTGCAGATAATAAAGCTGGGGGCACGATTCCTGGAAAAAATTAATATTAAACCTAAAATAGCCATACTTTCCGGTGGCAGAGTCCAGGATCTTGGAAGAAGCCAGAAGATCGATAGATCCATTGCAGAGGGAGAGTTGTTAACAGAGATCACAAGGAATAAATATCCAGTTAAACATCATCATATATTGATTGAAGAAGCAATTCATGATAATTCAAATTTTATACTGGCACCAGATGGTATCACCGGGAATTTAATATTCAGATCTCTTGTTTTATCAGGATGTGGAGAAAGCCATGGCGCTGTAACCCTGGGAATGGACGTGATATTAATCGATACTTCACGATCCCTCACAGTGGAAGGTTATACCCGGGCGTTGAAATTCGCCAAATACCTGATGGATTCAGTGTGATGAGGTATTAGAATTGATGGAAGAGGAAAGTTGAAATTCGCCAAATACCTGATGGATTCAAAGATTAATAACCTTAGAAATAAAATTTAGCAATTATTTGAAATGGAAAATAAGATTAAAAAGAAAAAAAGCACTGATTTAAGTAAATAATAGGTCAATAAGCATCTTTTTTTATATCTGATTATGATAGTTTATTTTTTATAGGATCACTTATAAATCTAAATATACTAAGATGCTGGGAGTAACAATGTCACTTTTAAAACCACTATATACAGTATACGAATGGTACATCTCTCGAAATCTCCGTACAGAAAACATGCCCAGACACGTAGCCCTAATAATGGACGGTAACAGAAGATACTCCAAAATACAGGGTGACATGGATTCAATTGAAGGTCACAAACGGGGAGTGGACACCCTGGAAAAGGTGCTGGACTGGTGTATTGATTTAGGGATAGAGATAGTCACCGTATACGCATTTTCCATAGAAAACTTTAAAAGACCACCAGAGGAAGTAAAAGGTTTAATGGAACTATTCAAGTACAACTTCGCATCCATAGCCCAAAATAAAAGGATCCATAAAAACGAAGTAAAGCTAAAGGCGGTGGGTAAATTGGAACTCTTACCGGATGATGTAAGAGAAGCCATAAGACATGCGGAAGAATCCACCAGCAAATACAATAAAAGACAGGTAAATATCGCTATAGGATACGACGGACGTTTAGAAATAGTCGATGCCATGCAGAAAATAGCAGATCAGGTTAAAGATGGTAAACTCGACCCAGAGGATATAGATGAAAAGGTTATAAATGAAAATCTATACACCGCCGGACTGGCGGACCCCAACCTGATCATAAGAACCAGTGGAGAAGAAAGACTCAGCGGATTCTTACTCTGGCAATCATCCTACAGTGAACTCTATTTCTGTGACAGTTTATGGCCACAACTCAGGAAAGTAGATTTCCTAAGGGCTTTAAGAGATTACCAACAGAGGGAAAGAAGGTTTGGGGTATAATAATTAGGAGTTGTAAATTTTTTATTTTCATAAGGTGGGGTTAATTATTAGATACAGATAGAATTTCTTTTATTTTCATTAGGGGGGTTTAAAATTCAGATAGGAATAGGATTTTTTTTATTTTCATTCAGACTGGAGGTTAAGATTTAATACATAATTTTCATATCATATAATCGGGAGTTTGGAAAATGATCGACGCACACTGCCATGTAGACTTCAAAGAATACAACAAAAACAGGGGAGAAGTAATGCAAAGGGCCCAGGAGAAACTACGGGCCATCATCAACTCCGGAGCAAGTCTAGGTGGTAACCGGCGCACATTAAAACTGCAAGAAGAATATCCTGGATTTCTATATGCCACTCTTGGTTTCCACCCACACAATGCAGTTAAAGCCGATTCTACGATTATAAACCAGGCCCTAGGGGAAATTGTTGATAATATAGATAAAACAGTGGCCTTAGGCGAGACAGGTCTTGATTTCCACCAGATAAAGGGTGAAGAACAAAAAAAGAGACAGATAGATATATTTAAAAGATTTATAGATTTGGCGGTTGAGTTTGAAAAGCCCCTGGTTATACACGCCCGTGATTCTGAGGAAACCGCCCTGAACATGGTAAAAAACACAGTACCCCAGGTTATATTCCACTGCTATGGGGGCAACGCCCGGACAGCCAGTGCAATAGTAGATGAAGGGTACTACCTATCCTTATCAACCATCATCAGCTTTTCCGACCACCACCAGGAACTGGCAAGGGAAATCCCCCTCTATAGCATGCTCACAGAAACTGACAGTCCCTACCTATCCCCATTTAAAGGCCGTAATGAACCAGCATACGTGGAAGAAGTGGTGAAGACCGTTGCCCAGGTAAAGGATACAAGCAGGGACGAGATTGACCGGGTAACCCAAAAAAATGCAGAAAAAATTTTCAGGTTGTAAGTGAATGGCTCGCAGATCATATGTAGTGGTGGTAGTTTTAATTTTGGCAGTTGCACTAATTTTTTCGATATTATATATTAATCCAAGCTTCAACAACAGCCAAGAACAGAAGTCAAGGTTACAGGAAGCAAATATATCCATCATCTTCACTGGAGATGTGATGCTGGGACCAAGAGTGGGAACAGCACTGGCCGCCGGTCAGAACGTGTTTGCAGATCTAAAACCGATGTTTGAAAAATCAGATCTGGTCGTCGTAAACTTAGAAGCTCCATTTACCAATTCCAATCAAAACTGGAAGCAAGTCATACCATTTAAGGCAAACCCCCAATTTGCACATTACTTAAAGGATAACTCCATCGATGTGGCTACCCTGGCCAACAACCATATCATGGATTACGGGCCCACAGGGTTACATGATACCATAACAGCTTTAAAGGAGAATAACGTCTCCTACGTGGGGGCCGGGGAGAATATTGATGAAGCCAGTCAGCCACTCTATTATAAGGTGAACAACGTTACCATCGCCATTTTAAGTTTCTATGACAACACCACTTTCCCCTTTGATCCGACAACACAGGTCCAGGCAGCCACAGATTCACGGCCAGGATATGCTCCTATGAACTGGGATCTGATTAAGAAGAGCATAGCCACGGCTCGAAATAATTCTGACCTGGTGGTGGTGTGTTTCCACTATGGAGTTGAGTATTCCCTATGGCATGATGAAAGTCAGGAAGAAGTATCCAGAAAAAGTATAGATGAGGGTGCTGATCTCATCATAGGCAACCATCCCCATGTAACACAGGAAATAGAGATGTACAAGGGAAAGCTGATCTTCTACAGTCTAGGTAACACTGTGTTCTATGATCTTACCGCAGGAAGTCCAAATAACATCATTGTAGAGTATAAGGTCACAAACGGAACTGCGCAGACAATAATACACCCCATCCTTGTTTATAATTATGCTCCCCACATCATGGATGATCAGAGGGCTAATGCCTTTTTAAAAAGTATAGAAGACAAATCAAACGTCAACATGACCATAGAAAATGGACTGGGTATCATTGATATTGGAAAGCTTTAGAAGTATATTACCCTCCCACTGGAAGTACATTACCCCCACTACTTTCCTTACTCATCTAACTTGGTGAAAACCTCTTTTGCAGCATTTATACCGTTGATGGCTGCAGGGAAACCGGCATAAACCGCCATCTGTATTATTACCTCTACAATCTCTTCACGGGTGCATCCGCTGTTTAAAGCACCTTCTATATGGCTCTGGAGTTGCAGAGGCGCATTGCCCAGGGCAGTGAGTGCAGCCACCGTGGCTATCTCCCGGGACTTCAGGTCAAGACTAGGTCTGCTGTAGATGTCGCCGTAGGCAAATTCAGCAACGTATCGTGCTAGATCCGGTGCAATATCCCCCAAGTTTTCCCTTAATTTTTTATAATTTTCACTGTTATGTTCTTCGAGATGTTTTAAACCCCTTTGATAGCGTTTGTTATCCATTTCTGTGTTCTCCTTCAACTAAAACTACATAAAACAATAAAAACTTAAGTTTAACTAATTATAATAGGAATTATATTTATAAATATTTTTTATAGCCAACACCTGGTTAAGTAATTAGTCCACTTAAAAATCTTTTACAGGTTAGAAAATGAAGCCCCATGTTATATTAAATTCTGCCATGACCTTGGACGGGAAGATAGCCACCAGAACAGGTAGTTCAGAAATTTCCGGCCCGGAAGATCTTCTAAGAGTGCACCAGCTTAGAAGGAAACTGGATGCCATAATGGTGGGGGTCAACACGGTCTTAGAAGACGATCCAAGGTTAACCGTTCATAAATTCCAACCAGATGAATCTGATAGTTCATTAAGGGAATTTGATAACCCGTTAAGGGTGATAACAGATAGTAAAGCCAGAACTCCCTTAAATTCACGTGTGCTTAACCAGGAAGCCGGGACTTTAATAGCTGTTTCCCAGAAAGCACCAGGAGAAAGAGTCAAAGCATTGAGGGATAAGGGGGGAAATGTAGATGTAATACTGGCTGGTGAGGCCAGGGTGGATCTTGCCATCTTAATGGATGAACTGGCCCAGAGGGGGGTACGGTCATTACTCCTGGAGGGCGGTTCGACCTTAAACTTCTCCATGCTCCAGGCCGGCCTGGTGGATGAAGTCAGAGTATGTATCGCACCCATGATAGCCGGGGGAGTAGGTGCTAAAACTCTGGCAGGGGGTGAGGGCGTGGATTACATGAAGGACGCCTTTAAATTAGAGCTTAAAAAGAGTTATAAATTAGGAAAAGATTTTATACTGGAATATGAAGTCTTAAAATAAAAAAAAGGTTGGTTAGTTTTTTTTCAAAAACAGCAGGTATATTCCAGCTAAGATGGCAACTATAGCGATTATCCATAAGAGATAACCGAAGAACCATATGGCAGTGAACCATACCACTATGATTAAAATTCCAAGAATCAAATATATTATGCCCATTATTTTATCGTTCATTTAACACACCTCATATTATTTAATTAGTTCCCTGACCTTAATTAAACTTACTATTTTCGTGAAGTGTTTAATATCCATTTTTACCCAATATATTCAGGGGGTTGGTTCTTAAAATTTTATGAACTTCTTTATCTGGAATCCCAGCACCTTTAATTATCTTAAGTGCGGTTTCATAGGATATTAAGTCTTCTGGGGCGTGTGTATCGGTGTCCATCACCAGGTTGGCTCCTACCTCCATTGCCACCTTGGCCACATATCCGTTGGCAAGGCAGTGCCCCCTTCTGGAACTTATCTCCAGTGCGATATCATTATCACGGGCAATTTCAGCTTCTTCAACGGTTATAAGTCCTGGATGGGCCAGTATATCAATTTCTGGAATGTTAACCGCGGTGAAATTCGTGCCCTCCAGGACTGGTTCCACCAGAGTCTCTCCGTGGGCTACGATAATTTCTGCACCTAACTTCCTGGCTTGGACGGCCAGTTTATCAATTACTTCAACTGGTGCATGGGTTATTTCAGCCCCAGGAATAACGTTGATATCCCAGTTATCCCGGATATCATTAATCGCGTTTATTATTTTTCCCACACTGTCGATGTTGGACGCGTCGACATGGTCGGTTATGGCCACGGCCTCATGATCCAGGACCTGTGCGCGTCTGGCTATTTCAGATGGGAGCAGTTCACCATCACTGAATATGCTGTGGGTATGTAAATCTATTCTTTTACTCATGAGAATCAACTCAAATTTATTATTAGCTATACTTTAAACAATTACCTTGATTGTGCTTATTGTTATATGGTATTCTTGGCATAAATAATAATGGTGATTTTGATTGAAAAGTTCTTTATTCGTTCCTTCACATATAACCGGGTTTTTCCAGATTATACCTGACTTAGATCCACTGAGAAAGGGTTCCCGGGGTGCAGGGATAGTCCTGGATAAAGGGGTAATAACCGATGTATCCATTGAAGATGGTGATGGTGTAGATGTTATAATTAACGGTGAATCAGATTCTAAACTTTCTTCTATAACCTACAAGACTATAGATTTAATTAAAGAGCGATTTACAATTGTTAATGAAAAAATTACCATCAACCATGAGTTTCAAATCCCGGTGGGCAGTGGATTCGGGGTTTCAGCCGCCTGTGCCCTGGGAACATCGCTGGGAATTGTAAAAGCCCTTAAACTCCCTTTAACCTATAATAGGGCGGCATCCATAGCCCATCTGGCGGAGATTGAGATGAAAAGTGGTTTAGGTGATGTCATAGCAGAGATCACCGGCGGACTGGTCTTAAGGCTTAAAGAAGGCGCCCCAGGATACGGTAGAACAGATAGGATTCTTCCCGGTCGAAGCCGGGGTGTTGATGAATATTACATCATCAGCAAGACCCTGGGAGAAATTGAAACATCCACCATAATCGAAGATCCCTACTGGCAGAAGAAAATCAACCAAACCGGTGAAACCCTGCTGGGTGAACTTCTGGAAAAACCAGATATCCATAACTTCTTTAAACTATCCCAGAGATTTGCAGAGAAAACCTCACTCATGAATTCACAGCTTAAAGAAGTGGTGGACATACTGGAAGAAGAGACCCTGGGGGCCAGTATGGCTATGCTGGGAAACACGGCATTTGCACTCTCTGAAACACCAGATACAAGTTTAGATGATGCTATAATCTCTAAAATTGATGATATGGGTTGTAGGTTCCTTTAAAATTACCTAAAATAAGTTATTTTTTAACATCCTCGAGGGCATGTTTACTTCTTAACATCCTCAACCAAGTATTTAATATCTTCATCATCCAGTTTACGGGTTATGATATTGGTCATCTTACCCACGGCAAAGACCAGTACGTTGAGGCCCCTTTTGGCGGCGGCCACGGCTGCCTCAGGGGTTGCAAATTCAAAATCAGCCTGTATACCTAATTTTTCCGCAACCACCCGGGACACGGTTCCCATTATTCCCATGCGGTCGATTTCTTCCTTCCTGTCCGTCAGGATGTCTTTAATTTTTTCCAGATCAGAGGCACTTGAACCGCCCTGATTGATGGTTGGAAGCTTAATTATAATTACATATCCGGGATCAAGTTCTATGAGTCCACTTAACTTGGTGAGTGCCACGTCTTCACCTTCCCTGGCGTCGCTCAGCACTTCTGCATGGGCGGGTGTTTCACTGGTGGTGGCGTAGAGAACTCCTTTATCCATCTCCATCCAGACTTCATCACCGGATTTAAGTTCTTCCCGGGCTATGGCTGGCCATATGGATTTATAAGCATTCATGGTATCCAGGACCTGTTCTGAATACTTTCTAAGGTCCATGGCCTCACGCTTAACCCTTTCAATACCCCTCTTGGTGATCTTGTAGTGGACGTGTCCCTTACCAGTTTCAACCAGACCTTCATCGACTAAACTTTTGATATTTTCTGAGACGGCCTGGACTGTTATTCCCAGCTCCTCTGCAATGTCTTTCTGACGCAGATGAGGCTCCTGCTTGGCTATTTCTGCCAGTATCTGGAAACGGGTGAGTTCACCCTTCTTTTTAAAGACCTTCATGTTACACCAATTAAATTTATTTACATAGTACTATTAACTTTTCATTCATTATTTAACTATATGGTGACATGGCTAATAAGAGCAGTTGATTGGGGAAATATTCAGCGCAGCCCAACTTTTCAGGCGATATTCAATTACTTTTTTTCAGATTCCTCTAAATTAACTATACCTGTTATTTTCGATAGTGCTGGTACACGTGTAGATGATATCATGGGGGATTCTACACCAGTTACAAAGAAACTGGATATGATTCATGCGGGTATACACTATGATATTGTCAAAGGAGCAGATAAAAGTTTGGCTGATGATTTCTTGAGTAAGTGGTATGGAAAAGACGAGACACACATCCCTCTTAAAGAAAAAAGAGGAATAACCAGGATATATTCCAAAATAAAAACAGACGTCCACTTAGAGCAGATGCGATTTAGAAATGTAGCATTGATGGAAGCAGGTATCCCTGAAGAATTTTTACCAGGAATGAGGGTTCCATTTCGGCATAATAAGAATTTGAGGTTAATACTTCCTTTGGAAGAAAACATCGTCCAGCAAGTTGAAGATTATTACAAATCTTCGAGTAATAAGCAGCCGTTGACAAAAATATACGGTGATTTAGTAGGAATAGACTATTTAGAAGATGAACTGGTTGGAGGAATTAAAACTGCCAGAAAACAGGTGGAATATTTCATGAACACCCGTGACGAAGCAATGGAGGAAATAACAAAATTGCTTGGATAGGGGATTTATTCATACAACACCATTTAAAGCAGTATCAAATTTCTGCAGGAATTCACCCACTTTTGATTCTGGAACATAAGCTCCACAGGCTACTGAATGCCCTCCGCCACTGCCTCCCACTTTTTCGGCCACCTTCTTGATCATGTTTCCGAAGTGGATGCCGTCGTAAGCTAAAAGGCGTGAACAACGTAAGGACACCTTGATATCGTCTTTCTGGTCACTTATATCTGTAAGGCCTATGATAGGTTTCCTCCAGTCACCGTAACTTAAAAGCATCCCAGTTATGGTTCCGATGACTTCGCTTTTTATCCCGTTTCCCTCGAAGTACTGGAGGTTGTCCAGTTTGTTGATCCGATCCTCTTCCCTCACCCATTCCATCTTCTGGGCAAGGTATCTCCGGTGTTGCCGGGCCAACTTCCCCATATCCTTTAATGCAGCCTCTCTATCGCCTTTTAACACGTTAAGGGCGATTTCGTGTCTTTTGTTTCGGCTGCAGGCGTTTACGGCGGTGGAAAATTCACTGGCATCCCGTAGTGGGGTGTATAGCTTTTCGTTTAAGAATTCGTAGGCATCTCCAGAGACCAGTTTGGGGATGTGCTTGACGTATCTATGGGGGACCTCCCTGCTTAACAACCTCACCAGTTCAGAGAATATCCTCCGCTTCTCATCCATGCTTAAGTCATAGAGAGTCCGTTGTTTGCCGTCCTTTGTAGTGGGGATTTCAAGTTTCCTCAGGAGTAACATACACTCATTACGATTGTTGGTTATGGGGAGGTTAACATCTCCGAAGTAGGAAAGTGCAACGAAGAGTGGTCTAGTCTGTCTTCCATAGATGGATAGGTCGTAGCTGGAATTCACCAGGCCGAGTTTTACGGCATCCTGGAGTATCTCCTGGTTTAAACCCTGTAATTTGCCTGTAAAACTATCCTGCATATCACCCACAGCACTTAAAACACCCATCCAGCTTAGTTTGTAGAACCCGAAGGTTTTAGCCAGTAAATAGGACATTCCGCCTCCGGATATTTGGTAAGATCCATCGATACCATAATGATGGGGGTTAAGTTCCAGGAAATTTCCATTAAACTGGTTATGACTCCGGAGGGGTGGGTGGTGGTCTAAAATCAGGACTTTGGAGTTTGAGGTTGCAAATTTATCCAGGTTCTGCCCGGATGCCAGGTCAGAAAAGATGGTGAGCTCATTTTCCGGGTGTAAATCCTCTATCCGGTCTAAACTTATAAATTCGATTTCATGGTCTATTTCAAGCTCATCCAGTGTTGAGGAGAGAATTGCACCTGCTGATAAACCGTCACAATCGATGTGACTGTATATTTTCACATCTTCAGCATTTTTAACCATGTTATGTGCTTTATCGAATCCTTTTATCATCGTGGATTTTGGATGTTTCACCTTGAACAATCTCCTGTTATAATAAAGATTTCACCATAAAAATAAATGATTAAACCAACAATTAAACTTATTATTGATTTTATTAACTTAAATAGATTTCTAAATGAGTTAATTACTTGGAATATGGTAATAACCATATGGGGATAGTAATAATGATATGGTCTAAAAAATTAAGCCACATATCAAACTGAACAAGATTTATTTGCGGAAACCCCGGATGGTGTTGCTAATCTTAATTAGAATTTCCCTTTTAGGCTGGTTTTTATCGATGATTACCCTTCCTGAATTTTCCCACCAGGATTTAGGGTAAGATTTATCTTTTTCCACTTCAGGGTTGAGTCCCAGTTTACCCGCTGCCCGGGATATCTCCCTGAGTTTTGGTGTGCTTACAGCATACTTTTTAGAGATCTTCCTCCCTTCTTTCACCGTTTTTTTCGAGTCGATGTTGGCCGGCCAGATAGTAGCTTTCATTATTTCACCAGTGAACGTTTTTATTTACTTATTATTTACTTAATCCATTTCTTCCCTTAACCTGTCTAACATAGATTTAACTGTATACTCGTCAGGGGTTATGGTGGGTATATCATATTTTTCTAAGGCTCTTGCAGTGACCGGGCCTATAGCTGCCACCAGGACCTCACCACTGCGGAGTGGTTCCAGTAATCTCTCCTTATCTTCCCCTTCAACCATTTTAAACAGGTTGCTGGCGGTGAGTGTGCTGGTGAAGGTGACTGCATCAACTTTCCTATTTATGATGCCCTGAACCAGTTCATTGACCTTGCTGCGATCCCCGGGAAGGTCTGACTTGTAGGCTTCCACCAGGAAAACGTTAGCACCTCTATCTTTTAATCCATCGGGTAGCACGTCACGGGCTGCCAGAGTCCGGGGGAGGCCTATGTTCTTATTTTCAACATCCACATCTTCAAATATTTCCAATAAACCCTCAGCCGTGTAGTCATCAGGGATAACATCCGCTTCTAAGCCGTATTCACTTAAGTTTTTCCCGGTGCGTGGTCCGATAACCGCGATCCGGCAATCAGGGTTCAACCTGTCTTTAAGGTCTTTGCAGTGTTTAAATAGAGATAAAATTGCAGTGGATGAGGTGAAGATAAGCCAGTCCAGCTTACCTACATTTTTACATAAGTCTTTCAGTGGCTGGGTGTTGGTGATGACCAATTCCAGTGTAGGGGCAACCAGGACTGTCCCACCGTAGTCTTCGATTATTTTAATTGCTTCCTGGCTCCTCTCTATAGGCCGGGTTATTGCGATCTTTTTTCCTTTAAAATCGTTCATAAGAGTACCTTCTTATTATAAGTTTCCTGTTTATTGTAACCGTACCTTCTTAAATACATCCACCACTTGCCCTATGATGACCAGGGCAGGGGGTTTAATATCCTTAGTGTGTATGTCCTCCAGAGTACCAGTGATGATCCTCTGTTCAGGTAGAGTACCTCTTTCTATTACACACACTGGGGTTTGGGGATCTCTATATTTCATTAATTTTCGGGTGTTGTCTTCCAGTTTCCCCACACCCATCAGGATCACGATGGTATCTGCTTTAAAATCCCATTTAACCTGTTGTTCGCTCTTGGTGGGGTCTTCATGTCCAGTTACAATGGTCAGTGATGTGGCAACTCCCCTATGGGTTACTGGTAGTCCTATGGTTGTGGGAACTCCTATAGCCGAGGTTACGCCGGGGATTATCTCGAAGGGGATTCCTTCTTCCAGGAGGGCGAGCATCTCCTCGCCGCCCCTTCCAAATACGAAGGGGTCTCCTCCTTTAAGCCTTACCACCAGGTCGTTGGTTTTGGCTTTATCAATGAGTATCTGGTTTATTTCTTCCTGTTTTTTGTAGTGCTGGCCGGCCTTTTTACCTACGTAAATTAACTCCGCATCCCTGGCATGTTCGAGTATTTTCTCATTGGATAGGTAGTCGTATAAAACCACATCTGCCTTTTTAAGGACGTCCACTGCCTTCAAGGTGAGGAGATCTGGATCACCAGGTCCTGCGCCTACTAGATACACTGTCATAATATTTTACACCTTTTGATTAAATGAAAAAGAAATAATATCCTTATAAAAATGAGATGGGGGTTTAATAATTGACTATTCCCTTGAAGAACTTCAAACCATCATCTGAACCTAGGATTACTTCGGAGGCTCTCTCTGGATGGGGCATCACTGCGCATACCAGCCCATCTTCATCACACACTCCGGTAATTGCTTCCATGGAGCCGTTGGGGTTTTCGCCTTCGAAGGCCAGCACCACCTGGTCCTGATCCTTCAGTTTCTGTATTTCATCGTTGTAGTAACGTCCTTCTGCATGGGCTATGGGCATTTTGATGATGTCACCAGCACTGTACATACTGGTGAAGGGTGTTCTGGTGGTTTTAACCTTCAATTCGGTCCATCTGCACAGGAATTTTGCGTGGCTGTTGTTGGTGAACACTCCCGGGACCAGGCCTATCTCTGCCAGGATCTGAGCCCCGTTACATATTCCCAGGACAGGTTTCCCCGCTTTAACAGCGTCTTTAATTCCATTGATGACGGGGGTGATGGCTGCGATGGCTCCAGCCCTTAAATAATCACCGTAGGAGAATCCTCCAGGGATTATTATACCATCAAATGATGAGAGGTCCCTCTGGTTCCACCAGGCATATTCAGGTTCCCCCCCGGCTAGTTCAAGGGCGTGGTACACATCCCGGTCACAGTTGGTACCTGGAAATCTTATAATCGCCACTTTCATTTTAATCCTCCGGGGCTATTCCTATCTCGTAGTTATGGATCACCGGGTTGCAGAGCAGTTTTTGACACATCTCATCCACTTTCTGGCGGACAATATCTTCACTATCCCCTTCTATGGAGAATTTAATTATTTGAAGGGTTTTGGTGTTTTCTACCTGGTACTTCAGGAGCGCCAGTGCCCTTTGGATGGTGGCTGCTTCCGGGTTCAGCATGCCTTTTTTTAAACTTATTTTGACCTCTGCATCGTACTTCATCTTCTTTCACCTATATTCGTAGCCTTTCGCCTAATATTAATAGCCAGATAATTATTATACCATTGCCAGATAATTATTATACCAATGCTAGATAATTATTATACTCTTAATCAATTTGTGATGTCCTTAATATTCCATTTTTTCTTGTCTTCAATGTCCAGTATCCGGGATGCTACTTCCTGGTAGGCGTCCATCACACCGGTTTCTCCCTTTCTAAATAGGTCTTTATCCAGTACCTCGCAGGTTTCACTGTCCCAGAATCTGCAGGAATCAGGGCTGATCTCATCTCCCAAGATTATTTCGCCTTTATGGTTCCTGCCGAACTCGATTTTAAAGTCAGGGAAGGTGATCCCCTTCTTTAGTAGGAAGTCTTTAAGTACCTGGTTGATCTTCAGGGTTATCTTTCGGATTTCATCCAGTTCCTCCCTGGTGACGAAGCCCAGGGCTACGGCTATGTCGTCGTTTACCATGGGGTCGTGGAATTCATCGCTCTTATAGTCCATCTGTATAATGGGTGGGTCGAATTCCTGCCGTTCCTGGAAGGGGAACTTTCGAAGCAGGCTTCCGGCGGCGATGTTCCTGGTTATAACCTCTAATGGTATCATATCCAGGCGGTGTGAGAGCATAACTCCAGGTTCCAGTAGTTCGATGTACTGGGTTTTAATCCCTGCTTCCTCCAGGACCTCGAAGAACTTCGCTGAAATTACGGAGTTGAAATGACCTTTATCCGTGAGTGTATCCTTTTTTTCACCATCTCCTGCCGTTATATCATCCCGGAATTTAACTATGACCACTTCAGGATCGTCTGTTTCGTACACACTCTTGGCTTTTCCTTGGTATATTAACTGGTGATCTTGTGGGTTCATGGTGATACTCCCATTATTTAGTGGTAAGATTTTTTTTATCCAAAAAGTAATCTATTTTGGGCTTTAAATTGTGGAACTTTTAAACTATGATATTTAATTTACTCATTATCAAATATTTATATACTTCTTAATTTACAATTAGTGATATTGACTAGGTTAAATGGAAATATAAATATTATTTGTTCAAATTTATTTGCAATCTTTGGTGAAAAATATGTGTGGTATCGTAGGATGCGTACTTAAGGATGATGAAGCCGCACCAGTACTTCTAGAGTGTGTAGGAAAATTAGAATATAGAGGCTATGATTCGGTGGGTATAGCCACCTCGGACAGTGATATTAAAATCATAAAGGATCAAGGTAAAATAGATAAATACAAGGAAAACCTGGATTTAAAAGAGCTACCCGGCAAATCAGGCATTGCCCATGTGAGATGGGCCACCCATGGCAGTCCCACTAAGGAAAACGCACACCCCCACACAGATTGTAAAAACAGGATAGCCGTGGTTCATAACGGGATCATTGAAAATTTTAAGGAATTAAAGACAGAGCTTCTAAACTCAGGCCATAAATTTAAATCTGAAACTGATACTGAGATTATACCCCACTTAATTGAGGAATATATGGATGAGGGACAGGATCTGGAGGGAGCCATCCGTTCAGCCACCCGGAGATTAATTGGTTCCTATGCCCTGGCAGTCATGTCCACAGATGAAACAGGCAAGATAATTGGTGTTAGGAAAGAAAGCCCACTCATCGTGGGGTTAGGAGAAGATGAATATTTCTTAGCATCTGATGTTCCTGCAGTCTTAAACCACACCAATCAGGTGATCTACCTTGATAACAGGGAAATGGCAATTCTGGATGGTAATGATGTCATCATTAAAAATTTAGATGGAGATATAATATCTAAGGAAGTCCACACCATTGAATGGACACCGGATATGGCTGAAAAAACAGGATATAATCATTTCATGCTTAAAGAGATACATGAACAGCCAGATGCGGTGAAAAACACCCTCATGGAAGAAAAAGAAATTAGAAACGTGATAGAGAAGTTCCCCAAATTCAGCAAGATATGCTTCGTGGCCTGCGGAACATCATATCATGCTTCTCTGGTTGGTAAATACCTCTTTGAAACACTGGTAGGCATACCTACAGATGTGATACTGGCATCGGAGTTTGAATATACATCGGGAGCTTTAGATAAGGATACGCTGGTAATATTCATCTCCCAATCAGGTGAGACGGCCGATACCCTCAAGGCCCTGAAGATTGCCAATCGTAAATCACATACCCTGGCCATAGTAAATGTGGTGGGAAGCACCGCTACCAGAGAGGCTGAACATGTAATATTCACTAGAGCAGGGCCTGAAATAGGCGTAGCTGCTACTAAAACCTATATTAGCCAGTTAACTGCCATCTATCTCATGGCCATACTGATGAGCGGTAAAGAAGAGCTTCTCCAAACACTGGAAAAGATGCCGGATTATATGGAGGAAGCCTTAAAGAGTGAGGAACAGATAAAGGAAATTGCCGGGAAGTACAAGGACACCACTGATTTCTTCTTCATTGGCAGGGGCTTCTCGTACCCTACTGCCATGGAAGGGGCTCTTAAACTAAAAGAAATTACTTACATCCACGGTGAGGGGTACGCTGCCGGAGAACTAAAACATGGGCCCCTGGCCCTGATAGATGAGGAGGTACCGGTAGTTGCAGTTACACCTCCTGGCAGTAGTCATGATAAGACCTTAAGCAACGTGGAAGAAGTTAAAGCCAGGTTTGCCCATGTGATAGCACTGGGTTCCCATGATGATGATGTTTTAAAGTCGGATTCTGATGAGTTTATTGGCTTTCCAGATGAGATCAATGAGATGTTTTCTCCCCTTCCATACGTGATTCCGATGCAGCTTCTATCCTATTATATCAGTGTGGAAAGAGGTTTCGATCCAGATAAACCAAAAAACCTGGCTAAATGCGTTACTGTAGAATAATCAGACAGTTTCAAAAGGGGTTCAAACTCAACTATGGAAATTATAATAACCTAGAATATTATAATAGACATATAATTTACTAAAGTTTACAGGATATTCAATGAATGGTGATAAACTATGAATCCTAAAAAAAGCGGGACAATCTTCATCGTGCTCATGATAGCCTTCGTTGCATTTGGAAGTGGATCCATTGCCGATGCTCTGAATTTAGATGGAGATGCCATAGTGAACTTAATTCCAGATAACTTCACCTCAATAAACCAGCAACAGATAACCCAGATTGATGATCCCTCATTTAAACCAGTACCGTTAACCACTCATGTTGTGGAAAACAACACCAACAGCACACCCCATAATAATTCTACCAATGGGACCAATCAAATTACAGGATAATAAAAATAGGATACTTTTTTAGAATATTTTTATTAGGATAGGTAGGTCTATTTACAGAATTTAATGGAATAATCTGATATTTAACAATTTTATAAAAGAAATTAATCATTAAAAATTAAAAAAATTAACCATTTAATTAATCATTTAAAATATAAACAGTGATTCGATGGCAGAGGATAATAAAATTGGTGAGAAAATTCGCCAGGTAAGAGAACGTAAGGAGATGTCAGTAGAGGAACTGGCAAAGGCCAGTGGAAACAGTGTGGAACTTATAGAAAGCCTGGAAGACGGGTCATATATCCCCTCCATGACCCCCTTATTCAAGATAGCAAGGGCATTAGGGGTGCGCCTGGGAACTTTTCTGGATGACATGCCCCAAACCGGACCTTTCCTGGTGAAGTCAGGACAGTCGGAGGAGGTAATTCACTTCACAGGGAGCATCAGCAACCTGGAAGAAAGTACCCTTGATCTTTATTCCCTGGCATATGGGAAGGGCGACAGACATATGGAGCCCTTCATAGTGGATCTACATCCAAAAAGTGCCGATAAATACGAGTTATCATCCCATGAAGGTGAAGAATTTATTTACGTCATGGGCGGCGAGATAGAACTTTGCTACGGCCAGGAAAAGTATGTGTTAGGTACGGGGGACAGCATATACTACGATTCAGTTATACCACACGATCTACACGCCTACCAGAAGGACGCCAGAATACTGGCAGTGGTCTACGCACCATTATGATCATAAAAGAAAGATTTCATGGATTAAACTATAATTAAAGAGGAATAAAATGTTCACCATAAAGGTTACACCCCGATTTGGAGATGCCGATGGCCTGCGCCACATCAACAACATAGCACTGGTAGAATGGTTTGAAGTAGGTAGAAATCCAATATTCCGTATATTTACTCCAGATCTGGATTTAAGCTATGAGAAATGGAGACTGATACTGGTAAGAACAGAATTTGATTACATAGGCCAGATGTACTACGGTGAAGATGTGGAGATCAGAAGCTACATAACCAAGATCGGCAACACCTCATTCACCATCGGACACGAGGCCTGGCAACACGACGAGCTAAAAGCACGTGGAAAGGCAGTACTCGTCCATTACGACTTCATCGAAGGGAAATCAAAACCAATATCAGATTCCATCCGTAAATCCCTGGAAAAACATTTAGTTAAAGAGGATGAGCTGACCGGCGCCCCTGAAAATTAAATAATAAGAACTTAAAGATGATAAGAACCCTGGAGATAACAACAGATTACTCACTTAATAAAAGAGATTTAAAAACAGGTAAAAAGAGATAGAAGGTTTTAAAAATGGTTTTTACTGAAGAAACTCTGGGGAACTTCTTGGAGGCCATGGTGGAGAAAAATCCCGATCAGGAATTCATGGTCTACCCTGACCGGGACTTACGCTTCACTTATAAAGAGTTTGATGAAAGAGCGAATCAAATGGCCAAAGGTCTTCTGGAGATAGGAATAAAAAAGGGAGATCATGTGGGTATATGGGCGAAAAATGTACCCGACTGGCTCACCTATATGTTCGCCACCGCCAAAATAGGAGTGGTGCTGGTCACAGTCAACACAGCCTATAAAAGCCATGAACTTGCCTACGTACTGGAACAGTCAGATATGAAGGCACTGGCAATAATAGATGGATTTCAAGATGTGGATTACATTCAAACTCTTTACGAACTTATCCCTGAATTAAAATCCCATGAAAGGGGTAAATTAAAGAGTGAAAAGTTCCCCTTCCTGGAAAGCATCATCTACCTGGGCCAGGAAAAACACAGGGGAATGTACAACACCAATGAAATCTTGCTACTTGGAAAACATGGAAATGAGGAGTTATTCCAGGAGATTAAAGCGACGGTACGAAACGACGAAGTGGTCAACATGCAGTACACCTCTGGAACCACCGGATTTCCCAAAGGCGTAATGCTAACCCATAGAAACATCCTGAACAACGGATACTACATAGGGGAAAGACAGAAATTCACAGAAAAAGACAGATTATGTATCACAGTACCGTTATTTCACTGTTTCGGTATTGTACTGGCAGTGATGGCTGCTTATAGTCATGGAGCCACCATGGTTATGGTGGAGGTCTTCGATCCCCTGATGGTACTGGCAGCAGTTCAAAAAGAACGCTGTACAGCACTCTACGGAGTGCCAACCATGTTTATAGCTGAGTACAGCCATCCCATGTTTGAGATGTTCGATCTTACCAGTTTACGCACCGGTATCATGGCCGGTTCCACCCCTCCTATCGAAGCCATGAAAAGGGTGGTTAACGACATGAACATGACGGAGATAACCAGTGTATACGGCCTCACGGAAGGTTCACCCGGATTTACCCAGACCAGTGTCGACGACCCCCTGGAGAAGAGGGTGGAAACCGTGGGAAAACCATTACCAAAGTGCGAGGTTAAAATCGTAGACCCGAAATCTGGTGAAACACTGGGACCACATCAAACCGGGGAAATATGCTGCAAAGGGTACAACGTAATGGAGGGCTACTATAAAATGCCCGAAAAAACCCGGGAAGTTATAGACGAAGACGGCTGGCTGCACAGTGGTGATCTGGCCACAGTGGATGAGGAAGGATATTACTCCATCGTCGGCAGGATAAAGGACATGATCATCAGGGGCGGGGAGAACATCTACCCCCGGGAGATAGAGGAATTCCTCTACACAATGCCAGGCATCCAGGACGTACAGGTAATAGGCATACCCGATGAGAAATACGGTGAAATAGTAGGTGCTTTCATCATACTGGAAGAAGGCGCAGACATATGCGAGGAAGACGTCCGGGATTACTCAATGACTAAGATAGCCCGGTATAAAGTCCCTAAAAAGGTTTTCTTTGTAGATGAATTCCCATTGACGGCCAGTGGTAAGATCCAGAAATTTAAACTAAGAGAACAGGCAGTTGAACTTATTGAAGCGGAAAATGATACCGAAGAAATTGTTTAAGTTATCAACTAGTTCAACACCATTAAAATTTTACTTAAATCTTCATATCTTTCGTCTCGAAAATCTTCTTTAAGTCTTTGAGCAACTTTTCGTCCTAATTTATTTAATCTGTAATTTTTATTTCTATAGATCCCTACTAATCGGTGTTTACTTATCAATCTTTTTAAACTTTTATCCACGTTTTTTCCGTAATTATCTGGCAATCGATTTTTAATTGTTTCTAATCTGATATTTTTATTTTCAGAAATAGATTCTTTGCCTAAAAAAAGCATTACTCTCTGTTCATATTTATCTAGTTCAGATATAATTTTATCAATATCAGAGGTGTTTTTAGGCATAGTTAATAATTAAAATTTTATTAATATAAAGTTAATTTTTTTTAATACTATTTTGTAAATATTTTCTATAATGGAAAAAAAGTACATTTA
>Ga0067045_1002644_pt1 | contig 60487 bp, 44 predicted proteins | sample TerdegcTABiofilm_FD_59184 | JGI IMG/M metagenome (GOLD analysis project Ga0067045, IMG submission 59184) | Combined Assembly of (Gp0054472, Gp0054536) Wastewater bioreactor microbial communities from Singapore -Terephthalate degrading...
TGAAGAATTTCTCTTTCCCAGAACTATCCAATCCCTTTATCCCTCACACATTTCATTTGATGTACCAGTGGATGTGAAGGTGAGAGTGGATATCTTTGATATCACCGGGCGTAAAATTTGTACTCTGGTCAATGAGCCAAAAGAAGCAGGAACTTATCAGGTCATCTGGAATGGTCAAGATGATCATGGCAATTCAGTTGCATCTGGAGTATATGTCTATCGTATCCAGGCCGGTGATTTCGTTCAGTCCAAGAAGTTACTGTTCATGAAATAACCGGGAATGATTTTGAAAGGAAGCCCCGTTCGAATCGGGGCTTTTGTTATATAAGCTTTTTCTCTTGCCGCAACTCTCTTCTTTGATTGATCGCAACAGAATTTCAGATTTATCTGGCTTTATATCTGCACTTTACTTTAAAATATTTCTGGATAATTATCTCTGATAATTCTGTCTCCGCACGAGAACTACTTTCTAAACTTATTTCTCACCTAATTTGATAATCTTTTGAAATAGGTCCTTTTCCGCTTGAATTTTTTCTTCATTTCCATAAACGCAGTAGGCATTCTGCTGTAAAACATCCGATACCATTTTGCTAAATCCTTTTATGTCATCCACAGTGGTAGAAAGAACTGCATCTCTGATGGCTTGTAGGTGAGCAGCGGTAGTTTTTTCAAAATACATCTGGAAGGCCTGTTCACCGCGAGCTGACGGAGTGAGAGGTCGATCTAAATACCGAGCAACCGTCCCGATGATATAGCGGGTCATTTCACTTTCATCCATATTGAGATTTTCCAGGTAGTTCACTGTCGCATCATAATTTTTTAAGGTCTCTCGCAAATTCGGATCACGATAAGAGGCAAAATATCCCTGTCCATACGTTGAAAAAACAGCCATACTTCCGTACGCCCCGCCGATCACGCGGATTTGATTCTGCAACCAATCGGAGGCAATAATCTGGCTCAATACATACATTTTCCCATCCCAGGGATAACCTAATTTTTTAAAATTATATCCCTTACACACATATTGAACCTTGGAAGCAGTAGAGAAACCTTCATTCTTACTCTGCGGGTCAAACTTCCAGGCCTGAAAAGCAATCTTACCTTTGGGTAGCGATTTGGTTAACCGTGATATCTGTTTGTTGACTGGTTTGAAATCGTTTTTCTCGCAAGTGAGGCTGACTACACAATTCTCTTTCCGAAAGAGCAAACTGGCAGTCTGTGCCAGATCGGCGCTCACTTGGTCTATATTTTGATCGAGCTCGTTTACCAGTCTGGTAATAAACCAGTAATATTCAAAACCCCCGGTCATTTCTTTGAACATACCGGCATTGCTGAAGTAGGAAGTCAGTCGGGTCTGCGTGTAACCAAAACCATTCTGCTTCACCTGATTTTCCAACTGTGACTGATGGCGGATAAGAACAGTTTTCAGTCGATCTTTATCCGTATAGGTGGTGTGTAAAACTGTTTCTTCCATCAACTCTGCCATCCTGTTTACTTTCGACTGAAGGGCTTTGGCTGAAACCACAAATTTTGGCCGTAATTGCTCATCATCCCGATTCTCCAGGTAGAGCTGTAATCTGGTGCTGAAACCACCAGTATGAATGTTGAGTTCATCAGTCAATTCACCATAGTCATATTTCTCGGTATTTAAACTGCCCAATACTTCGGCCAATAGCGCCGCATAGGGAAGCAGTGGCTGAGGTAAAACCCGCACATCAAAATTTAACTGTAGGTAGACAATGCGGTTTGTGAAATCCTCATGATAAATCAATGGAATATCACCCAATTTTTCTACACGATAATCATACCATTTCGCTTTTCGGTCAATGTCTTTCAGTTCCAGCAGGGGAATGGTAGCCAGCGCCTCCGGAGAATCCGGACGATTCTGATATTCGAGCAGTTCTTTGGATTCAGCAATCAGTTTGTCTATATCCTCCTCGCTTAGACTGGCACGAAAAGCCTTTAATTCTTCTGCCATTTGGGCATTACGAATGCTTTCCAGACCAGGCTGTGGTTCAAGAACTAATAACAGGGAATGGGTATTATTTAAAAAATAGTCCCTGATAACATTTTCTAAATAATTCTCTGCGATAGCTTTTTTTAATTCGGTTAACGAGTTCTCATATTCTAAATTCATAAATGGATCATCCGCCATTAGCCAGCTGGATAGAGCCCTGAAGTTGTAAGTTAATCCCTTCTGGGCATCATTTCCTTCCCGCAAGCTAAATTCCATGCGATTCAAAATTCCCTCCACCATTTTTTTATCCACACCCTTCTCTGCCACTTCTTTCAGGGTCTTGTTCACTACTTCGATAAATTTCTCCCTGTCCCCGGGATTGGCATTCGGCACCATGATGCGAACCACGTTTTGTTTGCTGTCATATACTTGCGCATTCACATCTTTGCCTATTCCAGCTTCCTGCAATGCCAAGCGGATGGGCGCAGATTCATGGTTCACTAACACGTCGGTAAGCACATCCAGCGCGCGATAAAGCACCAGGTCAGTGTTCAGTCCTGCCACGAAACTCCATACCAGATAAGTCTGATCGGTGGTATCGCTGCCTTCTGGCAGAGCATAGGGGATGGTGATCTCTCTTCGTTGAGGGAACGGCTGCTGGTTGGGAATATCAGGCTGGAAATCCGATTTCTGAAAACGGCTTAAATATTTTTGGTCAATAAAAGAAAGTTCTGATTCCAGATTGGCATCACCGTACAGGAAAATATAACTGTTGGACGGATGATAAAATCGGCGATGAAAATCCAGAAAATAATCATAGGTCAGTTTGGGAATTTCGGTGGGATAACCACCGGCATCATATTGATAATTATTGTCCGGGAAAAGATATTTGTACATCCAGTGATCAATTTCTTGAGCCGGATTGGAATAATACCCCTTCATTTCATTATATACAACTCCCTTATACACCGGATCGCCCTCTTTTTCTAACAGTTCATAATGCCAGCCTTCCTGTTTTAAAATACGAGGGTCTTCATAGATTAAGGGATTAAATACTGCATCCAGATACACATGCATCAGGTTAAAATAGTCTTTTTCATTCATGCTGGCGATGGGATAGATGGTTAACTCATTGCCGGTCATGGCATTTAAAAAAGTATTCAAAGATCCTTTGCGCAGGACATCAAATGGGCTTTTTACTGGGAAATTTTTCGAACCGTTGAGTACGGCATGTTCCATAATATGTGGTGTGCCATAATCGTTTTCTGGTAAGGTGATAAAGGCAATACTGAAGGTTTTATTGGGATCATCTGCGGCAATTTTCAGTAAACGCGCTCCACTCTGGTTATGCTTAAAATAAAGACACTCGGCATTCACCTCTTTAACAAATCGTTTTTCCACCAGTGTAAATCCATGGTACGTTTTACCAACTTCATAGTCTCCCAGTGCGAGGGAAATCCAGCTTAGCAGAAATAAGCAAATGAATGCGGTTTTCCATAATGTTAATCTCATCGTTCTTCTCCTTATTCATTGAAATAGATGTAAATAATATAGATTAGTTTTTTGAAATACGAAAAGGGATAAAAAATGTTTTTGAGTTTTTCAAATTTATTTGGAAATCTGGATGTCTACTTTTTTATTCAGCGGGAAAATTAACGATAGTTCATTTTAGTTTATACAATCAGGTATCTATTGGAATGAAAATCTAAAAAATAATGGTGTACCATTGGAAAGTGGTCCATTATAAAATACATAGACGATGATTCATATTTATCACACGAGCTCTTTGAACTGAATCTCTTTTATAATATGAGACTCCAGATTCATTTTCGATCTTTAGTCGCGGTCTGAATTTTCAGCCCGTCTGTAGATCTTATGAATCGTTCTCTTTCTCCTTCAGTCGCTTGAAAAATTTTTTTGTTAATTTTCCGCTGTATCTGGTAACAGTATCTTCTAAATCAGCAGCGATTTTTTCATCGAGCAGATGAAGAAGCTCCAGATTTTTTTCATAGAAAGCCGCTTTCAGGCTTTTCTTTTTAATCTCATGCGCTAATCTGTCATTGTCGGGGAATAAGACGGTTTTCACCAAGCCCTGAGCGGGTTCGATGGACGACCATTTTGACTGGGGGAAAACAATTCCCAGAATTCCTGTTTTGGGAAGCGGAGCACTGTAATGGGCAACCAGTAGAGCCGCTAATTCTGATAAAGTGGGTTCATGGCCAAAGAGCACACAACTTTTCGCTGGTTCTTCCAATGTTTGCAGAATGGATAGTAGGCGACTGCCGGTGCTTTCATCATATATTTTTTTATTTACAATCAGCTGCTCTTTTGGAATGCCAAAGATATCAGCGAAAATATAAGCGGTTTCCAGGGCACGGTGAGCATGGCTGGAAATCCAGACCTCGGGAGCAGTAACCAGCTGTTTGAATCGCTGGGCCATTTTTTTTGATTCCTCTCGCCCTTTATCGGAAAGCGGTCGCTCTAAATCTTTCTGAGATGATTCACGCTCCACAGCGGCTGCATGTCGAATCAGATATACTATTTTCATGGTTATCGTTATCCTTTCTTATTATTTATGAATGGATTGTAAAAATTTCCAGGCTTCATGATATTTTTGAAGACGTTTAAAATCCGCAGCTTTTAATTGATCTATTCGGGTCAGGTTCATATTATCCTCCAAATCTGCCAGCTTCACCTGGCAGGCGATTGGATTTTGAGCTGCCCGGCGCACATAGTCTTGATAAGGCTCTCCTTCTCTCCTGGTCAGGCAATCCAGCGCTTTTATGATCTGAGTCGGGAATCCTTCTCTTTTCAGATTTTTCAGCGTCCAATCTGAATCTTCTACCACATCATGAAGAATCGCACAAATTTTTTCTGGCATGCTGGATACTTTCTGCATCAATCGAATGGGATGCAAAATATACGGTTGTCCATACCGGTCACGGTGATTCTGATGGGCATTCACGGCAATTTTTATTGCGTGATCAAACAGTTCCAGCCAATTGATTTCAGTTTTTCGCTTAGAACGCATGGTTTTCATACTAACCTCTTTATTTGCATAGTGAAAATTGTCAAAAAAATGTTGTCGAAAATCCAACTTCTTAAAATTTGTTCGATAAGATAATGGCACGAAATCGTAATTGGCTGATCTCCTGTCTTATCCTTCCGCAAGAGATAGACCTAATATTCACTCACCATCTTAAATTTAATCAGAATTCCCATCCAATTCAGTAGCTGGTTTATATTTTATGGGTCGCTTTTTAGAAAAAATTTTTCAACCTCTGAGCTGCTATTATAAATTTTAAAATAATTTTTTTTCCCGATACCCGACAAATATTTTTTTATGGCATGATTAAATCCTTCATGTTCATTTTATTTAGAATGGCACGCAATTCATGCCATAAGGCCATATAAGCTTGAGCCGCTTTTGATTTTGGACGATGCACCACAATCGGTTTACGAAACAAACCCATTTTTTCGACTGCAGCGGAGTAAGGAATCTGAGTGTGTAGAAAAGGAAGGTGCTCCTGAGCGGAGGTCATTATGATCTGGCGGTGCAGAAGCTTGCGGTGTTCGACCATGGAGAAGAAGGCCAATAGCTTTCGGAAATCATATTTGTATCTGGTAAAAAAATTGGATAATTGCTGATAGCTGCGCAATGAAAGCGTGGTGGGAATAACCGGAACCAGTATGAGATGGGCAGCTATGAAAATATTTTCAGAAACTAATGTAATATTTGGCGGACAATCTATAAAGATATAATGATAATCACCCTGAAATTTTTCCAGAAGGTTTTTTAGATAATATTGAGAATGCTTTTTTTTGTTCAATAGCAGATCTAAATGCCGATAGGAAAAACTGGAGGGGAGTAAATCCAGATTGTGGAAATCTGTCCCTTTAATATTTTTATTGATTCTCTTTCGGCCTTTTAATAGATGTTTAGCCCGAAATTTTTTTGAGGAACGGATGCGCAAATAAAATGAAGCTGCGCCCTGTGGATCAAGATCACATAATAAAACGCGCCGATTCTCACCCGCCGCTAAATAAGCCAGGTTCACACAACTGGTGGTTTTTCCCACCCCACCTTTAATGTTGTACAGTGCAATAATCTGCAGATCGGGTCTCGCCTCTTTTGGTTAATAGAATAATTCTTCGGCCACAGCCATAACCTCTGCTCGACTAAATTTTTGGAAGGTTTCCTGAAATTTTTGTTTTAACTCTTGCTGGCGCTGATAAGAGTATGTTAACAATCCTCCGATGGTGGCCAGGGACATTCTTTGTTCAGGTTGGGCTTGATATTTTTCAAATCTTTGTTCCAGATCTCTCATCTGTATAGACAAATCGTTTATCTCACCCAGTAAATCTTGTAAGCATTTCAATGACTCCACCAGCATAGCAATTTTTTCTTCAGGATAGAGCGACGAAAAAAATTCAAGCAGATAACGCAATTTCTTGCACTGGATACGCAACTGATGGAGTTCTTTTTGCTCGGGCTTCTTTTTCAGTAACTGACCACCTTTTGCCATCACTTTTTCCAGTCGCTGCCGGATGACTTTCTTTGAAAAAGGCAAAATAGGTCGCTGCGAATTTCGGCTGCGCGGCAGCTTTTCTTGTTGTAGATAAGATTCCCATTCCTTTAAGGTATCTAAATTCAGAGGTTGGCTGAGAAACGATTTTACGTTCTGATATTCTTTCTCTCTTTCAGCGGTAATCTCCTGAAATAACGCCTCCAATCCATCTCGCAAATCGGGAGGCAGAATTGTGCTATAGTTTTTCTTCAGTAGAAGATAGACATCCAAATCGCGCAAATGATTGGTGGTTTTTTGTAATTCACCCAACTTCTGGCGGAAATAACTCAGGCGCTTTATCGGAAAAACCATTTTCATTTGAGCCAGGATGGAACGAGTGCGACGAATGGCCACCCGGAAATCATGCAGAAATTCGCTATCCCAATCATTGATTATGCCGGGTAGATTTAACTGAATATTCGTGAGCAATTGACGGCAGATTTTTTGCACCGCCAGTCGAGCGGACATCTCGGGCTCGAGCTGAATGGTCACACGGCTGGAATAACTTGCTGGTTCAATCTGAGCCGCATGAAATATTTCAAACAGGAAGGGTCGCTCAGCCGGGACTAATCCCTGTTCTTCAATTATTTTTTTGATAGCATGAAATTCTGCTCGGTAACCACGAATCGCTTCTATTTCCAGAAACCGTGGCAGTCTTTTTATATTATTTTGCCAGTGAATGATGGGTGAATTGATCAACAGGTGAGTGATGATTTTTTCATCTTCATTTAAAACTTCATACGTTTTTATCCGGAATTCACAGGCGACGATTGGCAATAATGCCCGGATATCGATAATGTCTGCCAGCTTTTTTTGCAATTTGCCAGCAGGCAGCTCCCACCAATGGTACGCCGTCTGTAGAGTAGAGATTTCTGAGGAGGCCAGCACTTTTTGATTCTTCAGTGAAAAAAGATCAACCGCATCATTTTCTTGCTGGAAGGTTAAATTCTTTTTAAAAAGCCGCCCATCGAAAGTATCAAAATAAGTGACAGTTTTTTTCAGGAGGGGCTTACTGATTATCTGATAAGTGAGAGCTAATTTCTGGATAGTATTTTTAAGAAACGAAGACTTTTTTACTGGATAATACATGGCGGTTCATGACGATTGCTTGATGATGAAAGAATGGCTGGAAGAGCCATTGATTAAAAACTGGAACCAATCAATGATTCAAATGGACTGAATTTCTCCCTTCAAGTATTTATAAATGTCGTCCTGAGCTCGATAGGGTGGTTCAGCTGGATTTTTCCGATATCGATTTTCCTGCTTTTCATCCAGAATTCGAGCTTTGGTGTTATCCCGGAATTGTAGCAGCATGAAATCTTTCAGTTCTTTCTGGATATTTTTATCGAAGATGGGAACCGCAACTTCCACTCGATTATCCAGATTGCGAATCATCCAATCAGCTGAAGAGATATAATATTTCTCATCACCTCCATGGGCAAAAATAAATATTCGTGAGTGTTCCAGGTATCGATCGATGATGCTAATCGCTTCGATATTCTCACTGATGCCTTTGATTCCCGGAACTAAGGAGCAGATTCCTCTGACGATCAATTTGATTTTCACTCCAGCCTGACTAGCTTTGTATAATTTTTTAATGATTTCTTGATCCACCAGGCTATTCATCTTGGCCAGGATATAGGCGTCTTTACCGGCTTTGGCATTCTTTATTTCAGTCTCGATGAGTTTCAGAATTCGTTTGCGCATGAAGAGGGGTGAGACGAGCAAATGCTTATATTTAAAGGTCTTGTAATTATTCTCCAGAAATTTAAAAACTTTACTCACTTCTGAGGTAAGGCGTGGATCAGCGGTTAAGAGGGCATGATCACAATAAATTTTGGCTGTCACCTCATTGAAATTACCGGTAGCGATTACTGCATAATTCACTTTTTCACCATCCTCCAGGCGGGTGATGAGGCAGAGCTTGGCATGCACTTTTAATCCCGGCACCCCATCAATAATTCGTGCTTGTTCCTCTTCCAATTTTTGCGTCCAGCGAATATTGGCCTCTTCGTCAAAGCGGGCTTGAAGTTCAATCACGGTTGTTACTTCTTTACCATTGCGACAGGCATTGCGAAGGGCGTTGATGACATTTGAGTCTTTGGCCAAACGGTACAGCGTCATCTTGATGGAAATCACCTGCGGATCGATAGCGGCTTCCCGCAACAGATCAATAATGTGATGGAAGGATTGATAGGGATAATGCAGAAGAACATCTTTTTGTCTTATAATGCTGAAAATACTTTTTGAAACTCGCAATTCCTTGTGATACAGAGCGGTTCGGGGTTTATATACCAGGGAAGCAGAGCCTATTTTTGGAAAATTCATAAAATCGCGTGCGTTATGATATCGTCCTCCCGGGATAAGATTTTCAAAATTCTGCAAATGAGTGCGCTTGAGAATGAAGTTAAATAAATCGGAAGGAATTTCACGATCGTAAACAAAACGTACCGGTTGACCCAATTGCCGCTGTTTAATAGAATCTGCGATTTTTTCAAAGAAACTTTTTGTGACATCATCATCAATATCCAGCTCGGCATCACGAGTGAGTTTGATGGTATAGGCCTGATGGTTATCGAAACCGAAAATAGCAAAGATGTTTTTTAAACCGTAACGAATCACATCATCCAGCATGATAATAAACTTGCGATCGTCGATTTTTGGTAACACAACAAAACGTGGCAAAAGATTCGCTGGTACTTCAATTAGGGCAAAAACAGGCTTACTATGCTTTTCATTATGGGAAAGGTGAATAGCTAAATAAATGACGGCGTTCTTCAGGTAGGGAAAACTGGGATGGGAATTGAGCATGATGGGCACCAGTCGCGGATAGACCTCTTGCTCAAAATAACCTTTTACAAATTTTTCCTGTTCGCTGTTCAGTTGTTTTTCGTTGATGATAAAAATATTTTCTTTTTCCAGTTCCTGTACCAGTTCGCTGAAAATTTTGTCAAATTTATCACGCTGTCGCAAAACAATTTGTTGAATCTCATTGAGGATGTCTTTTGGTTTGCCTCCTAACTCGGTTTTATCCTTTATGCCCGCGTTAATCATTCGTCTTATGGTACCGACCCGAACGCTGAAAAATTCGTCAAGGTTAGATGAATAAATTCCCAGAAATTTTAGACGCTCAATCAATGGCACACTTTTATCCTCTGCTTCCTGTAACACTCTTTCGTTAAACGAAAGCCAGCTTCGCTCACGGGGAATGAAATATTTGTTTAATTTTTTCATAAATATGGCAGTTGTTAAACCTGTACTTTGTTAATACACTACTGATTTCAGGTTAAATTTATTAAAAAAAATAGACTGGAATTATTAAAATGTATAATCGGGGTCTTTTTTATCATTTTGGGCACTCCAACCCGGGCCGAACCCATTATTTGTAACTGAAAGAATATTAATAGCTTAAGGGTAAAAATCTTGAAGCTTATTCCCGGCTCTCCTGGTCTTTTCTGTTATATTGAATGTTAAATTTGTATAAAATTTATTAAAAATATTTACTTATGTAATAAGCCTGTTCCTGCTGGATACATTCGTTACTTCACTAAATTATAGAAAAAGACAGAAGAAATTGAGTATCAGTATTCTTAGTTGAGCAAAAATTTTAAGGGACGTGATTCTTTTAAAAATATTGACCTCTTTGAGGTCATATTATTGTAGAATATATATTACTTCCTGCCATTTTCACATTCCCGGAGAGGATGAATAGTACCTTATGAATAATTCTTATTTCTAAATTAGTGATCCTCTACAGGCATCTGTAATCGGCAGGAGACATCCTTTTTTCTAACATACCTGAACATCTACGATACTTTATTCATGTATCACTTTCATTTTTATTCATGACCGTTTTAAACTTATCCAGAATGGTGATCCTTACATCAGGTTTAAAGATGGAAAGGATTGGTTGATTTTTAAACTGTATATCACTTCTTATGCACCATGTAGCCGAATAGTTTTGTAGAAACGAAAGGCACTAAAATACGTCACCGAATTTAGAAACCGAAGTGTTGACCTTTAGTAGGTGTTAGCGGAATAAAATAAAGAATTGATTTATGCTTTCTTCAATTCAGGAAAGTAACCGGACAAGAGGTAGAAATATTTATGGTTCATCCACATGGATGATTAGATCCAGCATTTCCTGACAACGAACATTATCTGGATTGAGTTCCAGGGCTTTTTTATAATTCTCAACGGCGGCTTCATACGAGCCTAAATTATGATAACATAATCCCAGGCGGTAAAATACCTCGGCATTTTCAGAAGAGATTTTCGTCAAACGTGATAGATATTTTATTGCTTCCGAAAAATTTTTCTTGAACATATAAACTCCAGCCAGATGATAATTGGCTATTTCCGAATCTGGACTTAGTTCAATGAGTTTATGATAGGCTTCAATCGCTTTTTCTTCTTCTCCTAAATGGCGGTAAGATATTCCTAACCAGTAAAGTGCCATGGTCAGCGAGGGATTAATACTAATAATTTTTTCAAATTGCTCGATCGCTTTCTTGAGTTGACCAGCACGGTAATAAGCAATTCCCAGACCATATAGCGCAGCGGTAAAATTGGGATTTTTATCTATAATTTTTTGATAAATCTCAATTGCACTGTGGATCTGACCCTGCAAATATAAAACATCAGCAAGTAGTTTCTTAAATAAACAACTACCGGGTTCTTGTTCTATTATCTCCTGTAATTTTTGAGCAACTAACTGTAAATCTCCTTCACAAAGAAGATGATTGGTCTCCTCTAAATATTTTTTTATACTTTTCATTTATATCCTCTCACTATGAGTATGATATCTCTGGTTATTTTTTCAAATTGACTAGTGCAGTGTAAAATTATTAGAAAAAGTGTTAGAATACAAATTGAGTTTTAATAAATTTTATCTCCTGCTTTTTTTTTAGAAAATTTTAAAAGATTCTTATCTTTCACTATCCAATAGGTACATCTCTTTTCAAATTTTGATTTTATTCATGTCCTTCATGTGGTTTTCGTTGATTTTAAGAATGAACATGAGGTGCAAAGGTTTCATGTTTACAAAAACTAAATGAACAACCTCAAACATTATCTCTTGTTTTGAATGATACTTCCATCGCATCGACCTTCGGAGAAATAAAAACTCCATATTGATATTTTTACGCGATTCTTCCCTGGTCATTCGGATACCATTATTTTTATTTAGAGATATTTGTCGTGGTAAATAATCGCCTCCAGCATTTACGACCATACAGATTGATATTTTTCTTTTATTTAAAAGCGACTTTCTAAAAGGCTGTTCATCCGTTATGAGTATTTTTTGTCGTCCAAATAAATAAAAAAACCGGCTTCCTCTTGAAGCCGGAAAGGTACTGCTCTTTTTTGGAGGTGATGATGGGAAGGTCTAAATGGTGACCCAATTTACGAGGACAAAACCAGGAAGGTTTCAGGTCAATTATAAAAATATTTTAGAGTTCAGATGGGCAGATTTAATAGAAGGTTGAAGAAGACTGTAAAAATTATTTTTAAATGGATGATGTTCAGAAAAATTTAGATCTTTTACCCTTCAAAAAGGTGTGGACTTTATATCCATCACTTTTGTGGCTGCATGTTATTCGAAAAGATGAAATGAAAATATGCAGTTTAATGGCTGTATGTTTCGATGTCCCGGATAGCATCTCATCGAGCCTTAGATTCCGATTGATTCTTATGGTTTTATTCTCACCGCTTCGGTGTTCTGTTGTCGGGTATCAATCCGATAGGTCGCTCCAGATGGCCATTGAACCATCAAATAATTAGTGGAGTCCATTATCATTTGCAATTGAGAGGGATCAAATTTTACCCGAGTGGTATCTAGTTGCCAGATCATTTGCAGGTTCGGATAATGGGTGGAGATGATTTGAACCGGAAATTTTTCCGGTAATTCTGCAGTGGAGGTAGATGATACTCCGGTTTGAATTTCCTGAACTGAAATTTGTATGGTTTGCGCATTTTGACGGTATTGCCAGAATTGAGAGACTGGCACCAGTGGCTGTTCTGCCGCACTTTTACTGAGAGTGGAAGAACGAGAGCCCCCTTTTTCAATCAGGATTTGACTGGAATCGAAGATAAAAACAGTGGCTGGGAGTTTTTTTTCTGGCTGGGTAGAATAGATTTCCGATGAAGTGCCTGCGGTAACGGCTGGAGAGGGGATTGCTTCCGTTAGTCTTTTCTCCCGATCCGCTTCCAGTTGCGCTGGGACTTGATCTGCCCCAACCACTTTATTTTCAATGATCATTTGTTCATTGGGTTCGGTTTGTTGCTCTATCGATTTATCCTTGAGAAGGAGCTGCTCTTTTCCTGATTCTTCTTCTTTTCTATCTAATTTCTCTTCCGGGGTGGATGGTACCTGTTGCGTAAAGTCGGTCCTTTCTTTGAAAGAGGTAAGGAGTTTTTGTTGCTGATTGGGGAGGAAATACCAGTAGTAATAAATCATCCCTGGTGCAATTACCAGGAACAGGATAACCGCTGCGGCACGCAGTAAAATTCCCCAGTTAAAACCCGCTGGTGCCAATTTTTTTTGCTCAATCTGCCGCCGGATTTCTGCTTTCATTTCCTGTTTGCCGATTTCCTGAATCCCGGTAATCAAAATCCGGGCTAATTCCAATTCTTTCTGACACAGCGGGCAACTAGAGAGATGTAACTCAAACTCCTTTTTTTCTTTCTCACTCAATCGATTGAGCAGGTAATCCTCATATATCTCTGGAGATTGATTGTACATGCAGTTCATGATCACTCACCCCCAAATTCTGGTAAACTCAGCTTTAAAATTTCTTCCAGGCTTTTTTTACACTGATATTTCTTACTTTTCGCCACATCAGCGTTGGCCAAACCAAGAATATCAGCAATTTGCTCCATGCTTTTCTCTTCAAAATAATACAGCAAAAGCAGTTTTTTACAAAGAAGCGGAATATGCTCGAGCGCTTCTCTAATCATTTCGATTTTTTCCTTTGAGATCAGCTGTTCCAGGGAACCAGGATTATTTTCAGTCGTGTTCAGTTGAATTTCTTCATGAGAAATCCTCCGTTGTTTGCGACATTCGGCCAACCATTTATTTTTCGCCACCGCCATCACATAAGTGCTCAATTTGGAAGAAAGCTGAAACGCTGCGGAATTGGCTTTCTGCCATAAAACGATTATTGATTCCTGCAAGATATCTTCGGCATCGAGTTCATTCCCACCATGCTGCTGAATATAGTGATATACCATTTTCTGATACTTCATAAAGAGTTCTCCCAGCACATTGCGGTCATTTGCTCTAATCCGCTGAATAATCTTCCGGTCCGAAAAAAAGTCATCGATCAGCATTTACCTTCCACCTATTAATGACATTAATGTACAGAAAGTAAATCGAATATGCAGAAAATTAGATGGTTCTGAACAGGATGTCAAGCATTTGCAAATAAGTTAAGGAAAGGAGCAAAAAATGAAGACCGTAAATTTTTTATTACTGAGCTGTATTTTAGTAGGATCATTATTTTCTCAGGGGGTATTTTTATTCCCTGAGCGTCCTGTACTATCTGCTCTAGCTCAACTGGAATTGAAATCAACAGATGCCAGGGTGCTGATAAAGAACGGTGTGGCGACAGTCACCCTCCAGCACATTTTTTACAATCCCACCTCCCAAAGAATAGAGGGTGAATATGTTTTTTTCATTCCAGGTGAAGGGCAGCTAAAAGATTTTTATATCTATATAGATGGAGAGAAAGTAAAAGGTACGGTACTGGATGCCCGAGAAGCCCGCGGGACGTATGAGGAGATTGTCCGCCGAATAAAAGATCCTGCTCTGCTGGAGTATGCCGGCCAGGGAATTTTTAAAACCAGTATTTTTCCAATTGAACCAAAAGATGAGAGAAAAATTGAATTCTGCTATTCCAGTATTCTGGATTATCAATCCAATCAAATTAAATTCCAGTTACCTCTTCGCCAGGGTGGATTGAAAGTTTTTGAGAATCTGCATCTATCCATGGAAATAGGCGATGACCAACCCCTGGGTGATATTTATTCTCCTTCTCATCCGATCCAACTTGAACGACCCAATTCACATACCGCCAAAATATCTCTGGAAAATAGCAATGGTCAAAATGATAAAGATTTTGTTCTTTACTATTCTCTGGCGGAACAAGAAATGAACTGCACCCTTATCTCATTTCGTCCCCGTACCGATCGTGACGGTTACTTTTTGATGATTTTAAGTCTGAATGATATGGTGAACAAATTTCGATCACCAGCGAAAGATATCATTTTTGTAATTGATGTTTCAGGAAGTATGCAAGGTGAAAAAATAAGCCAGGCCAAAGAGGCATTGAAGTTTTGCGTGAATTCCTTATCCAATGACGATCGTTTTGACATTATCAGCTTCAGTTCAACCGTGGATATTTTTCAAGGGAATTTGCAAAAAGCCACTGGTGATGCCAAAGAGAATGCCAGTTATTATATCGATAATCTCTCTGCTGCGGGCGGAACGAACATTCAGGAAGCCTTAAAGCGAGCCTTACAGGAAAAGAAAGTGGTCGACGAACGCGAAACCAGTATTATTTTTCTCACCGATGGATTACCCACTGAGGGAGAAACCAACATCCAGCAAATATTACAGCAGGCAAGTCAGTTGATAAAGGATAGAACACGTATATTTACCTTTGGGGTAGGATATGACGTGAATACTTTTCTACTAGATAAATTGGCTCTGGATACACAGGGAAGTTCAGTTTACGTAAAACCAAATGAAAATATTGAAGTTGTCGTTTCAAATTTCTACAGCAAAATTTCTCATCCAGTGTTTACCGAGTTATCGCTTGATTTTGGAAACGCCCGGGTGTACGACATATATCCGGTAAAACTTCCTAATATTTTTAAAGGGGAGCGGTTGACTATTCTGGGCCGCTATCGTTCTCCCGGGGAAGTAAAAATAAAATTGAGCGGTAGACAGCAAGGGACTCGGCGAAGTTTCGATTTTACTAAATCATTTCCACTGCGAGAAAGTGACAATGATTTTATCGCCAACTTGTGGGCCAATCGTAAAGTATATCACCTGTTGACTGAAATTCGATTTAAAGGAGAAAATCCGGAATTGGTGGAAAGTGTAAAAGCTATCGGTAAAGAATACGGAATTGTCACACCTTATACTTCTTATCTGGTTACGGAACAGCAGCGGGAATTGCAGGTACTTGCCAATGAGGTGGCAGCGGGTACTGCCAGTATTTCTCAACAGCGCATTGCCCAGCGGGACATGAAAAGAAAAAAGCAGGCAGTAATAGATGAAGAAAGCATCGGCTCACCACAATTCTTTGACGCCTTGGTTGCCAGTCCGGCTGCGGCAGAAAAATCATCCGGCAAAGGAGCTGTGATGTCCAGTCGAGTACTGAAAAAAATGGAGCATGCTGATAAAGAAATCGAGATGCTTTTGAACATCCAGCGGATTGGGGAAAAAACATTTTATCTAAAAAATGGCTGTTGGGTGGACAGTGATGTAAAACCGCTGACGGCTGTCGATCGCCACCTCATTTATTTAAGTGACGAATATTTTCATCTCTTGTATAAAAATCCTGATCTGAGAAGGATCCTTTCCCTGGGTGAGAATATCATCTTCGAATGGCAGGGCATCATTTACCAGATTTCTGCTCAGTAGTGATGCAATATCCACTTATTTTTATTAACACCCCGCCATAGTTGCGGGGTGTTGATTTTGTAAGGAAAAACTCGCTCTCACATTCGATGGGAGTTTCCTTTTTTTTAAAAACTTCTATTTTGATAAAATTTTTTTTAAAAAAAGGAAAAAATTATAAAGAATATCCGATAATAAAAAAATTCTTAGTCACAGGTTTGGGCAGGGTAAACTTTTACTAAAAATGAAGTGATAAAGTTCATTAAGAAATTTTAATTGATGAAGATACTGCAAAAAAGGAAATCAGCTGTGCTTGATTTTGTTTTTTCAGATGATGATAAAAATAATACGGATAACCTGGCCCCATTTTTCTCCCCAGGAAAGGCCGTCGCAGAATTGAAGATTCTAAAAACGCTGATTAATTCGGTGCTGGATAGTATTATCATCATCGATGCCCGCGGAAATATTCTATTTCTCAATCAGCCGAGTTTGAAGCTCGTTTCTTTTCCTGAAAATCAGAAATGGCAGGGATATAATATTTTTCAGTTTATTCATCCTGATGACCGGAAAAAAGCGTTTCAGCATATCCGGAAAGTCAGGATGAACAGGGGAAATTTTTTAGCAGAGTACCGAATTTATACTACTAATCACCAGCTAAAGTGGGTTGAGGTTTCTGGCAACCAGATTTTTTTTCATGATAAACGGGCTATTGTCATAATCATACGAGATATTAGCGATAAGAAAAGGGTTGAGGAAGAAGTTTCGACCGGTAGAGCGAATTTGAATGCCTTAATTGAAAATACTACTGACTCCATATGGTCGGTGGATGAGAACATTTGTTTGACGGCCTTAAATTCCACTTTTCAGCGGTTATTTCAACAGATTTTTCAGGTGAAGTTAAAAATTGGCAGTAATCTTATCCACTTATTACCGCCAGAATTGCGTCCGAAATGGCAGGAGCGCTTTCAGCGGGCATTACAGGGTGAGAATTTTACGGTAGAAGATCAGTTCAAATTTGATAGTATATCTACTGATATAGAAGTAACTTTTAATCCTATTTATTATGAAAATCGAATCAAAGGGGTTGCTGTTTTTGCACGCGATATTACGGAGCGAAAACAGATTGAGAGAGCCTTGCGCGAAAGCGAAAATCGTTTTCGGTCGATGGTTGAAAATGTTCCCACTATTGCTGTTCATGGGTATGATTCCAACCGGCGTGTTATATTCTGGAATAGAGCCTGTGAGAAATTATATGGTTATACCCAGCAGGAGTCGCTGGGTAAAAAAATGGAAGATTTAATCTTGCCAGATAAAATTAAAAAAGAAATCATTGCTGAGATTAAACGGTTGGGCAATCGTGATCACCAGCTTCCGATGCAGGAATTGACTCTGCAACGAAAAGATGGATCTCTGGTCCATGTATTATCCAGTAATGTACTCTTGCAAAACAATGAAGGGGAAAAAACTTTTTATTTTCTCGATATTGATCTCACCGATTTAAAAACCGCTCAGGAAGCTTTGCGGGAAAGCGAACTGAAGTATCGCATGCTCACTGAAACCGCTCGGGATATTATTGTTTTGATTGACTTACAGGGCTATATCGTTTACTTGAATCAGGCGGGCTATGAGGCGACCGGATTAAGCAAAGAAAAATTATCTCAGACCAATGTTTTAGATTTGATACCCGCGGATCAAGTCGCTCAAGTTACACCGCGATTGCAACGTCGCCGCGAAGGAGAAAATCAGGTGTTTTTATATGAGACTGAATTCATCAATAAGAATGGTGGTCGAACGCCGGTGGAAATTAGCTCGGCATTGATCAATAAAAATGGAAGTCCTTCGTTGGTGCTGTTAGTGGTGCGAGATATCACAGAGCGGCGGCGAGTTCAAGGGGAGATGAAGATGTTAGCTCACGCGGTTAAAAGTATTAGTGAAAGTGTCAGCGTTACCGACATGGAGGATCGAATCATTTTTGTTAACGAAGCCTTCTTGAATACCTATGGTTACCAGCGAGATGAAATAATTGGACAGCCCATCAGCGTGGTCCGTTCCGAGCATAATTCACCGGAGGTGATCAACAGTATTTTGCCGGAAACCCTGAAAGGTGGCTGGCAGGGTGAAATTTTAAATCGACGCAAGAATGGAGAAGAATTCAGTATTTTCTTATCGACATCAATTATACGAGATGAAGAAAATCAACCGGTAGCTTTGGTTGGAGTGGCGCGGGATATTACAGATTGGAAAAAGATGGCCGAGCAGTTGCGACAGGCTCAGAAGATGGAAGCCATTGGTCGACTGGCGGGTGGGATCGCTCATGACTTCAACAATCTGTTGACCATTATTCGCGGTTATAGTGAATTATTGCTCAGTCGACTCTCTTATGATAATTTTCTCAGAAGTTATATTGCCCAGATTAATAAAGCAGGGGAGAGGGCTGAATCCCTTACCCGACAATTGCTGGCATTCAGTCGGCGTCAAATCCTGCAACCTAAAATTTTGAACTTAAATCACCAGCTCCGCGATATGGAAAATATGATTCGGAGATTGATTGGCGAGGATCTGGAATTTACAATGGAACTCGATCCTGACCTGGGGAATATTCAGGCTGATCCCGGTCAAATACAACAATTGGTTCTGAATCTGGTAGTGAATTCCAGAGACGCGATCCTGAGCAATGGTCGAATCGGTATTGAAACCCAGAATGTGACCTTAGATGGGGAGTACCTGAAGAGACACAAAATAGTTCAACCGGGGCACTATGTGATGCTGGCGGTAAGTGATAATGGACAGGGAATTAAGAAAGAACATCTGGACTTGATTTTTGAACCTTTTTTTACCACTAAGGAAGAGGGAAAGGGAACAGGATTGGGACTCTCCACCGTCTATGGAATTGTTAAGCAAAGCAATGGATATATCTGGGTCTATAGTGAATATGGAATTGGAACTACTTTTAAAGTTTATTTTCCTCGGGAAAAGGGTGAAATTTCAGCCGAAGTTCAATCTCCCACACTTCAAAAGAGATTTATTGGGAATGAAACTATTCTCGTGGTGGAGGATGAAGAAGATTTGCGAAGACTGATGTGTGAAACTCTGGAAAAATATAATTATAAAGTATTAGAAGCACCTCACGGCCTGGCCGGGCTGGAAGTGGGTGAGCATTGTCAGAGTCCCATTCATCTGGTTGTAACGGATGTGGTTATGCCCCAGATGGGTGGCAGAGAATTTGTTGAACAGCTGCTGAGGATTCATCCAGAAACAAAAGTGTTATATATTTCCGGCTATACCAACAATGCGATTGTGCACAAAGGTATTTTAGAGGCAAGTACCAACTTTTTGCAGAAACCCTTTAGTATCTCCGAATTGCTCGAAGTTATCCGCCAATTATTAGACCAACCACCTTCTTCGAAGAATTAGACAGCCTTTGAGCAAACCAGGGCGAGACCATATTCAATTCCCGAAAAAAATGAAACCATTTTAAGGGTAAGTATAAATAAAAAAGGGGTGAAAAAAATCACCCCTTTCATTCGTTGCTTTAATTAGAATTTTATTTTAAGAACATTAAAAAACTGGCCATCAGCATTAAGTCTGGAGCACCATCATCCAGGCCGAATCCAAGTCCACCGCGAACACGGCTACCGCCGGAAAGACTGTAATCGACTCCACCGGAAAGCAGGGCGTAATCACCTTCGGTATGAAAATTCAATTCTCCAATAACATGGAATTGATCATTAATGGGATAGATGGCGCCACCACCGATGAGGATGGAGGATTCATGATCGGTTTTTTCTTCGAGTTCGAAAGTGTTTGGATTAAACTCATACGTGGTTGTTTCGATAAAATCCAATCCCAGCACACCGGTAATTACCATTCCATTAGTCAAGGGATAACGCAGAGCTCCGAAAGCACCGAAATTGAGACGCCCCTGGCCTACATCCTCACTGCCGATGGGAAGGGTAAGATATCCGCCAGCTGATAAATTAAATTTCTCTGGAATAATTAAATATCTTCCAGCCACTGTTAGATCAGATATTCCAGATTGACCATCTCCGACTTCCGGGCTAAAATTGACGAAACCCCACTGGGCGCCGACTTCTAATTTGGGATTAATCGGATATCCACCTTGTACTCCAATTCCCCAACTGCTGGCATAATCGTAATCGCTGTAACTAAATCCTGCCTCACCATAACCACGGGAAGATATCGTCGCATCGCGGAGAAATGTTTGGAATAAATGGACGTCCGTTTTTACGGCGTCCTGAGCGAAAATGGGTAAAATACCCATAAGCACGATTAGAATTAATAGACCATACTTCATGATGCCTCCATTGAATTGTTCTGGTTTATCGAGATTATTTGATTTGACTTTTTTATAAGAAACCCCCGAGATTTACCGGGGGTTTCTCCACAACAAGAGCTTAGCTAACTTTTGCGAACATTGGTCGCCTGTAAACCCTTTGGTCCTTCTGTAACTTCAAATTCAACTTTGTCGCCCTCATTTAAAGTGCGATACCCTTCGGATACGATAGACGTATAATGGACAAATACATCTTCTCCGTTTTCACGACTGATAAATCCATAACCTTTGGGACCATTAAACCACTTTACTACACCCTTTTCCAAGACACATACCTCTCTTAAAATTGTACTTATGTAACTACTGCCTCTGCCCGCTTTTTTTACCTGATTAATATAAACCGCCAGCATCGGCTCATGTTACGTTATTTGACCGCTAAAATTACTTTGTTTTTAATTATCGTGCAAGAAATTTTTTGTTTTAGTTTTTTGTTGATTTTCTTTCACATAGAAATTTGATGATGAGGTCTGGTGAATCGTAGTAACGAAAAAATAATTGTTGATTATAACTTACCTTACGCAAACCCGTTACCTGATGCTTCTAAAGCAGCTATGCGTCACTGATGAACAATGATCGTAAGTGTTAAAATTTGGCGCGACCTATTTTAACCGTTTTCCGGACTTCAATTGATGAGCGCACATAGGTACGATGATTCGAAGTCAATTAATTCTTTTTGCTCAGCTGACGGGTCAATTTATTGTTCAAATTTTCAAGATCGCTTCTTATCTCATCGAAACTTTCCAGGTGACCTTCTATTTCGGCATCAGAGTTTCGTTGACGGCTCTGGGCCAGAGCTTCACGAACTAATTGGAGTGCCTGTTCAGGTTTCCCTTCTTCGCTCAGCACTCGGGCAATCCAGTATTTGCATTCGACCTGATACCCGATGGATTGGTAGGGGTGATCTTTAATTTTTTTTAGAATTTCCTCAAAAGAAATTTTTACTTCTGACCATTTTTGTTTCTTAGCTAAAAATTTTCCTTTGAAATACAAATCGGTAAGATTTGGAGCCTCTTTCATTTGAATGGCACGGATCGTGAGCTGCAATCCCTTATCATAATTACCGAAATCATATAAAGCAGCCAAGAGAACGTAAAGGGCATCATACATCGCATAGCGTCCATGATCAATGGCGAATTGGAGTTGAGCCATTCCCAGCTCCCGCTTATCCGGGATCCAGAAGGTGATGATGCGTAGAAATTTAGATTTAGCGGTTCGCCAGTAATAATAGGAACCTAATCCGAGATATATATCATACAGAGTAGAATCTTTTTGCAGGGCTTTTTCAAAATGACCAATGCCGCGTTGCGCGTCACGGTAGGCACCGATAAAGTTGAGCTTGCGAAAGCGATTAAATCCCCGATATCCATACGCACCACCCATATAAAAATGCAACCAGGGATCTGTGCTTTTGGTCAGTAACACGTTTCCCACTTCGATGGCTTTTGCCACATTTGTTTCTACTTCTTTTTGATACCAGTTGATGCGATAAGTACTCATAACACCTTGCAGGACGGCTGATTTAAAAAAGTAAGGAGCCGGATGATCGGGATGTTTTTCTATCAAACTGTCCGTAATACGAATAGCCAGCTCAAATTGATCACGGAAAGTGGCATTGACAATTCGGAGGAGACTCTGATCAAAAATAGTATCCGCCGGAGTTTTTGCATCGGGTGGAACGTGCGGTATCCGTTCTTTCAAATCAGCTGCCTTTACCCCTAGTAAGGAAATAAGTATAAAGATGGCACTGTTTCTTAAAAGATTGGCGAACATAGTCCTCCAATTGTGTATAATTGATAAATAAACGGGTATATCTGTATCATTCTCATTTGCGTTCTTTCAAGAGGGTTAAATTACTCATTAAATTATGGAAAGTAAATTTTAATAAAAAAAAGCTCTGAAAAAATATTCAGAGCTTTTAGTCAATGGTTCGAGCAGGTTGGATTATTTACTTTTTAATTTTTCTAAAATACTTCTAATCCGTTGTTTCTGATTTTCATCTTTTACCATATTTAATGCTTTGCTGTAATATTCGATCGCTTTTTTATTATCGCCTTTAACGGCGTAGCCCTCTCCCAAACTATCATATACATTCCAGGATTTAGGATAATCCTTCACATTTTTCTTGAAAATTTCAATGGCCTCATCCACTTTATTTTGACCTAACAACTGATAACCATAGGTATTCATATCATTTTCATTGGCCAGGCTAAACGAATACTCCTGCAATTTTTTAGCTTCCTCTGTTCTACCCATCTTTTCCAACAAACCGGCTTTGGTCTGCAGATTGGTGAAATTTTCATTGATGGCTATGGAACGCTCTATCCAATTGAGGGCTTCCGTATAATTCAACCCTTGACGCAGACAGTAATTGGCAGCTTGATTCCAGGGCTGCCAGTAAAATTGTGGTAATCCACGAAGTTCCTGATGCATATGTGCCAGAACGATGGAAGGAACATCAAATTCGACCCGGAAAGGAATGGCTAATTTTTCCCAGTAGAGTGTGACCATGGTTGAGTTGTCGGTGAGATGATCAAAACGGTAACTTAATCTTTCTTCGAAGGGGGCTTCCCGGGGAGTGACGGTAATCCGCAGAACATCATCTTTTTCATCATATCCGTAGCTTCCCCAGCCGGTATTCACACTGCTAAAAATGATTGTCCACTCTGTTTCAGTTGGGATCATGTGCAAGCCATACTTACCGGCGGCCAGATCTTTTCCCTCCACTTTTACCGGATCAGAAAAGTTGATAGTGGTGTTTTCATCGGCTCCGGCTCGCCATACCTTGCCGTAGGGTACGAGTTCTCCCCAGATGGTGCGTCCCTTCACTCCTGGCCGGCTATAGGTAATAGTGATTTTGCTCAACCCGATCTGCTGAGTAATTTCAGCCTGAGGACTTACCCGGGGAGTCGTCAACAAAGGTTGAGCTGGCAGGAATTCAACAGCGAATCCTAAAATAATCATCCACGATACTAAAAAATGCCACTTTCTTCGCATAAAGACCTCCATTGAATGAATGGTTGATTTATTACTAAAGATGGGCAAATAAACGTTTTTTTCGGGAAAAAGTTACTTGAGATAAGAGACATAATTTGGTGATCCAAGAATTCACCAATTTTTCTCAGAGATGGGTGAATAATATGTTTTATTGTGAACTCGTGAAATTTGTGGAATCACTAAGATTTTTCACTCTTGCTATCCCCATGTAAAGCATGAAAAACTGTATTGGCTACTTTTTCGGGTAAGTTACCTTTTTGGATCAACTGCTGCAGGCTGGCTTCTTTTATTTTTTTCAGGGAGCCAAATGCTTTGAGGATGGCTGCTTTACGGTGAGGTCCAATTCCAGTAATATCATCCAATGGGGATCGCAAAGTTCTTTTGCCGCGCAGCTGACGGTGAAAGGTGATCGCAAAACGGTGTGATTCGTCCCGGATCTGCTGAAGCAGTTTAAGACCGGCTGAACTCTTGGGAATGTTCTGTGCTTCACTGACTCCAGGTATAAATACTTCTTCCAGCCGCTTGGCCAGCCCGATTACTGGCTGGTTCGGGATTCCCAGCTCTTTCAACACCTGCTGAGCACTGGATAATTGTCCTTTACCGCCATCTACTAAAATCAAATCGGGGAGAGGTTTCTTTTCTTCCAGCAAACGCTTATATCGTCGATAAATGACTTCTCGCATCATGGCAAAATCATCCGGAGCGTCCTGGCTACGAATTTTAAAATGCCGGTATTCACTTTTGCGTGGTTTTCCGTTTTCAAAATACACCATGGAGGCAACGGCATCCTGTCCCTGCAGATTGGAAATATCAAAGGCTTCAATTATTCGGGGCGGATGAGGTAGTTGTAAATCTTTTTGTAGAATCTTTACGTTTTGAGCCACCAATTCTTTTTTAACATTTTTTTGCAGAAGAAGCTCATCCAGCAGGAATCGAGCATTTTTCTGACACAATTCAATTAATTTTTTCTTCTCTCCCTGTTGCGGAATCACCATTTCTATTTTTTGCCCTGCTTGCTGATCAAGCCACTGCTGAATTAATGATTCATCCTGAGGATGTTCAGGAAGAAGGATTTGGGAAGGGTAATATTCTGCTCCAAGATAATATTGTTGGAGAAATTGTGTTAATATTTCGGCTACATTTTTATTTTCGGTACCTTGCAGATAAAAATGCTGGCGACCGATTACTTTTCCATCACGGATTTTAAAAACCACCGCGCAGGCCTCCTGGTCGTCGCAAGCCAGCGCCACCACATCCCGATCTTCTAGATCGGTGAGCTCTACTTTCTGAGCGGTAAAATAGTAATTTTCAATCAATTGAATTTGATCCCGCAAACGAGCGGCGGCTTCGTAATTTAAGTTGTCAGACTCCTGCTTCATTTTTGCCTGTAGTTCCTGAATTAAATCACGGGTCTTACCGCGCAAGAACTTCTCTACCTGGCGGATCATGGCATTATACTCGGCAGCGGTCACCAGACCTTCACAGGGTCCCTGACAGCGATGGATATGATAGTCCAAACAGACTTTTATCTTTTTCCGGGCAATGATATCATCATCTAAATAAAATTTGCAGGACCGGACTGGAAATATCTTTCTTACTGCTCTCATGATATGTCGCAAGTGTTTCACGTCGGTGTAAGGACCTAAATATTTTGAGCCATCTTTTATAATTTTGCGAGTAACAAATACTCGTGGGATGGGTTCATTGGTGATGCGAATGTAAGGATAGCTTTTATCGTCCCGCAAATTGATGTTATAACGGGGCTTATGCTTTTTTACCAGATTGGATTCCAGGATAAGCGCTTCTACTTCATTGTCGACTATGATAGTTTCCAGGTCAGATATTTTTTCTACTAACACTGACGTTTTTGGATCAAGGGGACGGGATTCCTGGAAATAACTGCGCACTCGTTGTCGTAAGTTTTTGGCCTTGCCGACATAGAGAACCTGGCCGGCAGTATTTTTAAAGAGATATACACCAGGCTGCGTGGTAAGATTTTCCAGTTTTTCCTGAAGATTTTTGTTCATTTCTACAGATTCTGATATTGCTATCTAAAATATAGAAAAAATAGCTGAAAGTTCCAAGCAACTGAATTTTAGTGCAGAATGAAATAGCCAGACAGGAGGAATGATAAAAATTACAAAATACAAAATACAAAATACAAAATAATTGTGGTCCAAAATATATAAGATTTACTAATAGAAGTAACTTTAAAGTAAGGTTTTTTAGATGAATTTTAACCGGTTGATATACCAGGCAGGATATTTGTTTAAAATATAAGAAAGGTAAATTTTGTAGACATCAATCTATCGGTCTAATTTTTAGAGGGTTAAAATAAGGTAATAATGTTAATATTATTGGATTGTGTTTTTTTCTACTAAGGTTGGGAAGATAAAAAATAAGGTTAACTGGAGAATTAAAAAACCTTAATATTTTTTAGCAACCTTAGTAGAATAATAATGAAAATAAATTGTCGACCTTATTCCATTATTAGAAAATGGATTGTTAAGAAATGAAGTATTTCTATTTCCCAATATAAATTTGAGAAATTTTTTGATGGAGTGATGTTACCAGCGTTTAGTACAGGTGAACCTTTTCTCACCGCTAAGGATCTTTTCTATTAGCTAAAACTTTATTTTGGACAACAATGCCAAAATCCAAAAGATACACTTGTTTATTGTTTACAATTTAGCATTAACTTCTTTTTTTGGTTTCCTGCACTTTTTTCCTATTTTTTATTGTTTTCCATATCTCATCTCAGGGTGTGGGTAAATATTGCCTTGCTGATCTTACTGATGCCGGTTTTCTCAATTTTGACAGCATGCGAGTGGATTGCCTCGTTTTGTTTCTTTTTACTAGGTTGTGGTTGTCAAATGAAAAATCCCTTGAAAAATTGATATTTACCTCTTAAATTTGCAAGCTTGAAAACTAAAAAGGGCGTTTTCTGATGTATACATTTTTAATTTTATTATTCGTCATTGTTGCCATTTTGATGACCATATCCATCTTGATGCAATCTTCCAAAGGAGGGGGATTAGCCGCTTCATTTGGAACCATGGGAATGGGTGGGGTTTTTGGACCCCGCGGAGCCGCGAACTTTTTGCAGAAAGCTACCACAGTGCTTGCCATCTTATACGGAGTTATTTGCCTGCTCATCGGTTTTATTGGCCGACCAAGCGGCACAGAGAGCGGAAGTGTGATTCAGCGGGAACTGCAGCGGCAGCAAACTGAGGCCCCCATGCCAGTAACTCCCAGTGAGGAGCCTTACCAGGCACCGCCGACTACCACCCCTTCACCTGAGCAACAGAATCCTTCTCCGAATCAGTAACTGACCGATTTTGCTGGCGTGGTGGAATTGGCAGACACGCTATCTTGAGGGGGTAGTGGGCCAACGCCCGTGGGGGTTCGAGTCCCCCCGCCAGCACCCTGAAAAGTATTTTCGATCTGAAATATTTTTTCATTTATAGTAACTAAATCTTTGTTTTAATCGATTACAATCAATTTTATGAGGCGATGAGGTCGCCCCTCGATCTAATTGATATCTAATCATATCTGGTATTTCCTCAAAAGTTACATTTTCACTTAAAATTAAATTATCTTGCTCAATTAAAATGACACTTCAATATTTAATTTTTTCTCAGCTATTTTTTGAATGAAAAATGATTAAATTTTGTATATTGAATATTGGATATATCAATATTCCAGATTAATAAACAGATACTACTTTTTTTGAAATACTGAAAATTTTTTAGTTTACCAACAGTAAAATTGGTGGTTATTTCTTTTGAATTCATTAGCCAGAATCGTGAAAACTTTGAAAGAATGGGCTGGAGCGGAGTATGATTAAAGAATTACTTGGCCCCGAAATTCAAGAACTGATCAAAGCGAAGGATTATAGCAGCCTGAAGGATGCTATCTCCGATTGGGAACCAACCGATATCGCAGAACTGTTATCGTGTTTGTCAGAAGAAGATCAACCAATATTTTTCAGACTGTTGAGTCGACAAAAAGCAGCGGATGTCTTTGCCTATTTGCCCACCGAACAACAGAAACAACTTCTGGAGAATTTGACCAGGGAAAATGTCCGGGCCCTGCTGGATGAACTGGATCCGGATGACCGTACCAAACTGTTTGAGGAATTGCCAGCTCAGGTCACCCAACAAATTATGAATCTACTTTCTCCAGAGGATCTCAAAGAAGCCCGAAAATTACTCGGTTATCCAGAAGACAGTGTCGGTCGATTGATGACGCCGGATTTTGTTGCCATCCGACCAGAGTGGACTGTGAGCGAGGCGCTGAACCATATTCGCAAACATGGCAAAGATGCTGAAACCATCAATGTGATTTATGTAGTGGATGAAAATGGAAAATTAATTGATGATCTGCGCTTGCGCACTTTGATATTAGCAGATCCTTCTGATAAAGTGTCCTCGGTGTTGGATCATCATTTTATCGCGCTCTCTGCTTATGATGATCAGGAGGAGGCCGCCCGGGTGATGCAGGATTATGACCGGGTCGCTCTGCCGGTGACTGACTCACAAGGGATTTTGCTGGGGATTGTAACGGTTGATGATATCTTGGACGTGGTGGAGGAAGAGGCCACTGAAGATATCCATAAGATCGGTGGTTTGGAGGCAATAGATACCCCTTACTTAAGCACTCCTTTGCCCACCCTGGTAAAAAAACGCGCCCGGTGGTTAGTATTATTGTTCCTGGGCGAGATGCTTACCGCCACGGCCATGGGTTATTTTGAAGCAGAAATTGCCCGGGCAGTGGTACTGGCGTTATTTGTCCCGCTTATTATTTCCAGCGGTGGTAATAGCGGTTCACAGGCCGCTACTTTAATTGTTCGAGCGATGGCCTTGAAAGAAGTTACCCTGCGTGATTGGTGGCGAGTAATGCGTCGGGAAATACTTTCAGGTCTCTCCCTAGGGACTATCCTGGGGAGCGTTGGTTTTTTACGCATTGCGGTCTGGCAATTATCGTTTGGACTTTATGGTGAACACTGGTTTTTTATTGCCCTGACCGTATCCATAGCACTAATAGGTGTGGTAATGTGGGGAACGATTTCAGGTTCTATGTTACCATTTATTTTAAAACGTCTGGGCGCCGACCCCGCCGCTTCCTCTGCACCCTTCGTTGCCACCATGGTCGATGTCACAGGATTAGTCATTTATTTTTCGGTGGCTGCTCTGTTACTGCGGGGAACATTATTGTAGAATGAAATAGATCCATTCACCAGCTGCTCTCCATTTCACCCCCGGCACTCTATCCCCAATTTTTTGCAGTCTGAGATGACCTGGTAAGTGGCCCTCTGAAAAAAATCATCTGAAAGTTTATCTTCCATTTTATATTTTCGGTAGATCCAGTCTGCATAGTGGTAATTCATCCGATCAATGATAATATAGTTCACTTTACCGGCCAAAGCGGGTACCAGAGCTTCAGCGCCGGGAAGCATGGGAGCGATCATGGCATAGGTCCGAATGCCGGAATGGTGCAGTTCGGCGAGAGTGTTCAGTCGTTCGTTGATGGTCGGAGAGTTTGGCTCGAATAATCGTCGAATCTCGTCGTCAGCAGTGGTGATAGTCAGTCCAACTTCCCAATCTTGTGCTTTTTTGAAAATTTCGATATCCCGCCGTACTAAGGATGAACGAGTTTGAATGATCACCGGCCAGCGATGATCCAAAAGTATCTGCAAACATTTCCGAGTTAACTGGTAACGAGCCTCCAACGGTTGATAAGGATCGCATACGCTACTTATCCATACATCAGCTCGTTTTTTCATTCGTATTTCCTTTTGCAATAACTCAGCGGCATTAATCTTTACATCCACAAAGTTTCCCCAGGCTTCCTGATGTCCGCTGTACCGCTTCATAAAACGGGCATAACAGTAATAACAGCCATGTTGACATCCCAGGTAAGGATTGATCACATAACTGTAGATCTTGGAGGTGGAAAGGATAGTCTTGGATTGTATTTCTCTGACATTCATAACTTAAGCTTTAGGCTTTTATTCATAGCCTGGTTGATTTTTGGTCTTCAAAGAATCAGCACTCTTCATTTGAACCGTAGCAGTGTGCCAGAATCCATGCTGAGATTCCTGTGAGGCTGATTTTTTTAAACACGGCCATGAAATTGAGATCAGCTTCCTTTATGATTTCAATTGATGAACAGATTCTTGCTGGCGAAGTTCGGGTCACTGGTGACGTTGACCCCCAGCCGTCGCAGACCCGCCTCATCCCCGGGAGTGGGGATATGGGTCATATGCACTTCACAGCCCTTCAGTTCTCCCAGCTTCTCCAGTGCCAGCTGGGCAGCAGTATTGGTGGTGGCGCTGATGCTAAGAACTATCAACGTTTCCTGAAGATCCAGACTCACCGCTTTCTCATCCAGCACTTCCTGTTTAAAACGACTGATGGAATGTATGATGCTGGAAGGAAGCAACTTGATTCTGTCCGGCAACTCAACCAGATGCTTGATGGCATTAAGTATTAAACTGGAAGCAGCATGCATAAGAGGCGAATTTGAGCCGGTGATGATGGTCCCATCCCGCAGTTGGATAGCTGCCCCGCAATAAATGCCGTTGTGGCCTTTGTTTTCTTTCTTTTGAGCTTCGTCGGCAGCCTGCCGGGCAGCCTTAACTACGGTGCGGTCCGTTGGATCAAGATTAAGATTCCGGACAAAGAGTTCAGCCCGTTGAACGGTTTCTTTGTCAACAAATCCCATGGCGTACTCACACTGATAGCGAAAATAGCGCCGCAAAATCTCCTGTCTGGCCGCTTCCTGCACCGCCGCATCGTCCACAATGGCAAATCCGGCCCGGTTTACTCCCATATCGGTGGGGGATTTGTAAAATGATTCCCCTCCCGTGATTTTTTCCAGAATTCGGCGCAATACCGGAAAAACCTCTACATCCCGGTTATAATTGACAGCGGTTTGACCATAGGCTTCAAGGTGAAAGGGATCCAACAGGTTGAAATCCTTAATATCGGCAGTGGCCGCCTCGTAAGCAATGTTCACGGGATGATTCAGTGGGATGTTCCAGATCGGGAAGGTCTCGAACTTGGCAAAACCCGATTTTCGACCCTGCCGGTAGTCATGATACAACTGGGACAGGCAAGTAGCTAATTTGCCACTTCCTGGTCCAGGGCCGGTAACGATGACAAGTGGTTTTTGGGTTACGATGTACTGATTGGCACCATATCCATCATCACTGACAATTGTATCCACATCGGTAGGATAGCCCTTCGTGAAACGATGGGTGTAGACCTTGATTCCCCGTCGTTCCAGTTTATTTTTAAACAGGTTGGCCGCTGGCTGACTGTTGAAGCGAGTGATGACCACTGCCAGGACCTCAATCCCCCAGGTTTTTAGATCGTCAATCAACTTCATGGCATCGGCATCATAGGTGATCCCGAAATCGGCCCGGATTTTCTTACGCTCAATATCGCCAGCAAAAATGCACAGCAGGATATCGGCCTGATCTTTCAAATGTTGTAGAAGTCGCATCTTCACGTTGGGATCATATCCCGGTAAAACTCGTGCCGCGTGATAATCATACAACAGCTTGCCGCCAAATTCTAGATAAAGCTTGTGATTAAAACGTTCTACCCGTTCCAGAATGCACCGGGTCTGTTCCTGGATATAAAACTCATTATCAAAGGCAACTGACTTGATCATTCGTGATTCCTTTTTTTACCTTCTGTCATATCAATGCTGGTGTGTATGATGAAAAATTAAAAAATAAATCTACCTCTTGAAAACCAGATTTTACGATTAACTATAGTTGAATTTACCCAACTGCCCAAAAGTTGTCAAGAGGTCATTAAAGCGGTTATTCGAACCAGTAACCGGAAAATATCATTGAAATTAATCGAATATTTTCTATAGCAAAATTTATATAGATTAAATGCTTTTCTAGTATCCTGTCAAGAGTAAAAAGTGTTCATGCCTTCTGATCGGGTGATTAAAAAATTATTCTCCAGATTTGTCAATAATTCTTTATATTAAAATAAGAAAATCGGTATTAACGCTTCGTTAATGATCAGTAGCATATTTCAACATCTTATGAATGAATCGTATTAAATTATTATGACCAATTTTTTCATATTTCGGTTAACACCTTTATAACAACCTCCTATTTATAATTGGTTAGATAATACCATTCTCAATCCTGGTTTTTTTGGCATTGGAAGGAGAAGGGAATAAGGAATAAATTACAAAAAGTGAATGAATGATGGTTGTTTTGAATAATGTTGACATATTCTTAGCTGAAGAAATAATTATTAAGCGATAAAATCCAACCTAATTAAAAGGGATAAATATGAAAAGCATTTTCATTAACCTGCTCATGCTGATTTTGATCTCAAATTCCGTTGAAGGTCAACCGACCGTTTTTAATGACAGTTTACATCTGAAAGTTGATCGGAATACTTATTGGTGGGTCGGTATCATTAATCATGGATACCTGATGCCAATTACCGAACCATATCAGGCCGATCTCCATAGCAATTATGGGAATCAGGCACAACCGCTGCTGCTGTCCAGTGCAGGCGAAGTGATCTGGTCGGATCTTCCTTTTACCCTTCATTTCATGGGTGAGCAATTAAAGGTGAAAGGGAAATCGGTTCGATTTTATTATCATAAAGCAGGTAGCAGTCTGAAGGAGGCATACCATTACGCCAGTCGCAACTATTTTCCTCCTTCTGGGAAAATGCCCGATCGACTTCTTTTTACCAGTCCGCAATACAACACCTGGATTGAATTGATGTACGATCAAAATCAACAGGATATTATGGCTTATGCCAGAAATATATTGTCCTTTGCTTTCCCTCCCGGAGTGTTGATGATTGATGACAACTGGCAGGAAGATTATGGAAAATGGAATTTCCACCCGGGCAGATTTTCAGATCCCAAACAGATGATTGATTCACTGCATATCATGGGATTTAAGGTAATGGTATGGGTGTGTCCGTTTGTCAGTCCCGATTGCGATGTGTATCGAGATTTGATGAATAAAAAATATCTGGTCACTGACCCTAATGGAGATCCAGCAATTGTCAGATGGTGGAATGGAGCCAGTGCTTTATTGGATCTAACCAATCCGGGTGCCAATGTTTGGTTTAAATCTCAGCTGAATCGGTTGATGTCTGATTATGGAGTGGATGGCTTTAAGTTTGATGCCGGGGATTTTGAATATTATGAGAATATTCATTCTTTTAAACCCGATGCTACCCCTCCGGAACATTCGGAAGCGTTTGGGAAAATTGGTCTGGATTATCCACTGAATGAATATCGGGCGATGTGGAAAATGGGTGGCCAGCCGTTAGCCCAGCGCTTACGCGATAAAGATCATGGCTTTGACGCGTTGCAATTGCTTATTCCCAACATGCTGACGGCGGGATTGATGGGGTATTATTTTTCCTGTCCCGATATGATCGGCGGTGGTGAATTTACTTCCTTTCTGAATAAAGACCAGCTTGATCAGGAGTCAATTGTCCGTTCAGCCCAATGCCATGCCCTGATGCCAATGATGCAGTTCTCGGTAGCTCCCTGGCGGGTTCTGGATCAGGAACATCTGGAAGCAGTTAAAAAAGCAGTTGAAATTCGCGGTAAATTCAAAGACTATATTTTAGCGCTGGCCGTAAAAGCCTCTCAAACCGGCGACCCTATAATGACCTCGATGGAGTTTAATTTTCCCCATCAGGGATATGCCCGGATAAATGATCAGTTCTTACTGGGTGACAGGTTGTTGGTCGCACCGGTGTTGTCCAGGGGAGCGGTCACAAGAAAAGTAATCATTCCAGAGGGTAAATGGAAAAGTTTCCAGGGAGAAACCATCAGAGGCCCAAAAACCATCGAGGTTAAAGTTCAATTAGATGATTTACCATATTATGAGAAGATGGAATGATGGCAAAGTGTGAATAGTATCAGGATATGAAAATGAGTAAAAGAGGAAAAAGGTTTACGTATTAATTTGAATAGAAGAATCTATTATCCACATTAATATTTTATTTTTGCAATGAATGCTCCAACCTTTCGAAATCTTTGATTTTTAGTGTAATGCGAAATTAAAAATTAATTTAAATTTTATCACTATAAGGATTACTAACATGTTTCATTTATTGGCAGATTTTCAGGGTATGATCAATGCGTTTTTTCGTTTAAGAGTGTTCATTGTGACAGCCACTCTAATTCATTTCCAGTTCACAGGATATACTCAGGTGAGAGGCGCATGGGCGTTAGGGGATGGGGAAAAAGTATTTCGCAATGATGATATGCATCCTGACAAAAATGGAAATTTTATCTGGGACGGAAAAACTATCCATTTAACCGGACTTTACAATGAAGTGCTGGCTTTCCAGGTTATTGTGGAGGTTGAAAAGCAGGGGGCAACTGGCATTGAGCTCTCAGTAGAAGCTCCGGTCGAAAGGAAATCCCGTAAGGTGATCGGTGGAAATACCCTGAAATACGGACCGGCTGGAACCATTGAGATTTTCAGTCAACATTATCTGCAGGTCAATGATTCCACTCCTCCCAACTGGTATTATGGCTCTCTGGCTGCCCAGCCTGAAAAAATGACCGGCTGGATACCTGACGCTCTAATACCGGTCGATGCCGTGCCGGGCAGGGGAGGATTTCCGTTGGATGTGCCAGCGGTAAGTACCAGAGATAAACACTTCTGGAATCGCTCTTTGCAAAACCAGGGATTCTGGATCGATATTCATTTACCCCGCGATCAGCAGAATTTTCCGGCAGCTACTTATTATGGGAAAGTGCAGGTATGGGAAAAAGGTAGAATGGTTAAAGAATTTCCTCTGGAAGTAACTCTGCTTCCTTATTATTTACCAGACGAAAACCGGACCAATGTCTGGATGTACAGCGGTGATGTGAAAATGTATTTTCCGGAACTTACCCGCGACGACCTGGACCGGATGATTAAATTTGAAGCCCATCGTCACCGGATTAATATGGAAGGTGGCTTTGAAGTGAATCGTTTGCCCTTCAATCGGGAGATGATGGAAAAATATAAAGCGTATCTGGATGGTTCGGCTTTTACACCTGCCAATGGTTATCACGGTCCGGGGGAAGGCAAAGGCGAACGGATTTTTCCGATAGGTATGTATGGGAGCGAGGTGATGGGAAATACAAAAGTCGATATTCAGAAACAGGCCGATCTGTGGGTTGACTGGTTCAGGGCAAATGCTCCGCATATAATTTATTTCTGGTATATCATTGACGAACCGGGCAAGGATGTTTATCCCTGGATCAAAGAAAGGGCAGAATGGGTGAAGAGCAATCCAGGACCCGGTAAATCGCTCCCTATATTTACCACGACCCATTATCAAGTGGAATTAGCCGATGCGGTCGATATCTTTGCTGCCTATGATGGGGTGGATCTGAATAAATTAGCCGCATCCCGACAAAATGGGGGAGATTACTGGTTCTACAATGGAAATCGACCCCGTACCGGTTCCACTATTCTGGAAGGAACCGCCGTTGATTATCGGGTAAACAGCTGGATTCTCTATAAATATGGTATTAATGAGTGGTTTATCTGGGAAAGTACTCACTGGCAGCACAATCATCAAGGACCCAAACGGCATCTGCATCAAAATATTTTTGTTGATCCTCTCACTTTTATTGATCAGGAAATGGACTATGGGAATGGCGATGGAGTGTTATTTTATCCTGGCCGAATGCCCTTTTATCCGGAGCAGGATCGGGGATTAAATGAACTGCTGCCTTCTATTCGGATAAAAAATATCCGTCGTGGGCAACAGGATGCGGTGATCATGGGTATGGTTGAGCGAAAATATGGACGGGAAAAAGTACTGCAGACCATCAGAAAAGTATTACCTAAAGCGATGAGTGAAGTGAAGATGACCGATACCGTCCAATGGTCGCAACATGGCAGTGACTATGATAAGGTCAGGGAAGAGTTATTGAAATTACTGTAAATTCAGAAGAGGATAGACGAAAGCATATAAGAATTAATTGTTTATATTTGATAGGTAGGGAAAAACAGCAGTTCAATACTACATAAGCGAAAAAGGCAGGCGAGGGAAAGTTTTTTTAGATATTGCAGAAACGGCGTCAAACTTCTCTTATTAAAAAGGAGAGTTGTACTTTCTATTACACCCGCATTTTATCGATTTCATATTTTGAATTAACAGGATCTCCGTTTGTTATTTTTGACTTTTTAAATTTTTAATACTATCTTTTGGTAAAATAAAATTGGGGAGTTCTTAATGAATCCATTAATGGTTATCCTATCCACTATTTCAGTTATTTTTTTTACAACTACTTCAATGAGCCTATCACAGATTCCCTTTGAACAGGATACCATTCAAACCAATCAGGGTCCGCTCATCATTACCTTTATCGGACATGGTACGCTGATGCTGACCTTTAATCATCTGGGGATTCATGTTGATCCGGTTTCCCGGTATGCGGATTATGCTAATTTACCCAAAGCCGACCTCATTCTAGTGACCCATCATCATGGAGATCATCTCGATCCCGCAGCGATTAAGGAGTTGACTCAAACCAATACTCAAGTCATTTGCTCTGAATCCTGTCTACAGCAGCTTGAAAAAGGAATCGTAATGAAAAATGGTGAGTCGAAGAAAGTTATGGGATTAACTATTGAGGCGTTGCCAGCTTATAACCTGCTGCATAAGCGCGATAGCGGTGAACCTTTCCATCCCAAAGGAGTGGGAAATGGTTATATAATTACCTGTGGAGATAAGAAGATTTATATTGCCGGTGATACCGAAAATATCCCCGAAATGCTGGCATTAACCGGGATTGACATTGCATTTTTGCCGATGAATCTGCCTTACACCATGACGCCAGAAATGGTGGCGAGTGCAGTAAGAACCTTCAAACCTAAAATTCTCTATCCCTATCATTATGGCGATACCGATACGAATCAACTGCTGCAATTGCTGAAAGATTTTCCAGATACAGTGGTTAGAATACGCAAGATGCAGTAAAATGCTACCCTCGGATACAGAGGGTAGAAAATAGAATAACTAAATACTCTGATTGGATTTCGACACTTTCTCTTTAAATATTTCTATACAATAACCTGGTTTGATCTTTTCATAAAAAGTAAAAAATTTGGGGAACACTATTTGCCTTAATTTGTGTCATATGAAATTAGAAAATTTTTCTCATCAAAAAGATAGCTATCCCTTTACATTGGAATTAAATTTTAAATATCATTAATGAGGACAATAATTTTGAGAAGGTCAAATTTTATAATACCTATTTTCACCTTCACGATAATTTTTGTCATCCAAATCACTGTTCAACAATTAATCTCCCAACCAATAATGAATATTAAAATGTCAAGATCAGAATTTGTCGGTTATGTTCAAGATCAGATTGTTGTGAATTTTGACAGTATTACTGTAAAGAATATAAATAAAACTATGGCGGGTGAATCGGGAAGAACCGGAATTGAACAGTTAGATGGGTTAGGACAACAATTACATGTCAGCCGTCTCATACAACGATTTCCTGATGCTCCTATACGCACTTATCAGGGGAAGTTGATTGATTTACGGGGATGGTTTACTATAAAATTCTCTGATGTGGTAGATGTGGAAACCTGCTGTGAATTGTATCGACAAATTTCTGGAGTCGTTGATGTTCAGCCCATCGGCATTCACACTGTAGACGTGGTTCCCAACGATAATTATTTTAACCAACAGTGGCACCTGGATCAAGTGAGTGATCATGATCTTGATGCGCCAGAAGCCTGGGATCGTCAGACTGGCAATCCGGTGATAATCGTTGGTGTAATGGATACCGGCCTCCGTTACTATCACAAAGATCTAGGTGGTGCTACTGCTTCTTATAATACCCCATTGAACTCCCGAGGAAATATGTGGATCAACACCCTTGAATTGAATGCCGGTATTCCTGATGGGGTTGATAACGACGGCAATGGCTATGTGGATGACTGGATTGGTTGGGATTTTGTAACCGGAGTGACCAGTGGTGGAGGTTATTCTTTAATCAGCGGTGAGGATTATGACATAGCGGATAATAATCCCTCTGATTTTAATGGTCATGGTACCCATTGTGCTGGGAACGTTTCGGCGATAAACAATAATGGATATGCTTCTTCCTCCCCTGCGGGAGGTTGGGGAGATGGTACCTTGCAGGTAAATGCCAATGGAGTAAAGGTCATGGCCTTACGTGTCGGTTACTCCATGAATCATTTCTATTATGGTGAGGTTGGTCTGGTGCGAATGGACTTTGCGGCTTCGGCATTTTATTATGCCGCTAATAATGGTGCTCGCATCGTCTCCTGCAGTTGGGGATCTTCCAATAGTGGAGGGCTGGGAGCAGCCGTGGACTATTTTCTGGCTGGTGGCGGATTGGTCTTCAAAGCAGCCGGAAATGACAATAATTCATCGGCTGATTATCTTTGCGGAAGATCTGATGCAAATATTATCAGCGTTGCCGCGACCGATCAATCCGACTTAAAAGCCAGTTTTTCTAATTATGGAAGTTGGGTAGATATTTCTGCTCCCGGTGAAGATATATTGAGCAGTTACCATTATCACGTTCATCCCGAAAATGATTATGTGGCGACCATGTCAGGTACTTCGATGGCTACTCCTATCGCTGCCAGCACCGCCGCTTTAATCTGGTCAGCAAATCCCGAATTAACCGCGGATCAGGTTCGTACGATTTTATTTAATAACAGCGATAATATTGATGATCTTAATCCCTCCTATGCGGGCTTATTGGGGGTAGGGCGGGTGAATGCATATTCTCCTCTTTTAGATCCTACTTTGCCCGTGGAACTGGCTAATTTTACGGCAACCTATGATCAAGGAGAAATTGTTTTAGAATGGGAAACCTTCTCCGAAATTGAGAACCTCGGATTTGAAATTTTCCGTAGTCAAAGCGAGGAATCAAACTACCAAGTGATTGCCTCTTATCAAACTCATCCGGCTTTAATGGGATTAGGTAATTCAACTTGCGGTAAGCAATATCAGTATTCTGACCAGGACATATCACTGGGATTTATCTATAGCTATGAATTGTATGACGTGGCTTACAATGGAAACCGAACGGCTCACGGTCCCATTTTTGTTGATTTAAGAGAGGGGAAGAAAGAACATCCCATCCTGACTACACCAGTGGAAGAATTCAGCCTTTCTCCTAATTTTCCTAATCCATTTAATCCGTTCACCCGCTTTCAATTCTATGTGCCTGCTCAGCAACAAAAGGACATCCTATTACAGATCGATATTTATGATACGAATGGTAGGTGTGTAAAAAATTTGATTAAAAAATCCTTACCGTCCGGCTGGCATACAATAATCTGGGATGGTCGAAATAATGACGGTTTTCCTCTTCCCACCGGTTGCTATTTTTATGAATGCCAGGCAGGAAGTTACCATAGCCAGGGGAAAATGATCCTGATCAGGTAGCGGAAATATTTCGGTTGATTCTTTTATCACCCCTTTTTAAAAATTGATCACTTGTCTTTACTCTGATTTTCTTCATTTTTTCATTTCCTTTTTTGTTATCTAAATCAACTTTGATTGGCAGGGCTCATCTATCTTGTGTCTGATTATTCAAATACCAGGTAGATAGGATGGGCTTGAAAACAACAGGGATGTGGTTAGTTCTGTTCTTGTTGGTTAGCGGTTGTGAACACCAGCTCACTTCCCCACCCGAACATTTTGCAGTAACAGGTACCCTTTTAGTGCAAACCGTCGATCAAACTGGCGGCTCGCTCCCCGCACCGGTAACGTTTAAAGTTTATTATTCCAGTACTAAAACAGAAAATACAACAACCATTTCGGATTCAGTAACTCTGATGTCAAATGAGCAGGGATGGATCGAATTTTCACGGACTGTTGAGCTGGCTGAAGATGAGTATTTCTACGTGGTAAGCGATGTCGCTTCTGAATCGTATGAAAGCATCAATTACTGGACAGCATATTTTCATGCTTCTGATGCTCCAGCGAAAAAAATGGAAGTCCAGATGACGGTAATAACCAGGCCCTGAAGGAAAGTTTTTCCCACTCCGCCTATGACAATTTCGCCAGAGTTAATTTTCTTTTTGTGATTTCAAAAAATTGGTTTCAGCTAATGAGCTCATTAAGGTCTGGAAGTGATTTTCTTTGCAAACCAGAGTCTCCAGTTCTTCGATCGTGACGGGTTTGCTGAATAAAAATCCCTGATATTTATAACATTTCTGGGTATAAAGCACATAGAGATGTTCCAGATTTTCTACTCCTTCCGCCACAATATCTTTGTTTAAATTTTTCCCTAATAAAATGATGGATTCGACCAGCTTTTTATGTTCGTTGCTCAGGTTGATATGTTTGATGAAAGAACGATCGATTTTTATAATCGAGACCGGGAATTTCTGCAGATATTTCAGAGAAGCAAAACCTACTCCAAAATCATCAATCGCAATCTTCAGTCCCAGTCGTTCAATATCTTCCAGATTGCGAATCACCTGTAAACCTTCATCCAACAAGCTGGTCTCGGTAAGTTCTAGATGTAGATCCGCCGGCTGAATTTGGGTATGCGTAATAATATTTTCAATTTTATTTACGATTTCAGGAGACCTCATTTGTTTGGCGGATAAATTGATCGAGAGGTGCAGAGGTTTTTTTACTCGCTCGATCATGGCCTTGAAATCCTTGATAGCCTTGTACAGTACCCAATCACCTAATTGACAAATTAAATCAGACTCTTCAGCAATAGGGATGAAAATGTCAGGTGAGACCGATCCAATATCCGTATTATGCCAGCGGAGTAAGGCTTCACAACCGATAATGACATATTGCCGATCCGACTTCTTTTCCACGATGGGTTGGTATAGAATCTGAAACTGCTCATCATATCCATTATCTTGCACCACAAAGCGCAGATTCTTTTCCATCTCTAAACGCTTCACCGATTTTTCGGTAAGATCTTCGGAGAAGAATTGAAATTCATTTCGTCTGGTTTTCTTAGCATTTTTCAGGGCGAAATGTAATCGTTGGATCAGCACATCACGATCCTGACCATCGCGAGGAATCAGCACAATGCCAATACTCATCGTCAGGTAATTGATAGTATTGTCCATGATGGAATAGGGACTGCTGACGTCTTTGATCACTTTTTCAGCTACCCGGCTGGCATCATATTCATGATTGAGGTTACGCAATATCACGGCGAATTCATCACCACCAATCCGGAAAATCATATCCGATTTGCGAATGGCATTCAGAATACGGTTAGCCACTTCTTTTAAACAAAAGTCTGCCACTCGTTGACCCAATGCTTCATTGATCACCTTGAAATTGTCGATATCGCATAAGAGTATGGCATGCATGGTCGACTCACGATCGGATTCCATAATCAGTTGATCCAGTCGTTCTAAAAAAGCATCGCGATTTGCAAATCCGGTCAGCTTATCATGATAGACCAAATATTTCAGTTCTTTTTGCGCCTGGATAATAGAGGTCAAGCTGTTGCCATATAGACACATCCCTACAATCTGCTGATTGTTCCGGGAAGAATAGAGCGGCTGGAATATCCGCTTATAGTACAGCGTCTGATTTTTACCTGGAAAATATAATTTCTCGGTGAATTGCACGATCCGGTTTTCCTGCAAGGCGCGCTGAAAATTTTCCTTCCTTTTTTGCAAAGAATCGCTGCTAATTCCTAAATACTTGGCGAATTCGTCATCATTTTTTCCAATTAATGCTTGCGAAATCTGTTCATCGACGACATAACGCTTATTTACATATGTATAATTTCCTTGTAAATCATAAATCGCTACTTCCATCGGAAGATTCGCATAAACTTCAAACGGATCCTGAAAAGCAAGTTCCTTCAAACGGGGCAGATTGTGACTGAGATTTTTTAATTTCTTTCCGACGTTCGTTTGTTCATCCTTCATCTTCATCATCCTGCGGTTTTAAATCCAAAGCAATTATATTTTCCACGGTTATATTAATCAAAATCCTGCTGAGCAGGATAATACAATAATCGGCAAAAATCACAGGACTTTATGCTCTAAATGAACCACGGAATCCTGAACAGGTATGACTGCTGGTTTAGATCCGAAGAGATTCTGGTGGCAAAAATAATTTTTTCCACCTTTGAAGGAATTTGCTTTTTATTTTAAATTCATATTTTAAAAATTTTAAAATGTATTCTCATGATATAGGTTTTAATTTTGAATCTTAAAATAGTGAGGAAAATATGAAAGTTCGTGATATTCTTCGATATAAAGATAATAAAATTCATTTTACATCGAAAGATACTCCACTGCTCAAAGCCATTGACATGTTGAATTATTATAACATCGGGGCGCTGCTGGTGCAGGAGGATAAAAAACTTAAAGGAATTATTACTGAACGCGATATCCTGCATGCCCTTTCAAAATATGCCCAACGGTTCTTTGAGTTAAATGTGCAAGATATCATGACCACTAAACTGATCATCTGTGCGGCAGATGATGACCTGGAGCTGGTTATGTCCCTGATGACGGAAAAACATATTCGCCATTTACCGGTTTTGGATAAAGAAATCCCGATTGGAATTATCTCGATCGGCGACGTGGTAAAAAGTCAGCTCAAAAAAGTATAGGGAACAGATGTAGGGTCTATTATTTGTTGCAAAAGATCTTGATCTGTAAATTAATCACATATACAGCAGACGATACACGTGACATCAATAAATTATTCATGATATAAGTGAAAAAAATGTTCATTCATTTTAATCTATGGAAGACCTGCATATGAAATTAACCATTCACAGCCGGGTAAAATTAAATAATAGAGTGGAGATGCCTTATCTGGGATTGGGAGTTTATTTGGCCGGCGCTGGACAGGAAACCCAACAAGCAGTGAAGCATGCCTTGCAGGTTGGTTATCGATTAATTGATACCGCCAGTATGTATGATAATGAATACGATGTTGGAAAAGTGATTCGCGAGAGTCCTATCCCCCGTCAGGAAATTTTTGTTACTACTAAACTCTGGAACAGCGACCATGGCTACGACAAGAGTATAAAAGCCTTTCAAAAAAGTCTGGAGAGGTTAGGATTGGACTACATCGATCTGTATCTGATTCATTGGCCCGTGGAAGGTTTGCGTAGAGATTCCTGGCGAGCTCTGGAGACTCTGCTGGATACCGGCCAATGTCGAGCTATAGGAGTTAGCAATTATATGATTCATCATCTGGAAGAATTGCTAAGCCATGCCAGGATCATACCAGCCGTGAATCAAGTAGAATTCACTCCTTTTCTTTATTTAAAAGATCTGTTGGATTTTTGTCGCACACACGGGATACAGTTAGAATCGTACAGTCCATTGACGCGCGGAAAAAAGTTTAATCACCCTCTCCTGCAAGAACTATCGAAAAAATATCAAAAAACTCCGGCTCAGATATTAATTCGCTGGAATCTGCAGCACCGAGTAGTCGTGATTCCCAAGTCGTCCCGTCCGGAAAGAATCGAAGAAAATGCAGATGTATTCGATTTTACTATCTCTGAGAAAGATATGCAGGCCTTAGATGGTTTACATCAAAATTACCGGGTATCGTGGAATCCCACCCGGATTCCTTAAATCAGAGATGGTGTGAAGAAATTGAGATAATTTTTTTGTGTTTAAAATCCGGTTTCCAGCACAATTTGGAAAGTACGAACCGGCGCCAGAGCGCCCACCAATTCTACGTAATAATAATTGAACAGATTGTTAATCTGTAAAGATAAACGGGTAGGTAACTGCGAAATTTGAAAAATCGCTGATAGTCGGGCATCAACGATATGAGCATCCACTCGTGCCTCAGCATCTTTAATCAATAGCGAAAATTTATCATCTATTCGGTCATATTTTTTGATAAAGCGATAATCCAGCTGAAGTTGAAAGCGATTCATTTTACTGCTGCTATTCATATAGAGAATGTGTCGCGGTCGAAATTTCAGGAATTCTTTGGTATCCAGATCGATGGGATCGGCGTAGGTATATCCTATTCTAAAATCGAAATAGTGCGGATGTAATTGACTATTAAATGCCAGTTCAAAACCCTGGACCTGAGACCGGGTGATGTTCTGAAATTGGATTTGACCGCTCTGTAAAAATTCTCCTTCAATTAAATCAGAAAAACGACTGTAAAAGAAAGAGGCATCAAAGCTCAATCGGTTGAAATAATTATGATTGACTCCCGCTTCAAATGAGTAACTTTTTTCTGGTTTAAGTTCCAGGTTAGGAATCACCTGGAAGCCGCTGGCGAAGGTGGAGGTAAAAATTTCGGCCAGCGATGGCGCCCGGAAACCTTGTCCCAGGGCAGTGCGCAAAGTAGTGGAAGATGTAATATTATATACCAATCCTACTTTTGGATTTACCTGCCATTCGCTTCCCACCGCCTCAATATCAAAGAAGTCGACTCGTGTTCCAATGGTGGTTCGCAGTTTTTGGAATAATGGCATTTCGAGCTGTAGATAACCAGCCATCGTGTAACCGGAGTGATTTCCAAACATGGATGATTCGGCAAAGTTGGCGGTGGTCTCCAGACCAGTAGTCAACGATAATTTATTCAACTGGGAATTGTACTGAATCTCCCCATTCATATTTTTTGAAGTGGAGCGATTTCTTGAACCACTGGATACGGTATCATCAAAGCGATTCCAGAACCAGATACCTCGACAGGTAAGCAGCTGGTTTTTACCCAGGATAAATTTGTAATGGGAAGTCAGATAATAGCGATGGGAAGTAACCTGGTCATCTAATTGATCAACTGGCGGTTGAAGGGCATGTTGGAGATCACGCCAGTATAAAAAATTTTTTCGATGCTGATACATATAATTGCCAGAAACCGTGAGCTGCTGATAAGGAGAGATGGACCATTGGATTTTTCCACTCCCTGAGTACCGATCGCGTGTGTCATTCTGCCGGTACCCATTGTCACCATCATAAGCACCACCTAGCTGAATACCCATAGCACCCAGTCGGCGACTGAAACTCATCATCATTCCACCCTGGTATCGATTGCTTTCTGACCAATTCCATTGTTCATAGGCAGTTTTTGAATATAGACCTCCATAAAATTTGAGATAGTAGTGGGGAGCCTGGTCAATCTCCTGAGTGATAAAATTGACCACCCCACCCAGCGCACTAGACCCGTACAGGGCAGAACCAGCGCCTTTTAGAACCTCAACCCGTTCAATCAGATAGGTGGGAATAACATCATAAGATATCTCTCGGGTATCGCCTGTCAGCATCGGAATGCCGTCCATAAGCAGCAGCACTCGACTGCCGACTCCTTTGCTGTACCCACTGGAGCCTCGAATGTTAATCTCGGAAGAATTCAGATTGATTCCGGGAATGTATTGTAAGGCTTTATCGAGCGTGATAGAGTTACGAGCCAGAATGTCCTGACGATTTAATACGCTCAGACTGACCGGTACGTCCTGAATTTTTTGCTCGTATTTGCTGGCGGTGATAACAATAGTTTCTCCGGAAATTGGTGCCACGGTCAGTTTAGTAATTCCAACTTCGACAACCGTGTGAGTCGGTACCTGAATTACTCTTTTTTCTGACCGATAACCGATCATGTTAAAACTTAGCGTGAAAGTACCAGAAGGAACCTGGATGATCCTATACTTCCCGTTTTGATCGGTAGCTGCCCCTAAAACCGTCCCTTCTAAGGATACATTTACCCCGACTAATGGTTGGTTGTTTTCATCCAGCACGGTTCCTTGAATCACACTTTGCTGAGCGGAAGCGTGACTAATTACAAGCAGATTTAAAATACACAGTAGAAAAGATAGAATAAGTCTCATGTTATGAAGCGGATTTAAGTTTCAATTATTTTTTACTATTTTTAAGGACGCAACAACACGCTATCAAAATCGGCATAGATAAAGATGTCTGTCAAGGTCTGGCCGGGTTCTATATTCAAGGCAGTGGGTAAGGCATCCTGAGCGGTGGTATCATAGTGACCCACTACTTGCCAGTCACTAAATATTTCCGGGCCGTAACGGTGGGCCACAGCAAAATATTCATAATGACCGGCTTTCAGTGAGAATCGATAGTTGAGGCTCTCCACGTAAAAGGGGAGGCGGGTAGTATCGGTAAGTCCGGGATAAACAATCGCTCGTCCGCTGGTGATCTCGAGCATAATATTTGAATCCGGATAAACAGGAAATAATACCAGTCGAATATCAAATAGACTGTCGGAAGGAGGCCAATTTTTAAAAAAAACAGTACCGCTGATTTCCCCTAAAGCCTGGACTTCCTTCTCGGGGGATAATCCCTGATCACAGGTATAAAGAAATAAAAATAAAAGAATAAAAATAAAGCCTGAATATTTCATCATCTGCGGTGATAATCTAATAATTATCAGAGAGATCGTCAAGTTTTTAGTTGGGGTAATTTGTTTTTAGCGGTAGGATTGCCTATCAGAGAATAACCTCCAGATGCCATTAGATGATAATGGCATCTGGAGTTCGTGTGATGAAGATGTACTACTTAGTTTTCCTCCCGAACAATGAACCCAGCAATCCACCTAAAATATTTTTTGAGGTCGTACTCGTTCCGCTTTGTTTAGACAAGAATCCAACTACATCGTCCAGGATACTACCATCTCCATCTCGATCCAACAAGCTGGCAACACTATTAATTCCTGCTGCGCTGCTGTCTCGGGTTTTAGAAAGAAAACCAAGAATGACTGGAGCAATCATCGGAATAAAGCGTGAAACGACACTGGGATTTAACTTTAGCTGACTGGCTAACGCATTTACTACCTGGTTACCTGAGCCACCTAACAATCCTCCCAAATCTGGATCCGGAGTAAGATTTTTAGCCTGAGAAGAAAATAATGATCCCAGATTATCTAGTACTCCTGAATCACCATATTTATTGAGGATATGATCGACTCGTGCGGCACCACCATGCTGCTCCATCTGCCTTTTTAAACCACCCAATATTAACGGTGTAACCTGTGCAATTAGCTGGCTGGTTGTATCTTTATTAATTCCCAGATTTGCAGAAATCTGATTGGTCACCGTTGGTCCTAATGCTTTCATAAATTCATCAACTAACTTTGCCATTATTTACCCTCTATTCAATTAAATGTATTTTTTAGAGTACAGATTTCTCTGTAGTCAATAGATTGCAAGAATCGGAATTATTTTTTAATCCGTGGTACACGGATTACCTGACCGGGATAGATGAGATCCGGATTCTTAATTATCTCACGATTAGCCTCAAACAGCACAGGATACTTCATCGGATCTCCATAATATTGACGGGCAATTTTGGACAGGGAATCCCCGCGCTTTATGGTGTAAAAGTCGAACTGTTCTTCCGGTGGGGGAGCAGAAAGCTGGCTGTCGTCAACCCGCGCGACGCCCTTAATATTACCGGCTAAAAGAATGGCTTTCTCTTTCGTTTCATGTGTATCACAAGAACCACTGAGTTTTACAACACCGTCATCGAAGGTCACTTTCAGATTCGTGATTTTGGTTCCCAATTCTTTTTGCAGAAGCTCAGTAACTTTATTGGCTTCACTTCCCCCACCAAAAAGATCGAGACCGACATTCTTTAAAAAATCAAACATACCCATAATATCCTCCTCTTCTATTTCACATTAAAAAGTGAAAACGCAGGGGACAGGAATACCCTGCGTTTTTTGAGTTCTTTAATACGTTATTTTTGGGGCCAACTTCTTTGCTTGTTTAATCCAGTTATTGACCACCTTAATGCTTGGAAGTTGTCTGACAATTGGCCGGCCGGTGGAATTGACTTGTCTCATTTTGTCTAACAGATTTTCCGGCAGGCGGTTGCGTAACTCTTTTACAGTATCGACGCCGGCCTTTTCCAAGAGTTCAGAATACTCACTACCAATTCCTTTAATCCGATACAGGTCAGCCATATTGACCCATTTCAGGATGAGTGATTGATCGATGCCAGTTTTTTCAGCCAATTTTTTACGTCCTTCTGGTGTAGCCCCTGCTTTTAACAGGGCGTCAACGCTGCGAATACCTGCCGCTTGTAATTTACTGGCGTAGGCAGCTCCAATTCCTTCAATATCGATGATCTTATAATAACTTGGCATTGAGATACTCCTTTCCGTTTTTTAATTTTTTTTTATTTCAACTACCTAAAACTTTTAAAAAATTTCTTTTTCTTTAAATGAAAGGGAGCAGAAGCCTCATCTGCCCCCTTCACATATTCAACTTATTTTTTAGTTACTTAATTCGGAAGAATTCAATTCTCCGATTCTTAGCACGCCCTTCTTTGGTATCATTGGGGGCAATAGGATCTTCTGGACCAAAACCTTTGGTCTTAATCCGGGCGGCATCAATTCCGTTTTCAATCAAGTATACTTTTACGGCATCAGCACGAGCCTGAGATAGTTTAACGTTGTTCTCATATTTACCGGTGTTATCGGTATAACCACGGATCTCCACTTCAATGTCTGGATTTTCTTTCAGGGTACGCACGACTTTATCCAGCGTGATCTGTGAACCAGCTGTCAATTTAGCGCTACCGGTGGCGAAATTAACACCTTCCAGGACCAGGGCTTTTCCAGCTTCCACTGCAATTTCTGGCTTCTTATCCGGGCAGCCGTCATGGTCTTCATAATCATTGAAGGTTTCTTTCGTGTCAATTCCCTTGGCAACCGTCTCATCAGTTCCCGGGCATTTGTCTTTGGAGTCGACAATTCCATCCCCATCATTATCTAGATCGGGTGCGCCGTCTTTATCCTGGAAACCGTCCATATCCTCGGCCTGATTTGGCGCAGCGTCCTCTGCATCGAGAATGCCATCACTGTCATTATCCGGATCCGGGCAGCCATCGTCATCCTGGAATCCATCAAAATCTTCCTTAGTATCTATTCCGTCTGCCACAGTCTGATCGGTACCCGGGCATTTATCCAGAGCATCTGCAATTCCGTCGCCGTCATTGTCAGCCTCTGGCGCACCATCTCCATCCTGGAATCCATCAAAATCTTCCGGATTTAACTTATCCAGATCATACTTGTCTAAAATACCATCCATGTCGGTATCTTTGGGTTTGCCAAAGTGGAATGATAAACCTAAGGAGGCTGTCAAAAATCCATCATTACCATCGGCTCGTTTTAAATCATCCAGCCAGTCATTGGAAGCGTAATGATAGAGACCTTCCACATCCAGTGACAGATTTTCTTTCAGGAAAAATGACACACCACCGCCCAGCGGAAATCCCACTTGGTTTTTGTCGTATGCCTTAGCCGCATTGTTTGGTAGAGCATTTCCTGAACCGTCGGTCGGATCGTACATAAACATCTCGACTCCACCAGTCACATAGGGGCTAACAACCATTTTTCCTAAAGGTCTTATTTTTGCTAATGCCCCTATACCATAGATTTTGCTTTCGAAGAAATAGAAGGGATCGGTTTCCTTGGCTTGAACGTGGGCGGCATAACCCAGCAATCCGATTCCCAGTTGTGGCACAATCCATCCATCAAAGGAAAGACCCGCATAGGGACTGATCTGTTGGTCATCAATATCCCCGAAATAAGTGCTTCCTCCACCCTTTAATCCCAGGGTAAAATCACCGGCATTTGCTGGCGAAGATACCCACATCATCCCTAACAACACCAGGAATAAAAATTGAAACTTTTTGAACATGGCTCCTCCTGTTAAACTTTGATTATTAAAATTATTTATGCCAAGTAAATTTACAAGAGTTATGCCAGACAATTTTGGTATGTTTTAAAATCATTTAAGGTATTGTTATTAAATAATATATGGTAAACTGGGAAAAAATAAAATATTTTTAGAGGTGGGTGTTTTAATCTCTATTTTTGGGTCATTTGCCCCATGGGAGCGTCTACGCAATCTTTGAATGTGGGTCGGAGGAAAAAACCACAAAGATTTGATTTTACTTTATCTTTGCTATTTCAAATTTCAGCTGGTATTGAATAGGAGAGAGATGAGTAAATAAAAAAATTTGGTTGGTGAATCGGTCGACGGGATATTCTACAGAGTGGATTACTTTCTTCCCTAAATTTACCTTTTTGACAGGTTAACAGGATTCACACGATCTTTGGACTGGTTACACTTATTCCTCTTCATACTTTACTTCTTAAAACCTCTTTAAAGTTATCCTGTCCGATTAAAATCATTGACAACCTCATTCGTTTTCATGGTAGGCTGCATTCGCATCAGGAAAGGTGATGAGACTTTATTTTATACCGGTAAATAAACATTTTTTTCTACTGAGATTACGTATTCTTAAAAAATGAAGTGGAGGGAATGATTTCAGGAGATCAACGGGTAAATAAGACCGACTTGGCATTTTTTCAAATCAAGTGGTGTTTTTCCAGACGGTAGCGTAGAGTATCTCGGCTAAGTCCTAATAATCGGGCGGCTTTACTTTTATTTCCTTTCGACTTTTCTAAAGCGGAGATGATCAATTTTTTTTCTACTTCTTCCAGCGAAATACCTTCTAAGGGTATTTGCCATTGTTGGGTGGAGATGATTGGAGGCGGAGTATAAATCAGCAGATCGGAAGGCTCTAAATATTCCTTTTCGGCAAAGATTAGGGCTCTTTCTAGGCAATTACTCAATTCTCGCACATTGCCGGGCCAGAAGTGTTCTTTTAAATGTTTTTTGGCCTGTGGGGTGAATCCCTTCACATTTTTTTTAAATTCAAAATTATAGATTTTAATGAAATATTCTCCCAGTAGAATAATATCATTTCCTAATTCTCGCAGAGGAGGAAGAGTGAGAGAAATGACATTCAAGCGATGATAGAGGTCTTCCCGGAATTTTCCCGCTTCCACCTGTCGGGATAAATCTTTATTGGTAGCGGTAATGAAACGGGCATTCACATTAATTTCACGGTTACTTCCCAATCGTCTGAATTTTTTACTCTCAATGACTGACAACAATTTTGACTGAAGATGCAGGGGGAGATCACCGATTTCATCTAAAAAAATTGTGCCTCCTTCAGCTTCCTCGAACAAGCCAGGCTTAGAAGTCACGGCATGAGTAAATGCTCCTTTTTCATAACCAAAGAGCTCGGACTCGATTAAATTTTCAGGGATGGCCGCACAATTTATTTCGATGAATGGAGTCTCTGCATTTGCAGAATTTTGGTGAATGATCCGTGCGACCAGATTTTTCCCGGTGCCGCTCTCTCCCATTAATAAAATAGTTATGCCCGGAATTTTGCTGAGTTTCATAATACTTTTTTTCAGGTCTTGCATTTTGGGAGAGTTGCCAATAAGAGTACCGCTTAAAAATTGTTTGGGAATACCAGAAAGGGCTTCATATAAAGAAAGCTCATGTCGTTGTTGGCGCATTTGTTGTAAAAATCGCGCTTTCTCTGTCACTTCTTCCACGATGAGTATACCATGGGAATTTTTTGGATCCGCTAACACTAATAAATTGAGATAATAATTCTGATTATCCTCATCGACTTTATTAACAAAATTAAGTTCAAAGTGATCTTTTTCCCCGTTCAATACCTGCTCTAAGACAGCTTCGCAACCATAAAACTCGGGGAATAGCTCTAAGAGTGTTAAAGCATTCTTTTGTCTGGAATGTATTCTGAGAATCTTTAAGGCGGCAGGACTGATATGTAGAATGTTCAAATGATTATTAAAAACAATCTGTCCGAAATTTTTGAAAGAAAGCAATTTTTCGAATAAGGTGTTCATAGAAGATTAATACAATTGTTCTGCTAATCGAAGAAAAGCCGCCTCAACCTGTTCACCGGTTTTGGCGCTGGTAAATAAAAAATCGCTGTGAAACTGCTCCGCCATTTCTTGAAGTCTTTTCCGTTCGAGGTGAGCATCATCGGCGATATCGACTTTGTTTCCAATGAATAATAGTTTGCTATTCGGGCTTATTTCCAAAAATTTTTGACTGATATCAAGTAAAGCTTCTGAGGTTTCAATCCGAGTGAGATCACAAATGGCCAGTGCTCCGGCAGCACCTAAATAATAATTTTTTACCATCACATCAAATTTATCTAAAGAGGCAATATCCCAGATTAAAAATTCATACTGGATTTTTTTTTCTTTACTTTTGCAATAGACAGGAGGCAGCAATTTTTGACTTATCTTTACGCCAATGGTTGTAAGATACTTTTCTTCAAAACGATTGTAAACAAATCGTTCGGTTAGACTGGTTTTCCCCACTCCAAAATGACCTAACATACAGATTTTCTTTTTGACCTGGATGATTTCCATTGTTCAGTTTGCAGTTCTAAATTGAAAGTTTACTCGCCGGTTTTTGCTTCGTCCCTGTGGAGTTTTGTTGTCGGCCACCGGGAATTTTTCACCCTGAGCGATAACCGTCAATTTTTTAGAATCAATTCCCTTTGAAATCAGGTAATCTTTTACCACACATGCTCTGGAATTCGATAAACTGAGATTGACATTTTCCTCTCCAGTACTATCGGAATGCCCCGAAATAATAAGATTTTCAAAACTAATCATTTTTAATTTATTGACCAGACTATCCAGCACAACCATATCTGGCGGTGAAATATGATCATCATTCTCCGTAAAAAGTATATTGCATTGCTCGATCTTTTTCTTTAACTCTTCTTGTTGTTCAAAAGAATCGTAGGAAGTAAATAAATCACCCAGAATCATCGGATAATCACTCAATTCCATGATTTTATTCAGAATCAACATTTTCTCGTTGTCATTTTCTACCATTCCTCTAATCCAGAGCATATCATGATCCATAAAAATTTGCAAAGTTGAAAGATCTGTTTTTACACTTTTCTGTAAATTTTCAATTAACTGCTGGCGAAGTATCTGCAGATCCTGGTTGGAAAGTCTCACCACCAGGTTATTCTGAATGTGTTCAAATCCCAATTGAGATGCAAGATAATCCTGTACAGTTTTTTTCTCTTCTGTGTTACTTACCCAACCACTGAGAACCAGAGCATTATCTCGATAATTCCATTGAAAATCATTCACCCTATTAATGGGATATTCCTGGAGAAGCGCACTTATCTGTGAATGAATTTTGTGTTCTCTAATTTTCCCCGGAAGATAAAGAATAGCTGCCAGTATAACAATAATAATGAACACCAGAACCATTAGGTAGATTAAGCCCCTATAGGATCGAGTAGGTGCTCCAGCGTAAGGTAGCTGCATTTCTGGCTGGTTAAATTTATTTATAAAGCTTTGCAATGGAAAGTGAATACCTTCGAAAGCAGATAGATCTCCTTCAAAAGTGCGTAATTGTGAATGATATTTCTGGTGGAGATCTTGCTCAAGTTTCCGGATCTGATCATTAAAATCGGGTGTAGGCACCCCGGAAGTGACCACTGCCAGAAAGGCATACCGACCCGCTTCAAGGTAAATCTGTAAATCATCGTACGTAATGCTGTTTAAATCTCTTTCACTCTCCGTGCTAAATACCGTATGGGCAAAATCTTTAATGGCAGTCAGCATACCACCGATTAAATCTTCTTCAGAAGTTGGGACAGATGGATGCGCACCAACATGAGCCAATAGGAGGCCGGTGTTTCGGTGAATATAAAATATTTCCCTGATAGTAAAAGGCAAGAAATCTTTCAACAAATATTCTTCAAACGGGACGCCTGATAGACGCGATTTTACCTTTTTAACTAATAAGACTGGACTCAGTGTTCGGTCTATTTTTTCATTTACCGTTTGAGCCAGTCTTTTCATCGCCTCTGAAATCGATTTCCGAATTGTTTGACCTATGACAGGATACAGGGCATCCACAATTTCTTCACGTGCCTCTCCCACTTGTTTCTTAATGGCTTGACCCATAATAGGTGAAAGAGCGTTAATAATTTTTTCTCGTGATAATTCAATTTGGTTTTGAAGAGATTCGCCGATAATGGGAGCCAGTGCTGCAGCAATTTCTTGAGGATGCTCTGAAATTTTTTCTCGTAATAATGGAGTCAGGATAGGTTTTAAAGTCTCAATGAGTATTTCTTTGTTCTCCAACCTTTTCTTTAATTGCTCCATGTCAAGTTGCAAACGCTGGAGTTCTTCCTGTTCAGGCTTTAATAATAAGTCTTTGAGATATTTAAAATTATCGGAGGACATAATGGTTATTTATCTTTTTCAGAATTTGGCTGAAGAATTTTGACCATTTCACTCAGGGTTTGGGCCATCCATTCACGGTCGACTTTTTTCTCATCCAGTTCGCTCACTCGTTTTTCAAATTGATTATTTACATTTTTTAATTTTTGCTCCAGCGATTGTCCGCGTCCCTCCAGATGGTTTTTTAGCAGTGTGAGTTGTTCGGTGAGGTGCTGAGTTTCTTGGTCGAGGCGTTGATTCAATCCCTCATATTTTTTACTCAGTTCTTTTTGGAGTTTTTTAATCTGCTCCTCTAATTCCAGAATTCTCTGGTTAAAATATTTTTCTTGTTCACCAAATATGATAGAACGAATAGCTTCAAGTTCAGCGGTTCCCGGTGGCTTTGTTTCTTTTGGGATTTTCCCAGACATATGAGCCTCCTCATGTTTTTGCATTAAATCCCATCTGAAAGTTTTTTAATAAATTATAAAAAAATCTACCTAAATACAAATAGCTTAATGATTAAATCAATATTATAGGTCAACAGGGATTGTCAAAAATTTCAAGGCTGACATTTTTCGTAAATTGTAATTTATATTCACTCTTTTTCGATTATATGAGGAAAGATCATTACTAACAATTTTTTAATTGGTTTGAAAAGTTATGACAGATCGAAAAGAAATTAATTCGGGAATATTTTTCTTTCTTCTCAACCTCGCACTAGCCATTTACCAGCAGTGGTCGGTAACAGATCTATTGTGGGGTTTGTGGATTTCCAGTTTAACATTGGGGTATGCCTATATTTTAGCAGCCATCGCTGGAATGGTCATCAGAGGGGATGCACATGTGTTGTATAAGGGTGATAGGGACCAGAAAAATCCCCAACCCCCAGCGGCTGTCATGAATATTTTTTTCTTTTTAATAGTTCTATTTTTCAGTGGTTTATCTTTGCTGACATTAATATTTTTCTTTCTGGCGCTTGTGAGTGTGGCTATTTCCTTTGGTCGGAATATCCGGGAAAAATTTGGATTGAATTTTCTGCCGACTCCTGAAACGGCGGTTGGTCGTTTTTTAATCATCCTGCCTGCTGCCGTTTTTCTGCTCGGTTTTTTTTCTTTTCATTTTATCTTTTTTCATTTTATCCACAGTATCTTTCTCAATGGTTTTTTCCCATTAACCCAACAGTCACCTTTTGGCGAAACTCTCACCGGCACCATTGGATATTTCCAGAATATTATTCAAATCTCAGTGAGCCAATACTGGATGTTTATTCTGATCAGTGGTTTTTCACGACTCTCGCTCTATTCGCGGGCCTTTAAGGCGGGCGGTGCCGAAGTGATGCTCCTTCCTTATAAAAATGTGGTCCGTATGCATCTGACTATTTTTGTATTGGCCTTTCTTTCTATTTTTGGAATTTCTCGTTATGCTCTCTATTTTATTTTTGTCATTTATTTCTTACCGCTGCATCTGCTGTTTAAATTATTCAAATCTAAAAAAGCTGATTTTCCAGGCACTCCACCAATACATAACAAAACAGTTTGAGCAATTTTTACAAACCTGATCACTTTTGTCCAAAATAAATTTTTGATAGGTATGAAAAGTCATCACATTATGAGACGATGCCACTTTGCTCAAACTCGGCTGATTCATTAATCAAAAAATATTCACCTATGTTCTCTTCTTAATCAAACGCAATTTTTGCTTCACAATACTCTCATAAAGTTCTGGTGGAGATTGGGGAGATGTATAGGTAACGAAGGTTTCAATTCTTGCTCAACCTTCGTCGCATCGATTTAACCCAGGGTGAGTAATCTTCGTACCATCACTAACAACGAAGAGTTACTGCTGGTAATTGATCATATTTATCCTTCCTGATTTAAACAGCATTTTCGTCTACAGATATAACCTTATTTCTTTCGGTTTACCTACTTATCCGGAACACCTTACTTTTACTTTAGTCATTTCCAGAAAATCCATTCATCCTTTACATTGAGTTTTTTCAAAAAAATGACAGATCATAAAATTCAGGAGAGTAGTGGCATAAATTCTATCCATTTATTGAATCAATAAAACACAAAGTTAAATCAACCAAGATGAAAGCGATTTGCTGCTTTCTTATTTTAGTATGTTCTACTGGATATTTTTTAATATAAATTTACAGAAATGTCACTCACAAACAATGTAAGGAATTCATGATTGATAAACGTGAAATCATGGTAGGTCTGATCATATTTTTTATAAATTTAGTTTGGGCCGTGGGACAACAGTGGTCCGTTACCGATATGCTCTGGAGCTTATGGATTTCCAGTCTGGTTTTAGGTTATGGGTACATTTTTATTTCAATCTTTGCCTCCTTTTTTAGTGTGAATCGCTCCACGCTGCTAAAGGATGAAAACAGACGCACCGATGTGTTAGCTCCTGGGGTTGTTTTTAATCTTATGCTGTTCCTGATGATATTTTTTTCTTCCGGTTTTTCCTGGTACAGTTTTATTATGTTTATCATTTTGATCAGCAGTGTGGCGGTTTCCTTGAGTGAAGAAACCAAGAAAAAATTACGGATAGAGTTTATACCCCATTTTCCACTGCCGGTAGTACTGTTTCTTCTTTCCGTACCGATCTCCTTGTTTATGCTGGTTTTCTTTACCATTCATTTTGTCGGATTTCATTTTGCTCATAGCATGATCCTTAATGAATATTATCCTCTGGTGGAACATGTCGAGACAGAGGATCCATTCAGTGGTTTTGTGGCCTATATGAAAAATATCTTACAGATTACTGTTAGCCGCTATTGGGTTTTTATTGGTTTCAGTGCTCTATCCAGACTGAAACTTTATGGTACAGCCAGTGAAGCTGGAAGAGGCTCATTTTTTATGCCTTATAAGAATGTGATCCGAATGCATTTTACCATCATCTTAATTGTTATTATGGATGTATTACGTCTTTCACATTATTTGCTGTATGTGGTTTTTATTATTTATTTTCTTCCGGCTGGTGATTTGATCCGCCTCGTAATTCCAAAAAAGAAGAGTGAACAACCATCTCACCAAAAAACTATATTAAAAAATATAACTGAATTTATCGTACACACTGTCCAGAAAAAAATGAAATAGTAACCTGGGGGAACCTGAATCATCAAAACGACAGTTGACATAAAAACAGGAGGAGTCAGCATGAATAAGTATTTTAGTTTTATTCTCATTTTATTTATGTTTTTTTTGATGGCACAATTTTCGAGAGTATCAGCTGGAGATATGCCTAAAAAACCATCGATTTACAATTTCACCGTAAAAGATATCGATGGAAAAGAAGTAAAATTGGAGCAGTATAAGGGAAAGGTTTTGTTGATTGTGAATGTGGCCAGTAAGTGTGGCTATACTCCCCAATATGAAGGATTGCAGAAACTCTACTCGCAATACAAAGATAAGGGATTAGTTATATTGGGATTTCCTGCCAATAATTTTGGGGGTCAGGAACCTGGTTCGGAGGAGCAAATAAAGGAATTTTGCACAACCACCTATGGTGTGACCTTTCCCATGTTCTCTAAAATTTCAGTCAAAGGAGAGGATATTCATCCGCTATATAAATATCTGACTTCGGGTGAAGCCAATCCTGATGTGGCAGGGGAGATCACCTGGAATTTTAATAAATTTTTGGTGGATCCTTCAGGCAAAGTAATCGCTCGCTTTGCTTCGGCTGATAAACCGGAAAGTGAAAAAGTAGTTAATGCCATCCGACAGGCTTTAAAATAACCTGCTTCATGACCACCTGTCGTCTAAAGAATAGTCCGTTTTAGTCGGACTATTCTTTAATTAATCATATCCTCTGCTTTCTGTAAATTGATTTGCTTTTGAAAGTTCTGCATTTGGTTTGAATTCCCATCCCGTAAAAAATCCTTAATCATTTATTTAAGTTAGCTTTATCAATAGAAAAACCGATTAGCTCTATTCTGGGGATTGAATTTTTATTAAATCACTACTGTGCAAAAAGTACACATTTTACTAATTATTCGAATAGGGAGTTTTCGTAACTCCAATAATATTAAATAATTCGGATTTGGCACCGCAATTGACTTTAACTGTGGTAGATGATTAGTAAAGAAGGAGCAAAAAATGGGTAAAGGAGAAACGTTAATCACCATTGGAGCGATCGTTATGCTATCGATCACTGCGATTAATGTGAACAATTCGTTCACTGAGAATAGCGAATATTTTAATGTCACCCGCCATACTCTGGAATCCATTGCTCTGGCGAACTCTATCATTGAAGAAGCATCGCAGCTCCCATTTGATGAACAGAGCTGGGATTCTACGATTGTGGAAAAGATGGCGACTGATTTCACAGAGGTAGGGAAATTGGGTCCGGATGCGGGTGAGTCTGATTATGATTCTTTCGACGACTTTGATGATTTTAATAATTATGCGGTGGCTGAAACGACTATGCAAAATATTTATCAAATTCACTGCCGAGTCCACTATGTTCATCCAAACTATCCCGATTCACCCATTTCTACCCGCAGTTTTTACAAAAAATTAACGGTAACCGTAAAGAATCCAGTGAATAATGATAGTTTGGCATTGAGTTATATTCACGGATTCTGGTATTTTAATTAAAAGGAGAGGACCGAAATATGGCGGTGTTAATTGATATCCTGAGTTCGGTCTTTATCGGGGGATTTATCATATTAATGGCTTTTGGTATTCTGGATTCGACCAACAAATTTCTCTATTCGCATAATGATGATTTAATCGTCCAGGAAAGTCTCACTTCCATTAACACTATTCTGGAGTATGATCTTGATAAAATGGGATTCGGTGTTCCGGAAAATCAGAATGTGGTGCTATGGGCCGATTCTGCTCATATACAATTTTTAGCTGATCTGGATCGGAACTGGCAGCCGGATACAGTGGAATACTATGTGGGGTCGGTCGCTGAGCTCAGCCACACTCCTAATCCGTCTGACCGTTTTCTTTATCGCAAAGTAAATGGTTTACCGACAAATGGATCTGCCATTGGAGTGGTCACTGATTTTCATTTTACTTATTTAACCCAGGATGGTGGAATGGTAGATACCTCCAATCCCCTGAATCTAAAAAATATTAAGATGATCCGCACCACCATGCGGATTGAAAGTCCAGCCGTATATGGGAATGAAGCTCAGCCTGAGGAATCGGAGTATCGTACTGCCTTCTGGCAGGAAACAAATTTAGCCTCACGAAATTTGAGGAGATAAATTATGGGAGGAAAGACTGCTTTACTGGTTGTCTTTGGATTGACTTTTCTCTTTTCCGCCTATCAGTTGAAGACGGGTAGCGTAGCGACTCGTGCCGCCGATAATTTATCCAACTTCTTTGCTCAACGAATGGTTCACCGAATTGCAGTAAGCGGGTTGAATATTGCGGCGGCAAAATTGTATGAGGATAATTCCTGGAGAGGGCCCATGCATGATATCTCTTTCCAGGGCGGGGAATTTCAGATTGCCTTTCAATCATTTGGCGATACCCTGGCTGTATCTTCTATGGCAAAATATGGTGGAATCAACGACACAGTTATTGCTTTTTTCTCTCTGGATAATGCTTATACCAAATATACCTGGTTCACCGCCAATGAAAATGGTGTGAGTTGGACCGCTCAGGATACGGTGTGGGGACCAATGCACACCAATTCAGTTTTAAATCATCAAAATAAAGAATCAATTGTTTTCACGGGAAAAGTAACAGCAGGTAAAGGAATTTCTGCCCCACCTAAGAACTCAAAAACTCAATTTTTAGATGGCTATGAAACCGGTATTGAAATTCCAGAAGTGACTCATATGAATGATCTCATCAATGGAGCCGCAGCCGGTGGCTATACCTTTCCCTTCCCGACCTCTTTAATGAAAATTGAGTTGAATACCGATGGGACTCTGGACATTTATCGGGATTCAATCAAAATCGCAGATGATGTGACCTTTTCAGCTCTGGCTCCCAATGGAGGAATTTACTCAGCTGGTGATATTGAAATTTTTGGCGTTGGTCCGGTGAATACTCCAGCTGGCGGGATTACCATAGGATCTGGTAAAAATATTACTCTTCGGAATCCTATTTCTTATGCTGACAATCCGTTAACCAATCCTGGATCGGATGACCTTTTAGCCTTAGTTGCCTGGAATGACATTATCCTTGATAATCAAGATATTGAAGATTGGAATGTGCAATGTGTGATGATGGCGATTAATGGAAGTTTATCGGCTCTTATTATGAATAAAGCCGGAACCTTTAATTATTTAGGAAGCATTTATCAGGATGTGCGGGGCAATGGTAAAATGTTTCAAAGTTTTAAGAAAAAATACCGACATGATGAGCGATTAAATGCTACTACACCGCCTTTCTATCCCGGCTCCAACAATTTGCAGCTATTAGCCTGGTGGGAATAAATTTGTTTTTTAGTATATAGGTCATTCGTACAAAATTAAGCTTTGGTTTCGAGAGAAGGTCACTTGTGGTTACTAAGGTTTCACCAATGCATCACCCTGGTAACATTAATCAATCAAAAGGTGTCTCAAATTATTATAGAAAAATTTTAAGTGAATTCTTTTTTTGACGATCAATTTCTAATAAGGTAATAAAGTTGACGGCTTTTGTCATCATTATTCTACTAAGGTTGCCATAAAAGAATAAGGTTTCTTCTCCAATTTCTCCTATAAGAATCTTATTTTATTTCTTTTTAACTTTAGTAGCTAAGGTTTTGGGAAAAGAATAAAGTTTCTTCTCCAATTTCTCCTACAAGAACCTTATTTTATGTCTTTTTAACCTTAGTAGCTAATAAAATGAAATAATTTATTTTTCAACCTTATTACCTGTTATGTAAAAAAGCAACTATTTTTTTATCAGGAATCTCCGGAGTACTGTGTTTAGGACATATTTCACCCTTGCCCGTTTTATCAGTTTATCACCCTTCTCCTTC